>Ga0169931_10000161_pt1 | contig 101716 bp, 124 predicted proteins | sample Kivu_15m_20L_FD_129675 | JGI IMG/M metagenome (GOLD analysis project Ga0169931, IMG submission 129675) | Freshwater microbial communities from Lake Kivu, Western Province, Rwanda to study Microbial Dark Matter (Phase II) - Kivu_15m_20L... | ecosystem: Environmental > Aquatic > Freshwater >...
AGGTCTTGCGAATGAATTTCGGTATAAATCAACTACTTCAACCAATTCACCATTTTTTTCTAATTCATCCTTAATTGTTTTGAAAATACCATTATAACAAAATGATTCTTCATTTGGATGACCTATTACGATTAAGTTTCGCATTATATTTGATTTACATCATATGCTTTGGGTGATGGTAAACCACTATACTCACAAAACAACTCTTGTCAAGTCGGACTCTGTCAATTTGATTATTTTTGTCATGATTAGTATTTTAGGGTCAAAAGGTATTTCGATTTGTTTATTGTCGCCAGCATTTCATCTCGAATGTTCAATAAATCTGTATCGTATCTTTGGTCTAATTGGTCTGAAAAACTAACTAAAAATTCTGTGATTCCATCCAAAAAGTTCTGCATACTAATTGCAGTTATGTCTTGAAACATTAAAGCAAACTCAGGTTCGAATTCAGGTCTCCCGTACTTTCCCATCATTACCTCCGTAAATTCGTCAATCAAATCTCCAAGTCCTTCGTAGATTTTTCCATAGATTCTATGTTTCGCATCTCCATATGTTTGCCAATGTAAAAATTTCCATTGAAGTTGCATTTGAACCAGTTTTTTAATTAATTCTTCTTTCATGACAATAAATATAATATAAACAAAAAAAGGTCCGTGAAGACCTTTTAAGTTTGAGGAACTGTAAAATCAAATTCATGTTGTTTCTTACTATCAATGAAAAACTGAACTCTTTTTCTCCCAACTTCACAATAGTTTGTGCTCAATTCGATTCCAATCCATCTACGACCCAAAATTTCTGCACTGACCAATGAGGTTCCTGAACCAGCAAAAGGATCTAAAACTACATCATTCTTGTAAGTTAAAATTTTAATTGCTTTCGAGGGAATATCCATTGAGAATGTGGCCTTTGTTTGTTGTTTTGTGTCAGCAAAATATTCCCACTGACCATAAACTAAACTCATAAATTCTTTCTTATCCTCTTCTTTATATACAGTTTTCTTCTTAACGGAACCATCCTCTTGCTCTATGTCCATTATTTCGGAATCCCATTGAGATTCCCCCTTCAACTTCTTGATTCTATCTTTCTTGTATGCAAGAATCACACATTCTTTGGGATTGTAGATATATGGACTCGATGGAGACATCCATGAACCCCAAGCTGTGGTCTTACTTCTGTGAGGTGAATTCTCATCCAAATCTACAAGTCCATAAAACTTGAACCCGACTTTTTTCATGATGGACCAAAACTCAGCCATGAATAATACTCTACCTCCACGGTCTTGAACGTTGACTTCATAAGGAATGTTTATTGCAATCCTACCATCATCTTTGAGAATTCTAAAAGCCTGAGTCAACCAATCATCAGTAAACCTCCAGTACAAATCCATAGATTGATTGTCATCATGAACATCATAATCAATCCCGACATTATATGGTGGTGATGTGACAATCAAGTCGATTGATGACTCGGGAAGTTTACCCATCTCCTCTGCACAATCTCCATTTATAATTCTATTTGTTTCTAACATCGTAATTTACCTTCGTTTCTTAATTGTTCTCTAATCTTAGTCGCAGATATGTCAGAAACTTCTTGGGGTGGAATATGTTCTATAATATCGTATCCAACTCCTCTTCCGAAGTTTATCGATTCAATATCAGGTATTATCATAACTCTAACTCTACCATCCTTAATTAAGTCTAAAAGTTCTCCAGCAATTCTATTCTCAACCTCTTGTGAAGTATAAGGATTTTTATCGTCAGGTTCAATGTCCCTAATACAAATTAGAACATTTTTACCTTCGTCTAATATTTCATTAACAATCCACCTATGTCCCGCGTGAAAGGGTTGAAATCTTCCCACAAACATGGAATATTGTTTCCCACCAGTATTTTTTAACTTTGGGTCTCCCTCAACGTGAATTTTTTGCATACTCTGAAACTTTTTTTACTGACTCTTCAATACTATCGTTTGTTGTGTCTAATCTGAGATACTTTTCAGTTGGTGCTTCATATTCATTTACGAAGTAGTCTTCTCTACCTCTAATCTCACTCGTATAAAGATAAACTTCGAAAAGATTATCCCCCATCTTTGATTTGAACTTATCTCTTTGGTCTTTGTATGGAGACACTAAGGAAACAAATACGTGTTTACCTTTGTTATGAAGATATTCTGAGATTTGTTGAGCAAGTTCAATGTTTTTTCTACGTCCAACTTCAGAGTAATCCTTGTTTTCGAATAAATCCCTGAGATCATCACCATCTATATGAAATACATCTGACCCCATGTTCAACATCATTTGTTTACATAAGGTTGTCTTACCTGAGCCAGGTTGTCCTGTGAGCCAAACTATCATTTTTCTGAATTTTTAATCCTACGGTTCAAATAAAAAGCAGCTTTTTTGAGATCTTCTAATTCCTTTGTTTGGTCTTTTACACCAGCTCTTGCTACATATTTTACCACGTTGAACAAGTAAGCATCGTGGTCCAACCCCCAAGCTTCGCAAACTTTAATTACTTCATAAACATTATCTTTCCCACCATAATGGTTGGGATGATTAACCATATCATTCTTCATTCTTATCCCCCCATTTTTTTTCTAAGTACTCGACATATCTATCGTACTTGTTTGGATTGTATAACATCCAAACAAAATATACATCGATGAACCATTCAATTTTTTTAAAAAATGAATTTATCTTTTCCAAAATATTTTTCTAAAGTTTCGATTCTTTCATCAGCATCTATCAACATTCTTAGAGCTTCTTCAGCATTTTCATAAAAATCTTTAGTCGAGTGGTCACCAATACCAACACCAGTGTTTCCCATCAAATCCAAAGTTAGAAGTGCTTTTGCTTTATCAGCTTCCGCTGAGGTTCTTAACATATTAATCAAGTTCGCGTTCATGTATTTTTAATTTATAATTTTGATTATTTCTGATTCAGATTTGCCTTGAAGATACAACTTATAGATGGTTAAGCTAATGTTGTTGTCAAACATTAACATATCACTTTTCCCAAAGTATTCTCCTAATTTTCCATCTTTGAGGGCTTGAACACACTGGTCCAATCGAACCCATCTTTTGTTGAAACTCATTTGGAAAATATAATAAAGTTATTGTTGAGAGTCAAAATTATTTAGTTTCTCAAAATTTACCACCTGAAAAATATATGACATTACTTTCCTTTTGATAATTGGAATCATTGTTTGCTCGAATGGAAAGTTTTGATTACATTTGATTTCGAATATGGGAAGCTCTTTAAAATATTCTGTTTGGTTCCAACTTGAATTTGTATCGATGATTTCTGTAAGAGTTTTATCATCGATATTTCCTTCAGAAATCAACTGCAGTTGTGTTCTATTTGTTGATTTGTCTCTCTTATCAGTTTTGATTTCATATTCCCAAACATACAACTTTTCCTCGAACTTACGATAGAAAAAAATGTATCCCGAACCCGATATTAAGTTGTTTTTATTTTTTCTTAAATATAAATCAATAGATTCAAAAGCAATATTCCATATTGATTTGGCAATGTTGAAAGCATCAAATAATTTGGGGCCAGAGAATCTGAGGGTTTTATCCAATTCCTCTTCTTCTTTGTCAGTAAGATTTCTTGGTTTTTTTTGGGTAAGTTCTTTTACTAAAATTTCATCATCAGGAGATTCGAATTTCTTGTTGGTAAGTAACAGTGTATTTTCTTTCGATATGGATTGTATGTTTGCTAAATGTAAGGACAGTTCAACAAAATCAGGGTACAATTCAAACTTGTCGAAACTTTTGTCGCACTTTTGAAGATAGTCCAATAATGTATATTTGTTGTATTCGAAATCTAAAGGTTCTTTGTACATCCACTCAGGATTTAGTTTGAATGGAATTTTTTTCTCTCTCCCCATGTAAAAATTATAATGGTCAAAAATTATTAATCAATTCTCATTATATAAAATAACTCACCATCTGCATAAACTTCATGTGCGTCTCCATCGTACCTAGCAAGAAAATGACCGTAACCATCCAAATTGATAGCTTCTTCAATCATCTCGTCTTTATCGATAAATTCTTCCCAATCGACTGAGTATTCATCAATATATTGCCAAGGATTTTTTGAAGCCCAAAGTACGTTTTCTTCTACTTTTTTTTCAATAAGTTCATCAGGGAAATCACCTTGTGGATCGCTTTGAATATCCAAAATTTCTTCCTCATACTCAGTTATTACTTCATTAAACTCTGCAATTTTCTTTTGGAACCATTCAGAATTGGGACCATCCGACCTTTCCTCAAACTGTTGAATACTTTGTTTCAATCTATCAAGTCTCATTTGTAGAATTTCGACCTGTTCTCTTTGTTTGTTAGACAACATCCTGTCTTCTTCATCGAAATAACCCTCAGGATAGTTATAAATGTCATCACTGAAAAAGTCGGCAGCATAATTTTGCAAATCTTTCTTGTCGAGAAATTGTTTTACAAAATCTGTATTGAAAGATTGAATCCCATCAGTTTCAATGATATTTTCAATATATTCTTTACAGCTTTTATCGGTTTCATATTCGGTTCCAATAGCATATTCCATCATTCCCACCGCGAATAAATCCATATCATAATAGTCTCCACGAAAAGTCAATTCATTTAAGGTCTCATCTTCATCCACTTCTCCAACGTCTTTCAACCAACTTAAAAGCAGTTCCGCTTTCAATTTTAGTGAGGGGGTATTTTCCATAAATAATCGAGTTCGCTCTTGAGCAGATTCTGTTTGTTGAGAAAAATTCATCAGTTTTTATTTAATAAATATTATTGTACAATATAATTAGAAATGTCGACTATTTATAAACATAAACGAATTAAATTCTATTACCATGGGATGCGGATGCAAAAATAATCAACAAGCACAACCTCAGGTTCAACAACCACAGCCTGCGACTCCTCAACAACAAAATGAGAGTGTAAAAGCAGCAATAAAAAAAACTGTTGAGAAGTATTATAACGTAAACAAATCTTCCAAGTAAAGACACTTGTAAGGGATGTATGAGAAGGGACAATTTTTTTGTCCCTTTTTTGTATTTATCATTATGAATTTCGATAGAATAATAGACCAATTTCATCAAGGAGAGTTCGACCCCGAAGAGTGGTTTGGGGATTACGAAACATTTTTCAAAATTTTACAGAAAAGAAAGTTAATACACAAATTGGATATTGAGGATTCCGATATTCAAAATCGTCTTTTACTATGGTTACGTGAGGACAAACCCTCTGAGTTTTATGATTTCCTCACGGACAAATTGACTGACTTAGAAATTGATGAAAATGGTGTAGTATATTTGGACTTGGACGACCCATCCGATTTATCCAAGTTATTTTGTAGCAACTCAAGAAATGGAATCTCAAGAGATGGTGTGGAATCTATCTTATCAGGCGAAAGATATTATGATTGGTTTTCTGATACAACTGACGATGTATACCGAGATGTAATCGATAATTTAAATTCAAGAAATCGGAAATTTCTTGAGGAGAATATTGTCGAAACTTTACAAAATCAATCCATTCAGCCCGCAACACCCGAATTGATAGAAATTGCTCAAGAACAAGGTCACAATGAATATGCCACAATTGACCAATCTGTTGTAAGTAGAGTTGTTGATGATGAAGAATCTATGAATTATTTACTCGAAGACTACCTTTCTAGCATCAACTCTGATTTATTAACAATTCATTCCAACGCATACGAAACTGCATTCGAAGACGAAGTTTTGGAAAGTATTTGGAGTGAACTTCAGGAGTATGTGGATGGAAGAGGTGAATTTTATTCAAGACCTCATCGTTTCAAGAAAGATACAATGACCCAAAGATTCAGAATTCCTGTTGCGTCGAACTTCAAAGATATAATTGTGAATTATTTGGAGGACGGAAAGAGGAGAGGTTCCCGTGGGTTATTAGAATTTTGGGGAGATTACCTTTCCCTAATTGAAGGAGAACTCGATTGTTTGACAGTAAGGCCGAGTGATTATCCTGACCATAGGAAAGTAATTTATTATATGAATGAAATTTTCACGGATTATATATAATAATTCTATTCTTTTTATACATGTAAATTCGTATCATTCTACAAATCAATAATTTGAATGATATTAAAAAGTAAAAGTAGTAGGATATTCACAATCAACTTGTTCGCCGATTTTTTATTGACAAAAACTCCAAACGCAGAATCAATTTTTTCATTAGTAGATTGTAAAAATTTTGTAGTAATCAAAGGGAAAACTACACAGAAAGAAATTTTGGACATCAGTTCAATACTGAGTGAATTCAATGAAAAATATAAACCCTCACATCCGATTTCCCATACAATAGATTTGATTGAGTATGATTATAAATTTTCCAAAGTCAATCAATTGGAATTTGTTCTACACAAATCAGATAATTGTTCATATCACAAACAACAAATCGAAAGGTTTAAATCCAATTCCAACTCATGCGATTTCAAGTCCTATCCCATTGAAATTAATGACGATGATTTTATCGCAGTGTCAGAATTCCCCCATGGTTACTCATTAACTCAAGGAAGATTGATTTATCTTTATGGTAAACACATTTTTTATAATATTCCAACTAATTATTTCGATTCCTCACTTTTGATGAATATTTCATTAGAAAAAAACGAAGAAAATGAAAATATCATTTCCATAATCAATTTGGAAAAAAACTCAGAGGATGAGAAACTCAAATCCGCGATTTTAGATGTATTCGATTTCGACATGTCATGGATTTCCAATGAAATGAAAAAAGTGGATTGGAGCGTCGAACTCACAAATCCACTCGAGGATTATTCTTTTATCAAAAAGAAAAATAAAGATTTTATTATTTTTTAGAGTAATCCTACATTCTTCCTGTGTTCTTTGATTATCTGTACTGCCTCTGTTAATTCATTGTAATTTCTCTCAGGGGCATAAAGAAAGGATTTATATTTTTTTCCATTACCTTCGATAATAAGTAATGCTGGAATCATGTCATTGTCGATTACTTCACTGAACACATCGTATTCGTCTTTATATTCATCGATGTCTCTATCGAAAAATTCAATTCCCTCTTCATTCAACATTTTTTTGAAGTCGACACAGAATGGACATCCTTTCATTGTATAGACGATTACATTCAGATCTTTCATAACTTAATCCAATTGTCTTAGAACTTGATCTGGAGACATAATACCTGCTTTTGAAAATACTTCCTCTCCTTCTTTGAATATTTTGATTGTGGGAACTCCTCGAACACCCCATTTTTTCATTAAATCCATATCTTCTTCAATATCGAACTTATATACACCGAACTTAGGATTTCCATTAGATTGTTCAATAAGAGAATCATTAACTTTCTCTAAATTTCCCAACATTATTTTGCATGGCCCACACCATGTTGCAAATAAATCGAGAACAAAGTTTTCTTTAAGCTCAATTTTTTGTTTTAATTCTTCACTCGTTAATTGTTTTGTCATTGTTAAATTGTTTTAATAATTGTGTAATAAAAATTGTTAATTCACTTTCTTGATTCTGTTTATAATAAACAAGTAAATTCACATTGGTGGTATTCATTGATAAATACAGATAGAATCCTTGTTTTGTTTTGAAAATTATTTTTTCAACTATAATTTTTCCTGTCCCTGTGTGTATATCCGAGAGACCCTGACTCCAAGCGACTTCGAAACTTCTTCTATTCAAAAATTTGAAAATAGAATCGTCAGGAAAATTTATTTTGAGTGATGAAAGAACTCCTAAAGTTTTTTCATTACGTTTTATGAACTTAGGTTTTTTTATCATAACCATTGGTATTGGATTGTATGTGGGCCATCGATTGTTTTGTGGGTCCATTTAATTGAACCATCCTCATCCCAATATGAATCAGAATGAAGTTCAATTCCATTTGAACATTTTTTAGTAATCTTAACAGTTTCAAAATCTTTGTGGTTTATGTAATCTGACATTCTTGAGTCCAACTTCAATATATAATATAACCAAGTTTCAGGTAATTTTCCATTGTATTTTCCCAAACTTTGAATTCTTCGATACTCGATCTTGTTTCCAACTTTAGATAGTTGATATTCAATCGTAGCCCTTTCATTAGAATCCCTTGAACCTTTTCTGATTGATATTATTATACTCGAAGGTTTTCCAATATATGATTTGACACAATTGGATTGCACTGAAGTTTCTTCATTGTAGTTGACTGAAGAATTCAATACAACAGGATAATAATTCAATATTGGTTTTTCCAAAACTTCATAAGTGTAAATCGGATAAATCCTTTCATAATTACCCAATTTATAAAAACTTAACTTGTCAGTCCAATCTAAGTGTTCATTTCTGAATGCAGGACCCTCAACATCAGTAGCCGTCCATTTCAAATCTGTTTCTCCATACATTTTCAAATCCGTATATAAGTTGATATGGTCAATGAAAGTGTATGAGTCCATAAGATTTTCGAAAAAAACTTTCTTAAATGTATGAAAAACTTTCCTTAATTCATCCTTACTGACTAAATCAATAAATTCATTCGGAATCGATCTGTCTCCAATACCGTACTCACAATTTAATGTGTTCGAAATAAAATTTTCATCTTGATTAATCCAATCATCCCCAAATAACTTCTTTGTTTTTTTGTATAAGTCAATGTTCAAACGTGAACAAGTGTGTAATGCCTGTTTCAACTTTTTCCCATTCAAGTTGTTGTATCCCATAAACGTATCAACTAACCTGTAATCATTTTTTTTTAGGAGTTTTCTTATCTTGGGGCCAATTAGTTTGGAAGAATAAAGATGAAAGTTGTTAGGATATTTAATCCCTTTTTTATCCAAATAGAATTTGAACAATCTTTTTTCATAAGTCAACTCATCAGAATCAGACCTTCCATCGATTTCATAAATAAATTTTGAGACGGATTCCATTATTACCTCACCGTGATTATGGATGTAAGACCAAACGCAATCTCTTATGGACAACATAAATGAATTGATTGGTTCATCTCCAAAGAAATTCTTACAAATTTTCTTAGTAAATTTTTTCTTTTTTTGGTAGTTTTTCAAATACCCTGTATATACATCACCAGTTTTTGTGTTGACCGTAATAAAAGTTACATTTCTTGAATTTTTGAACCAAGTGTTCCCCACCTTTCTTTCCCTCAAACCATTATATAACTTCATAGAGACCTTATCTCCATCCCGATCGACTACTACCATTACGTAAGACTTTAAAACCCTACAGAGAGGATTTCCATAGTGTTCTATATAGTCTTGTTCGACATGAGAAGTATAATTTTCTAAGAATAATGGTCCTGGTTTTCTTTTTGTTTTCGGGGAAGATACTTCATCGAATCTTTCAAGAATTTCATCCTCAATTTCTTTTTTCCAATATGAGTTGGTAGGATGAGGAAAATCAATCGGCATAATATCATTATACATTGTCATTGTATAAGATTCGTAATTAACTTTGAAAATTTCTTGTTTCATGAATCAATTATAATAAAAAAAAAGGGGGTAATAAACCCCCTTTTATTAACAATAAGACTCCGCCAGTTCCCAAAGATTAGTATTAATCTTGTTGATGGATTGGAAGTTTTTCAACTCTTTCATCGAGTTGAACCTCCCCTTTTCAGTTTGATATCTCAAACCCCCTCTAACAAACTTCTCTTGAACCACGTTGAAGGTTTTCCAAACTGAGTTCCCCGAATCCTCATGTCTCAAAGGACGAAGAAAATCTTCAACATTGATTTTGGGAACTGACCCTTTTTCCCAACGAAGGACAGCAGCTTTACTCACAAAATCTACCATCTTTTCCTCATTCAAAAAAGTGGTTTCCATCTTACCCACAGACCTTTGGATTACTGGCAGTCTCTCCGCAAATTGGTCTGTGATTTCTCTAACCGCTCCCAAGTCGAATCTCATATGTCTGACAGAGATTTTATCCGAGATGGACGTTGGTACTGTCAAACCATTTGAACAAACGAGTCTATGAAGTCCCGCACTTACTGAGAATGAACTCATTCCATTGTGAGAATTTTTGATGACCGCCTCAACCAAGGAATCACCGACCTGTGGGAATTCCACATTACGTAGCCTTAACTGATGAAGGGCAAAATTTCCTTGACCAACTTGTTTGGCGGAAAACACATTCCATCCTTCCTTCTCGAAGTTCTCGAGAATTTCCAAAGTCGAAACAAACGTATATTTGTTCGACATTTTTGGGGATGGAGAAGTGGTGAATACTGATGGAGCGATTCTCTTGAGGTTGTCTGTTGTCATCATGTCTTATCGATTTAGACTTCAAAGATATGATAAGAAATTTGATTTGCCAAACTTAATTCAAAAAAATAAATCCGAATTGTGTTTTTTGTACAAAATTTTTCGAAATTTCTTCTTCAACCTTTTCCTCATACTTATTGATTTCCGAACACACAGAAATTAGTTGGGATTGAGTCAAACTAACATCATCACCTTTTTGGTAGTTTTCCAAAGAAACTTCTCTAATCTTCCGATATAATAGTTGTTCTTTTTCTTTGGGCACCAAGTTCAACAAATCATTCGGATTTTCTTTGAAAAATTTAATAATGTTACTCAAATAGATTTCTACATCTACGCTCATAAACTATCAGTCTTCTTCTAATTCTGGCTTGAAATCCCACATACCTTTACCCATGTCCTCAGCCTTTTGTTGTACTTCTTTTGGAATTTGAACGTTAGTACTTCCTTTCACATTCAAGAACAAAAGATTTGGTAAATCAGCTATACAACCTGGTAAAGTTCTCAATCCAGGACAGTTCATAAATGCCAGGAATTCCAAATTATCCAAATCACAAATACTTTCAGGACATTCCGAAGTAACATTATCCATAAGGATTTGCTTCAAATTTTTGAATCGACCTATATCTTGAGGTAATGTAATATTAACATTGACATCTTTATCCCTGTTGGCAATGTAAATATTCTCTAAGGTTGGGGGTAAGCTTTCAATCAAATCATCAAAACCATACAACGCAATAAATTTACCCACACTTCCTGAACTAAAACTTTCGATTTTCAAATTTGTTCCTCCAACTGAAATATTTTTTGCAAATTCAGGTCTAAAGAAGTCTTTTAACTCCTCCATCGGTCCGTTCAAGTATTGAATCAAATCAATTCTTCGGTCATCTTTATCCATGAATTGGTTGTCTTGGAAATGGAACTGATATCGTTCAACAGGAAGACCAGTTGCAGGTTGAATATTAGGATCATCCGTTTTATAGATTACATAAAGAGGTCCTTTAGTAATATAATAGTTGAATTGTCCTCCACCTGGAGCTGCAGTACACCAATTTGTCTCTTTAGGGGTTTGTGCTCCACCTCCATAGAAACATGCAGCTTCTTGACCTAACTTTCCTTTATCTTCGATTTTGATTACTCTCCAATTTGGTCCTTCGAACGCCAATTCAGCACCTGGGTGCACTGGTAGTTTTTTTCTTTCCGCTTTTGTAGTTGTAGCCAAAGTCAAATCGAAACCTTTTATTGCGTCAAACAATTGGTTGGGGGTCAATTTATTAATGTCCCTCATTTCTTGAGGAAGTCTACCCTTGAATCTATCAAATTTAACGAGGTCCTCAGTAATTTTGTAAAGATCCTCGATGAAAACTTCCTTCGCTCTCTTCAAATCTTTCTCGTAAGTTCTGTCACCAGGACTAGTTTCGGTCATTGGAAGAAGATAATGCTTAATCAACCATGGAACATAACTACCTGCTTTGATTTTGGTGAGCTCCTCAGGAGTTGCGTTCTCAATCTCAACATTGTTCAATCTAGTTGTAGGGTCAGCTAATACCAGTTGAATAAATTCCTCTTTGGAAAGTTTTGGTTTTGTTTTGTTCCCTTCCTTGTCTTTTCCAGGTTTTGTTAAAGCGTTCATCAAAATTTCAAATCTTGAGTTTTCAACTATTAACGATTTAAGTAACGAAGTAAATTTCATTTAATATTAATTTATTAATAAATATATTGGTCCTGCAAAAATAACTAATAATTCAATATGAGTAACTCCTCACCCATATTTTGTTTTGTACCCTTTTTGGCCGCAGCGGCTTTATTGAATTCTTTCTTCTCCCAACGAAATCTGTTTTCAGGGAACCAATCGTATAATAACTCGAAATCATAATATGATAAACTGAATCTTCCTTGAATCTTGTTAAGAACAATTGCAAGTCGTTCATGGTCATCTCTATCGAAATCATGATTACTGTAATAGTTCTCAGTTTTCCAATAAGGTGGGTCAACATAGTTGTAAGTGGATGGTGAATCATATTTCTCAATTACACTCTGAAAATCCATATTCTCTACATCCGTGATTTTAAGAAAATGGTCAACCCAATTTGGTTTACTCAACTTATCTCTGAACGCCAAGTACTTCGATCTGTATTTTCCTTTTAAGTCTATAAAATTTGATGTCTCGGGTTTACTTCCACTAAAAACTTGGGACAAAACATAAACATATTTTGCCGCCACAAGATAATCATTCTTCTCAACTTTGAATCCCTCACCAAAAATTTCGGACTGAAATGTGGTAAATTTTTCTCTAAATTCGATTGGAGTGTCGACTACCCCAAATTTTTGAACCTCTATTTCATCCATCGCTTGTTGAAGCTCGGATGGATTTCGGACACATTGAAATAAATTGTAATTTAATGGATTAAAGTCATTATAAACGACTTTCTTAAGGTTTGGATACTTCTCCAAGTCCATGTTGAAAAAACACCAAAACATACCCGAAAATGGTTCTACGTACGTTTCTATGTCTGTGGGATAAAATGGAACTATCCACTTACCTATTTTTGATTTACCTCCGATATAACTTATCATTCCCTAATGATAATAAAAAAATCTAACAAAGGCAATTACTTATAACAATTTTTGTAAGGACGACATGATGCTTTTTGAGTAAATCCCATCTCGTCACATGGAGTTGATTTACAATACGATTTACTATATTTACGAGGTTTTTTATATTTTCCTTGTTCCTTCTCGTCGAGGTACATATAAAGAATTCTTCGAATTTGTTCACTTAACATACTTATAATTATGTCTGAATGTAAAAAATGTAATCAAAAACCTACAAGTAAATCTCAATATCTTACAATAGCAGCAGGATTTTATTTGTTAGGTTCATCAATATATGGTACTGTAAAAATTGTAGAATATCTTGTTAATTTATTTTAACTGATTCTTTCGAATTTTACGTTCAATTTTACATACATATCTCCTCCGTTATATCCCTTACCTCGTAACCTGAGAGGTTTAGATGAATCAAACATTTTTGGTGAATCAATTCTTAGCTCACCATCAGGATGTGGGATAATGTATTTATCTTTTTGTAAATCTTCAAGGTTCAAAAATAAATTGTAAATCAAATCATTGTTGAATTTTTCGAACCCATCCTTGGGTACAACTTCGATTTGAATTACCAAATCCCCATAGTCCCCATTTTTGAAGTCTCCCGCTCGTTCTATCTTGAGATATTGTCCACTGTCAATACCTTTTGGGACCATGAATTTAAGGTCACCAGCGGTCTGTTTAGTACCTCTTCCGTCACATCCGTAACATTTATGAACCAAAGTATATCCTCTACCTCCACAGGTTGGACAAGCGGTTCTGATTTGTTGATTCATGAAACCTGTCCCGAAATTTTTAATAAATGATCCTTGTCCATTACAACTAGCACAAGTTTGTTGTTCTCCACCTGAACCACTGCAAACGTTGCAGTGAGTATCTTTCATATATTGAATCCTTTTTTCCTCACCTTTGTATGATTCAATTGGATTAATTTGGACTCGAACTATCTTGTCAGGTGCCGCCTTTCTTCTTTGTTGTTGGAATCCTCCACCAAACACTTGTGAAAACATTTGCTCATAAGCAGTACCTTGAAATGGATTACTCCCTCTGTTGTCATATTGAGACCTTTTTTCAGGATTACCAAGAATTTCATATGCTTCAGCAATTTCCTTAAATTTTTCCTCTCCCTGTGGATTTTTATCAGGATGGTATTGAGCAGCAAGTTTCCTGTAGGATTTTTTTATTTCGTCTTGAGAAGCTTTCTCTTCAACTTCTAAAATTTTATAGTAATCTTTCATGTATGGAGAACTACTTGGTAGTATTGTTTAAGGATAAAAAAAAGAAGAAAATTATAAAGAAATTTATAACTTTAAGTCGTGCTAAACAATTCTATGACAAACTCATGGGAAAATCAAATGATGTTGTTTTCGAAGTAAAAGTTGAAGCTGGTAGGGAATGTAAGTATGAGTTAGGGTTGGTGGAATTGAGTGGAAGACAATTGATTCCTGTTTATATGACTGACGAGTTCGGTAGGAATATCAAAGTCAAACTTGATGAAGATGGAATGACTCTTCTAAAGATCGAACCTTATAAAAAGCAGGAATTAATCTATGACATCAAAGAGGGTAAGAAAATTTCAACTGATTTTTTTATAAAAAAATATTTGAAAGGTGATGGTTTGAAAATGGTTTCTGTCTTGAATAACAAAATAGTTGTTCAAGAAGATGAAAAAATTTATTTGTTCACATTGAAATCTGAAAATGAATCCTCGAGATTTGCCGACAATTTGTCTTCTTATTTTTTCAAAATAAAACGAGGAGATTGTTTGTTTGTGAAGGACTATTCCACGGCTCAGAGAAAGTCTTTGTATTCTCTGTTAGAAACCGCTGGAATAGATAAAAAAATATTATACAGAAAGTTTACGACTTTACCTCAGTCAAAATAAAGTGAAACTCTGTTCCTGAAATATCTATAGAAAATTGCTTGTGATGTCTATCGACCTCTCTGAAATGATTAATAACACTTGTATATTCTCCCTTCGGTAATTCGAAAACAATTGTTGCCTTTCCACTGAATATTGATTGACATGATTCAGCAATTAGTGCCAACTTTTCTAATTCCCCAAGAGGAGTATTTTGAGTTTCTGCCATAATGTTAATTTTTTTGGTTGCTTGAATATTTCTTCTTTTTTTAGTCCTTTGATTTCTTGAATGTATTTTTTTTTTACATTTTCAACTTCCTTACTGTCTTTAAGTTTTTCACTTTCGAACCATCTAAGTATCGATTGGTTTTTTGTCGTCTTGCTCATACTCTAAATCATCTTCATCTTGTAAATCTACGTTCAACTCAGGGGTCTCGTCTTCTTCGTTGAAATCGAAATAAAGATTTTTAAGTTTATCCAAATCATTTTTTTCGAAGGTACTCTTTAACTGCTCAACAGCTTCTTTGAAAAGTTTTTCTTTCAATTCCTTTTCTTTGTTCAACTTTATAATTTTGGAAATTTTAGTCAGGGTCTTGGAAACTTCTAATTCCTCGATAGGGGAAACGAATGAAATACCTTTGTGATTTTGGTTTTCAGTTTCGAATCCAACAATCTGTCCTTCTTCAACAATACTTTTTGGAATAGACCATTTATTTGGAAAAACCATGTCAAAACTCAGATATGATTTCAACTTCCTAATGGAGTGAATGTATTCAACGAACGGAACTAATTCTTTATATAAAGTCATGATACAAAAATAAATGTAATTATGTAACTAATTGATAATGCTAAAATTAAAAGTTCCCTGTTAGTATAGACCAAAGGTTTTGGTTGTTTATCTAACAGGGCAACTAATACTTTCGAAGCATTTTTCAATGCAACTAATATTGAAAATACAAATACAAAAAAATATATTGTATCAATATTATGCATTTTTATCACTTTTACTTTGTTCAAGAATTTCAGTTCTGAATTGTTGTAGCAAAGCTTTCAGTTCCTGTGCAGATTTTCTTGCTCTTGTTCCTGCACTCTTATTTCCTTTATAGAATTTTACAGTATCAACTGACAATAATTCGGTAAGTTCTTTGATTTTTTCTAATGTTTCCATTTCTAATCGGTTTGTTATTTATAGTTTATCTTTCCCAAAAATAAGTTTATTTGGTCTTGTGTAAATAGAGTAATGAATTTTTTCATTTAACATTTTTATCCATCATCTTATAAATTTCAGTAATCATCTCCAAATCTGATTTGCTAAATGGTTTTGACATATCAAATATTTCTGCCAAGAAAATAGAAACTGACATTTTTACCTTTTTATCACTTTGATTGTAATAAGTGTCCATGTAAAAAGATTTCAAATATTCTTTGTGTTCCCCCTCAGAGGTGATAATAATATTTTCTTTGACAAAATTATCTACCATTTTTCCCCAACACCAATCAAAGTGAGATTCTTTATCTTGTTGAGATAAAATAATTTTAGTCTCAACTGAATCTACGTTTGTGTCACCCATGTAAGTGTCTTCAATCAAATAATCGAGTGATTTGAAAATGTCTCCAAACAGTTCAACTTTTTCGTGTATCATGTTGTGTGCGTCGAACCACATTGCCACTTCTTCATTCGGAAGTGGTTTAGTGACCCAATTAAAAAAATTCTCCATAGAGTTCATCTATGGAGAATATATTAACTATTCAGAAAATGTGAATTTTTATTGAGTTTTTCTGTTGTATTGGATTAGATTTTTCATCTTTTCCATCTCTTCTGAGATTACTTTTCGTTTTTTGTCTTGTGTAGACTCCAATTGGTTCATAATTTTCTCAGCCTTTGCAGTTGAATTTTTCTTCAAACCACCTGATTGTTTCTTATCACCAGCGATGTCAACAGGTTGAGGTTGTCTCTTGTAAGATACATTCATTTGTTCTGCTCCATACAAATTTTCATCAAAATTTTTCTTGAATCTTTCTCCTGTCTTTTCACTTCTTTTCGAAACATTCCCTAATGCTTTACCATCAGATCCAGTAACAGCGTTTCCATTCTTTACATCTCCTTTGATTTGTTTTGAAATCATTTCATCATCAGGTTTGATTTCATCATAAACTAAGTTTGTCATGCCTGGATACGCGAAAGCTTCAATGTATTCTTCTACCGCATCTGATGGATGGTATTTTTTCTCATTATGTTCTTTTTCCATGTCGTAATTACTTTGAGGGAAGTCATCGGGGTTTTCATCATAACCTTTGCCACCCGAAACCATATCCTTCATGTAATCCTTCATTTTCTTAACAACCTCTTTAGCATAATCTTCGTTTTCTTTTCTGTTTTGTCCCAAAACTTTCTCAGTCTTTTTCAAACCTTCAGGACTTTTCTTGGTAATATTTTCTTTCTCAGCAATATCTTTTACTTGTTGTTCTAAAACGATTTGTTCAATCATATCAATCAATTCATCTTCGGTTACAACCAAAGAGGATTTTGTACTTTCTTTAACCTTTTTCAGAGTAAGTGCTAAATTCACTTGCTTGAGAAGTTTAGCGTCAGCTGCTGAAAGTTTTTTATCTCCTTCACCTTTTTTCATTAATTCACTTTTGAGTGATTTCAATTTGGACACAGGGATTTTTTCTCCTTCAGGTATTCCCAATTTCTTGTGAAGAGCTCCTTTTTCCATATCAGTTTTCTGTATCCACTTTTCTTCAGCCTCTTTAACACTGAATTTTTTACCGTCAACCTCGAAAGAATCTTTACCTTTTTCTTTTGCTTGAGCCAAAGCTCCCGTGAATGCATTACCTTCTTCTGTTTCAGCCTCTTCCATATCTTTACGGAGTCTAACTTTCATTGGTCCATACTTTTTTCTGTAGATGTCGAAAAACTTTTTACCAGTTTCACCAGGTTCAAAAAATCTTTGTCTATCCCCAAACTTTGACATAAATGTGTCAAAATCTTCAATATCCTCTTCTTCATAATCGAAATCAAAATCACCAGGATATGACCTTTCATATTCGTCGAACCATCCTGATGGGTCATCAGGGAATGACGCGAACATTTGAGCAGGTTTGTTGTCACTTAATCCTCTTCCAACATAAGTTGGTTCCTGAGCAGACAACTCCTCCGCTTCTTCCTCTTCTCCCTCATCACCTTCATAGTCACCTGGTGTCGATACATCATCAGCACTGTAGTAAAATTCTTTTGTCTCTTCCTTTTTGCTTCTGAGTTTCTCGAAATCAGCACCAGTTATTTTACCTTTGGGCTCAGCGACATCCAATTTCTTTTGACCCCCATGAAGTTCCTCATCGACTTCGATTTCAGTCCACTCACCCATTTCTTCAAGAAGTTGTTTTGTTTTATTTTCAATTTCCTCACTCAAAATTTTGGAAACCAATTTGTCTATGTCGTTTTTGAATTTATTCATTTCTTTGATTTTAATATAAATATCTTTATTTACCGCTTTTGCTCTTCTTTTGGTATTCCCTCTCCAAAATAGTTACTATCACAGATTCATCAAGATTTAGTCTTGACGCAACATTCTTAATTGCTTCTTTGACTGATTCGTTTTTCGAAAGTTTAAGATTTGTGATGTCCCCCTGATTACAATATGGGAATCGAGTACATTTTTTCTTTACTTGAACAAATGACCCTCCTTTATACTGAGTTTTCCTGCTTGGTCCCCAATCTTTTTTCTTTGTAGATTTTGCCCACATTGCGGGAGTTTCATATCCACCAGAAGAACCTGTAGTTGTCGCCTCTTTTGCCTCAACCTTTTCCACTTCGCTTTCTTTTAACTTTGGATTCTCACTTCTACTTCGCTCCCAAAACTCATCATCACCACCGAATACAGGTCCAACGTAAGCTCCTGAGGAACCAGATCCTGTAGCTTCTTTGGTTTCGATTTTTTTCAACTTATCGTAATATTTTGGGTCTTCGAACAAATGGTCCATAGCGATTTCTTTTGCTTTGGTTTTGTCTTTTGTATGTTCCATTTCAACTTTCATTCCATCATTCAAATGTTTCTTTATTGATTGAACATCCATTTTATGTTTTTTTGCGATGTCTCCAACAGTTTTTTTATCTGCCAAACCACCCTCTAACTTTTCCTCTTGGAATCCCTGTTTGTATTTCATATGATCACCTAATGTTGATGAATTTAAGGTTATAGTTGAAAAAGCCTTATCTAAACTGTTTTTAAATAAATCTGCTGAACTTTTCATATTTAAGCGTTCTTAAGTCTTGGTTCCCAATAACTTCTATTGGTCCACATAAATTGATAAAACTCTCGGAACATCCTCAAAGTAATTTCTTTGACTTCTCCTTCGAGTTTTCCTCTTTTTATTTCTTTCTGAATTTTGTCCATCAATTGGTCTTCGAATTGTTTGATGGTATTATTATTCATGAAAGATTTTATTTCTTTCCGAATAAGTGTTTCTATTTCTCTTGTATCTGAACTTGTAAGTGCCATTAATTCCCAATAATTAAAACTGTTGTTAATCCAATTCCTAAAAAAGTTCCAACTTTCCACAACAACGTCTGAGCTTTCTGACCTTTTAGTTCTCTGTTAAGTTTATCAGTCAGTTCCTTTGATAATTTGAGTTGTTCGTCCTTTTTGTTGATTATGAATTGGTTATTCTCATCTTTTTGAGTAAGAATCGTAATAATACCGTCTTTCTGAATTTCTCTTTCCTCAACCTTTTGTAGTTTGAGTTTCAATAAGCCCATTTCTTCCTTCAAACCATCGTACTTCAACAAATCTTGATAAACCAACCTTGCTGTTCTTACACTTAACACTACTTTTGTGGTGTCTATTTCATTGGTTTGAGTAACGCTCTGCGAAAAGCCTTTCAAGCTCAACATTACCAATAAAAACAACATTATTAACTTTTTCATCAGTTTGTTCTTTGACAGTTTCAATATTATTATCGATTTCATGAATTTCCTTAGTGATTGAATTTACAGTTTCTTTTATCACTAATACTTTTTCATCCATCTCTTTGTTTACCGACTGAGCAGAATCTATTTCAACTTGGATATTTTCAATCTTTTCTTTGTAGGATTTCACATCTGTCTTTATCCCATTTGTATTCATGATATTCCACAAAGCCAAAATGATTACTATGACAAGTAATATGTTTTGTTTGTTGTTGATGATTTTCTCTCTCATTTTACATTGGTGACTCTTTCGTCTTTTTTCTATTTGCTAAAACTCTACCCCACTTAGATTTGAACTTTTGGTAAAACTGTTGTAGTTTACTAATCATGTCCAAAAATTCTTGGTCCACTTTAATCATGTCTCCATTGATATAGATTCCACTATCTTCACCAATGGTAAGACTGAAGTCTATATCTTCATCAATTAATTTACCAGACCATTCCACACTGTTCTTATAAACATTCAATGTGTTAAAATCTGCTAAGTCAGAAACCTCTTCCACGAATTCATCCATCGTCTCTTGGAATGCAATTTTCTCATCAGTTGTTATGTCCAAATCACTTCTGTCTTTACCATGAAGTTGTAGGATTCCACCTGAAATTCTATACTTTTGGGATTTATCTTTCGGTGACGGAGTTTCACCCTGAGAAATTTCAGTCTCGGCTGTGTCATATTCAACATCTTGTTTCATTCTACTCTCAACATCTTTAGCGACGTTTATCTGAGTATCTTGTTCAAAGATTAACTTTGATTTTCGTAAGAGAGACTTAATCTCATCGTACCTTTCGTTATGCAAATTGTTCATTTTCTAAGAATTTAATAAAGGTTTCAAAATTGAAAGATGGGTTTAGGTCAGTGAAGTTCGAATTATAATTACTTCTTGTGGTTATTCCTTCGAAGTTTTCTATTCCGTCTACTTTAGTATTATGACCTACACACGTCTTTTCGATTTGGAGAGTATCTGTCAAATGTTTACACAACTCAGCAGTCATTTCTATTTGTTGAGGAGTGTAAGGTTGCCAGAAATAGTAATCTCTCCATTTCTTTTCATATACCTGCTGATTATAAATACTTCCTTTCCAGTTAATATAATTGTTGGATAATGGTTTCTTTTCCAACCATCCCAAATTCTCCAAAGAAACAATTATAGAAAGCTTATTTACGATTACATCCTTGAAAAAATTACTGTATCCGTTGTCAGGAAGTAATTGTAACACTTTCCCTTCACGAGTAACGATGTAGTTAGGTATTTTATCGTATTTGGAGTTGTACCTAAATTTAAGGGAAGCCAGGTATTCCCCGACTTCCCTTGAAGTATGACACAAAATTATTTGTGATTTTGGTTTGTATTTTCCAGTTAGTTTAAAATTTCCGTATTTTTCAATATTAACCATGACTTCTCAAATAACTGAGTCTTTTAGGATTCGAATCATTTTCTTCAAGTTGTATTTCTACATCGAACTCCTGTACAGATTCATCATTCAATGTCCCAAATTTTTGTTCATTTAATTTTCTTAACTCTTCTTCCAACTTTTCTAATTCCTCAGGAGTTGGAGTATATTTTTCTTTATCAAGTTCTGCTTCAATTTTACCAGCCTCTTTACTCAATTCGTCAATATTGACTACCTGTGGTTCTATTGTTTGAACTTTTTTCTTCTCTTCTTCTTCGAACTTTACCAACATATGTAGGAAGGAAAGGGAGATGATTGGCAACATTCCACCAGCAAATAATGAAAGGAATCTTTTGTGTCCAACAAAATCACCTGATTCAACTCCCAAGTAAGTCACAAATGGATCTACCAAGTCTACCCAATCTCTGAAAGATTCAGAGTTAATATCGATGTATTGATATGCGAAGAAGATGTTTCCAATGAACTGAATCAATGTAACAATACCAAATGGGAAATATACCTTTGCTCCCATCTGAGCGGAAATAGCCGCTAATGCTGACAACGCAGCAATTTCAATACCCACAGACAAATAAATCGCCCAACTCAAAGGATTAGACAATCCATACCATGATGTTACGTGAGATATGGAAACAAAAGCAACTGTCAGAATCGGGACCAAAAATGAAATATAAATTATGGTTCTGAAGTTTTTCTGAATCCAATTCATTTAACTTGTGTTTTGAGTTTTTTTATCTGTTCTTCAATTTCTGTTTGTCTTCTGACATCAAGTAATTTTCTATCAGTTGCTTGAATCATTCTTTTTTCAGCTTCGAGACCAGATATTTGTAATTCTATATTCAGTTCTTGTTTAGTATATGTTGAATCTTTGATTGCCTCAATCTCTTGTCTCATTTTTGTAAGTTCCCTCGAGTCCCCACAGGATTTGAAAAATCCCAATACAGCAATAACCAATACGATTATAACGAAGTTGTTTTCAATAAATTTTTTCATTTTGAAATATTTTATGTTTATCCTAAAATATAAAAGGTGTATTAAATAAATACACCCTTTATTCTATTTTACAAATAATCAAACAAGACACCCGTCTCATTCCTTAATTTTCTCAGAGCTTTTTCTTTGATTTGTCTAACTCTTTCTTTGGTCAAATCGAAGTCGCCACCAATATCTTCCAATGTCCGTGTTGAACCTGACAAACCGAAATAGTCTTCGATAATTATCTTCTCCCTCTCATCCAATACATCCAACATACCCAAAAGTTTTCCCTTCAAATTATCCTCTGTGGACAAATTTTTGTCAGCAGAATCCGCATTTGGATTAACCAATACATCCAATAATGTATCACCCTCCTCATTCAAGGGATTATCCAAATTGATTGTGTAAGGAAGATTCACCAACTTCTCGGGTAATTCAACTCCCGCTTTTTCAAGTTCTTTCTTGGCCTTATGAAGTTCTTGAACAACATTGACAGGAAGTCTGATTGTTCTTGCATTCTCATTCAAGGATTGCAAGATTGATTGTCTCACCCACCAAACAGCGTATGAAATGAATCTTAACTTTTTTGTCCAATCGAAATTCTCAATCGCTTTCATAAGACCAAGGTTTCCCTCAGCAATCAAATCACACAAATCCAATCCTTGATTCTGATATTGTTTGGAGACTGTAATTACGAAACGCAAATTACCTTCCAACAATTCTTTTTGGATTTCTTTTTTCTCATCTTCTGTAATAACTCCTGACAACATTCTTTCAGCAAGTTCTCTCTCCCTTTCGGGAGTCATAACTTTAATCTTACGAATGTCTTTCAGGTAATGGCTAATCTCTTCTTGATTAATCGGAATTGAGGATTTTTCTTTCATATTAGTTTTTGCTGTAATTTTGAAGTAGAGTTAATTCGTGTTTGGTGAGAGAATCCATTCCTAAGACATTAATCTTATCTAAGATAGTATCTAAAGTTGTTTTCACTGCTGGAGTACCCATCCATTGTGCAATCTTGGACTTGAATTGTGATTCCAATTCGTTAGAAAAACTCATGTCAATATCATCATCCTCGTCGTAGTCATCATACAAGTCAGTATTCTCAACAACACCTCTCATGTCGATTGCATAGTCATTGTTTTGACCAGGATTATCCAAGTCAAATAAATGACCAGATTTTTCGTAAGGGACATGAACTGACACTTTGTCAGATACTTCTGTCAAAATTAATATTTCACTATCAACATGGATAAGTCCAGTGATGTAATCAAAGATTTCGTCTTTGGGAACATCTGTTGCGAAGTACATCATTATAATTCCTCCTCCGAACTGATACTTCATGTTTGGTGATTCCACCAATGGTGCAACTGACATTACCAATTGATTACAACTCTCGTCTGTGATAAAATTTCCAATGACTGTCGCTAAATAGTTTTTCATGTGTTTGATTTTTTTTTACAAAGATACTGATTTAATATTATTAACAAAATAAACTCTTCCTTTAGTTCCCGAATGTTGCTCGTACCACTTACCTTCTTTATCTTTCCAAACATAAGGATTGGTAGGATCGACATCCCATCGATACTGTGAATAAAAATCGAAGTCCTTTTTCAATAAATTGGACTTGTGGGAATCATGGAACTTTTGATTACCGAACCAGTCAGGATATTCCACAACCTCATCGATTTCTTCTTTGTCCATGGTATTTCTGAAACCACGATTGACCCATTCATCAATACTCGCATTCAAGTACATCTTAAGAAGTGGAACATGGTTTCTCCACATAACAGAGCATGGATGGTTTACCCACCCTTTATAGGGGGAACCATCCAACTTAGGTCTGCCAGTAATTGCACTGATGATTTGATAGGTTTCAACTCTTTGTTTGCCGAGTCTTTTGTCATCGAGGACTCTTAGTGATTCGGTCAAGTCGGCGTATGGTAGGAACGTTTGCATGACACAAAGATATAAATTAATTTGAGATTAACGCAACATTAAATCTGATAATCCATCAATTTGTATTTTACAAGCTAAATAACTCTCGTAATTCAAATAGGTTGGATTCTGTTTTGCAACAACTGTGACCTTACTGTGTTCTTCTTTTGATAATTTGACAGTTGAACAATATTTTTTCAATAGTTGAATGAATTGATTCAGTTCCATGTTTTCATTATTATCCAACTCAGAAAATATAAATCTCATTGCCTTACTTCTCTGTATGAAGTGGTCATCAACCAACTGACTCAACTCAATATCTTTTGCAGACTCAGACATCAACCCAGTCTTGAAAAACTTACAGTTTGTTAAGTCCCAAATCGGATTTCTGTTTCTAACAAAAAACTGTTTTAATTTGTTTTCATTTCCTCTGATGTTTCTGTAACGAATTAGTAACACCTTGAAATCTTCCAAAGTTTCTTCAATTTTGGATAATTGATTACGATTTAATTTTGCTTTCATATTGACAATTATAGTTGTTTTTTTTTATACTATCAAATCAAAACCCCACCAAAGGGTGGGGTCTATTTCTACTTCTTCAAGAAACCAAGTTCATATACTAATGGTCTCATTCTATCTTCCAACGCTTTGTATAGTTGACGAAACTCTTTGAACTCTTCTTGGAAATATTCTTTCCATACAAGTTTTAGTTGAGCATAACCTGCATCCCATGAGTTTAAGTGGTTCTCATCATTTGCCATAACTTGACGAAGTTCCATGGACCTTTCAACAAGTTCTGTTGCTTTGTCCAGCACCGCCTTTGCATCGGGAGAAAGTTTGTCGTAGATTCTTTCTTCACCGAATAGAAGTTTGTGAACATAACGGTCTGAAGATGTTCTTGCGTCGTTGTAAAGTTCATCATATCCGTTTTGGTCCGCAAATTCTTTCATCTTGTCTACAGACATCCAAAAGAATTCGTTTTTGATATCCCATAGTTGGTCTTTGTATTCCACTTGGCGGAGAGAAGATTGTTGAGAACCATTATTGAATAAAGAATAAACAATAGAGTCAACATTGAAATTTGAGGAAATTAAAGACTCTTCGTTTGGTGCAAGATATTCATCTTTTTCGTTTATCCAAGTCATTTTGATTGATTTTCTAACTGTGAATAAAGAAATTACCTTATGAAAATTGAATGGTAGTATATCAACATTAGCATTCAAAGATGAAGGACTTGTTGTTATGAAAACTTCAGTGCCACTTTTGTATATTTGATTACTATTGTTATTCATAGTTCCAAAAGATTCTTCACTTGTTTTCTTATCCTTCTGACTAACAGTAAGTGAACTACTTAAATTGGGTTTTACAATTTTTTTTTGTTTTTTTAACCCTTCTCTAACCCAATCACCTGCTGACTTTTGTGTATCACAATTATAAAAAACTTTGTTAGCTACTTTTATAATTTCCAAATTTTCATTTTTTACCAAAACATCGAAGTTGAAATTATTTTCTGTGCTATTTTTTTTCCAAATACTAAATGATAATCCCCAAGATTTAGTGTCTGCGAATTCATTAGAATTCATGAGAAATCCATTTTCGAAACCATATTTACATAAAATCTTTTTTCTGAAATCAGTAAACCCCTCACTAGTCAAAAACATTGGTTTACTGAAAAAAGCAATATTAATATTAGAAGAGATTGAATCAAGTCTCCAAAAAAATTGGGTGTAGAGTTGCTTCTGAGCTTGAGAAAATTTCTCTTTGGACATTTCTCGCTGAATCATATTTTCAGTAGTTCCTTCTTTACTATCATCAACTTTATTCATATTGGAACTCGTAGCGTAAGGCGGATTCATCAACACAATTATTTCTCTACCGCTCTCAATCGCATTTCTCAAACCTACGGGAAGTTTCTCGTAGTCATCATTTAAGAAGTCATATTGAAACTTCACGGCTTCAGGATTATATCCCATCTGATTTGCAGTATCAATATCTGATTGATTCAGAGTTGAAACATAAAGTTCTTTGAACTTGTAATCACGGGTAAGATTACCTGTACCCCAAGCTGGGTCCCAAACAATATACTTCTCCTTCCAATCTTCACCATACACTGATGCAATGTATTCGTGAGCTTTATCCACCCAAATTGCAGGTGTGAAGAACTCACCTTGTTTACGACGGGTTGTGTCCTCAATAATACGGTCAACCACAGCAGCTAACTTGTGTTTCTGTGATGGAGAGTAGGATGACGCAAAGTGAGCAAAGAATGATTGAAACGCATCTCTTGATACAATTGAAACCTCCCCAAATGATTTGGTCACAACAGTTTTTCTTTTGTTTACAGGATGAAGGTAATTATCATCTTTGTTAACAAGGATTTGAATGAAAAGGTTCGCCCTCTCATTAGTTGTAAGTTTGGTTTTTCCCAAAACTTTTTCATCAAAGTAACGGAATACTTCAGTCATATTCTTATCAGTAACAAGAACTTTACGTTGAACATTGTCCGTCAAATCCTGAACTTTATCAATACAATCAAGGAAATGATTTGAGGTATAAACAAATGGATTGATGGATTCGTCTTTCATAAGGGCAATAACCAACTCACCTATGGTATGAGCTTGTGAAGGAGCAATCGACCAATTGAGGTCCATCTCAAGATACTTGATAATATCATTGACGTGGATTGCCACACACTCATTTCTATCTCCGATAAAAATGGTAGATGGTGGAATAATACCCTTGTCATAGAATTTTTTGATATAGAAAACAGATTGAGCGAGAACCTTGACAAGATCAGCCTTGTTTGAAAGATTCACATCGTCTTTGAACTCCATAAGAGTTCGGACTTTGAAAATTTTTGAAACCCCAAACCCATCACATCCGAATGGAGAAGTAATCTCCATATCCTTAAATTTCTTGAGGAAATTGTGACGGTAGGTGTTCTCTACATCTTTTTCGTTTATAGCGGAAGTCAATACGTTTGTCATCATGATGCTAATGTAATCATAATTAATTTAGATACAAAAAAAATCTCACAATTATTGTGAGACTTTTGAAATGTTGTCAGTCTTGGTGATTCTGACCGTGTTGTTAGCCCAGTTATTAACCAGTGGATTGTGAGTGATAACAAATATCTTTTCGAAATAGTCTTTCATCTTTGTGAAGAATTCTCCAACCATTTCCAAGTTATCATTAGATATCTTTCCGAAGACCTCATCCCAAACAATTACATTTGCCTTTGGTAAGGAACATACTTTAGATAATACCGCTCTTAACGCCATTGCCGCAATTGTTCTTTCATAACCCGATCCCGAAACCATGAGTTTTTCAATACCAGTTGAGTTATCGATCATCATGAACTCCACCTCATTTTTGTCATTGATACGAATCTCCAAGTTGAAGTAAGCCGAATCCTGTAAAAGTCTTTGAAGTTCAGAATTAATTAGAGGAATCAAGGTCTTCATAATCATTTTAGTAATTCCATTCTTACCATAAACTTCAACATAGATTTTATAAATCTTTTCTCTTTCAAATTCTTCAGCAATTTTCAAGATTAGTTCGTTGTTCTTTTCGATTCTCGATTCAAGTGTCTCGATACGAGTTGAATTTGTATTTTGAACTTTTTCATACCCTCTTTTCTCCCCAATTAATTCGTCGATGCGTAATCCCGCCTTTAACAACTGAGCATCGATGTCGTTGTTCTTTTTGATTTTGTCTTGAACTTCCTCATATCTTTTGAGTTTATCTTTGGCTTGACCCAACTTTAGTTGAGTGGATTCCAAAGATAACTCATATTTTTCTTTTATGAGTTTGTTTCTTTCATATTCATCAAAATCTTTTTTGAGTTGAGTAAAAGATTGTTCCTTCTTCTCATACCCATCGATTTCTTCTTTGAAGTCTTGAACTAATCTTTTGAATGAGTCAAGTTGCTTAATCTTTTCATTGATTAACTTTGCTTCCATCAATTTGATTCCACAGTGTTCGCATTGAATTCCATCACCATATTTTTCAATAAGGTCTTGGATTTCCTCAACTTTGTTCTCACAAGTAACCAGCTCAGCAAATCTAGATTTGATTATTTCTTTTACATTGTCATGTTTGTCCTCATGATAGAATTCTTTAGGTTCAACAATCTTAACCTCTTTGATAAGTCTGATTGTTTTTTCTTCAGACTCTTCGAGGTCAGAGATTTCTGATTGCAACTTGATTGGATTAAGGGTAATGAGTTCCTTGTCCAAATCTGTAAACTTGGACTTCAACAAATTATCTTTATACTCTTGTCCCTTCTGAAGTCTTTTGTCAACATCTGAGATGTTTTTGGACATCTCGATAATCTCATCCTTCATTCTGACAATCTCCTCACCAGAGGTCTCGTTATCCTGTTTAAGAGACTCCGTATTATAGACATTGGATATCATTCCTTTGGAGAATTGTGAGTAAAGTTCTTTACCTGTTTCCTCCTTTTTCTTAAGGAACTCAAGTCCGAGGAACCTACTCAATACTTGTCCTCGAGCAGTTGGTTTCGCCTCCAACAAATCCTCAAGATTGGATGCTGTTGTAACAATGGTCATCAAGAAGTCTTCCATACTTCCGATGGATTTCTTCATGAAGTTTTCTGTCTCACGTCTTTGTTCACCAGTGAAGTTTTGAAGTTGACCATCAGCAAGTTTCTTGAAGAACTCAAGATCGGTTTTAATATTCCATTCACCTGCTTTGGATTTCTTTCTTTCAATCTGACGAACAATAACATAATCTTCACCATCAATTGTGATATCACCCTTGACACTAACTTTATTCACATCAGTAAATCTGTTGAAGATTTCTTCAGCCTTTTGGGTTTTGGTTGTTGTGTTGAAAAATAAAAACAACAGAAGGTCGACGGTTAATACCGTCTTCCCTCCGAAGTTTGGTGGGTCAGATTCAACTACCGTAATCCCATTACACTTTTCAAAATCAATTATTTGATTCTGTCCATAAGACAAGAAGTTACTGAATTCAATTTTCTTGATGTACCATCTTTTGAATGGAGTAACTTCAACTTCATCTGCCAACATTTTGTTTTCAACCGCAAGGTCGATATTCATTAGTTGGTCAAAATATTGTTCTTGACCTTTGGACTCCAAATAAGTTTTTACCAACTCCTTTTGGTAATTCTTATCCATGATGTTTACAGAAACATCAATGGTCTGCATTGAGTCATCATCAGAGGTCTTTACCTTTGTAATAACATTAATGTTTGTTGAAGAATACTTTTTCATAAAGTATTGCTTCACAGACTTGATTCTTTCCTGAGTAAAGTTTTCTGGTGTATCTTCCCAAATTACCTGAATGTAAGGATTTTCTAATATAGATACGTCTAAATTAGTTGGCATATTTGAATAGTTGTAAGTTGGATATGGATTGAATAAATCCCATTTCATTTTATTGGTTTGTTTCAGAAGTTCCGTTTTGTTGTTCTTCTTGTTTTTTCTTAAACTCTTCCATCTGAAGTTTCATAGTTTCATTGAAAAGTTTTTGAATTGCGGATTGTTGAGTCTTTATGTTTTGATTTCTATTCTCAACTCTTTTTCTGTGTGCCTTAGCTCCACCTCTTACTTTTGATTTACCCATTTTATTAATCGTTTAGCGTAAATAATTGAACGGTCACACCTTTTCCATTGGTCTCTTGAAAGTCATAATCAACTTCCAGTTCATTCCCTTTGAAGAAAACTTTGTCAATGAAATCATAATCCATGTAGTCAGTTCCTATTGTACCAGGGATGTATGAAAAGTCTTTTGGAGTTGGAACTTCTTCAGATTCGAAGTTGAATCCATAAACTACTCCTTTGTTGTCTTCGATGAAAAGCAAAACATTTTCATTTTCTCCTTCAGATGGATATCCATGATAATCCATACTTTCGTAATTCTCCTCAATCTCATAATGATCGGTCATTTCATCCAATTTGAATGTTGAAATCTCTTCCCCATTTTCATCTGCAATTATGAAACTAAGCCCATCGTTGTCAAATGGTTTATTGAGAACCCACATGTTTGTGTTAAAAGGTTCATAACCTTCAACAATTGTTTCTAACTCCCAAGCCATTTCACTCAAGTCTTCATACTCATTCTCTTCTTGATATTCTTGAATATCTTGAACTTGTTGGTCGGTTAAGGATTGTGCGGATGCATTCAATTCCCATCCATAAACTTTCAATTGATACTTTGCCATTGTTTTTTTTATTATTTGTTTGTGATTAATTTTTACTCTGATTTAGGTCGGTTTACTTCGAACCATTCTATGATTGCATTTATTGCCCAAACGGCTCCTGAAGCGAGCATTCCATCAAAGAACCATGAATACCATACTGATTCTCCAAGAAATATATTCCAAGGCGAATATACAAAAATTCCAAGAAAGAATCCAACCCATGTGGATGTACACATCATACATCTTAACATATCCGCCAAAAAAATCCAAAAATCTTGGAATATCGCATCTACATTTGATGCCCATCTGTTGATTGCATTTCTCGGTCTATTAAAAATACTTCCATAAACGAGGATGTTGCTCATACCATAAGCCATAATCATCCAAATTAATAATTGTGTCATAGTTTTTATTTATAAAGTGTGTCGTCCAAATTTGAACCTTTAAGGAATGCTGCTTTTCTATCTTGTTGAAACTTTTGAATTTCTTGAATAGTTTTTTCGTATTCCATTATTTGTTTATCTTTCTCAATATTGTCCTGTTTTAGTTTCTGTAGTGTAAGTTGAATTGCATCTAACTTGGACTTTAATCCAATATCCGTACTTTCTTTCTCAATAACTACTTCCTTGATTACTTCAACAGGGACCTCTTTAATTACCTCAACTATTTTTTCAAGTGGTGGAGTTTGTCTAAAAATGTCTAAAGAATGTCTAAGTTCGTCTAATTCTTGGTCCTTTTTAGACATTTTATCTCGGAACATATTCTCTATTTCTTGAACTTTAGTGGAAAATATTTTACGCTGTTCTTCAAATTCCTGTTCTTTTTGAAAAATTTTTGTCTTCATTTCTTCTTGGTCTGTAACATAGACAATTTTCTCCACAGGAACCTCTTGAATTATCTCTTTAACTACAACTTTTTCAACTGGTACTTCCTTGATTACTTCAACTACTTTTTCAATAACTCTTTCAACGGGAACCTCCTTGATAATCTCCATCACCTTTTCAACAGGTATTTCTTTGATGATTTCTTTGAAAACTACTTTTTCAACAGGTTTTTCCACCTCTACGTACTCGATTTTAACCACCTCTTTGATTACTTCAATTGGAACCTCCACCCGTTTTTCAACTATTACCTCTTTTTCCACCCATTTTTCACTGGTCCCACCCATATTTAACAGACCATACCTCTCAATGTTGAATCCTTCAAGGTAAGATTTCTTGATGACTTCACTAATTCTTAAGTCATTAAGATTACAATAAGAGATGAGGTCTTTGTTCTCGGTGGAAGTGAGGTTAAGTTTATATTCCATTTAGAAGTTCACTAATTTTTCATTCCCATCAACTAAGTTGTCAATAGAGTTTATGTAGAATGTTAGAAATGGTTTCGGATTAGGTAAATCAACAAAATCATATTGGTCTTGCATTATGTCATAAACACCATATCCATGTTTTGTGACTTTTTCTCCGAAGTTTTGTTGAATTGTAGATCCGACCATGTACGCTTTTTTATCACCAGGTATATCAAACACTTGTCTCTTATGAATGTCACCACACAGAACCAAATCACATCCCTTGAATTTACTCACGTCGAACCCATCTTCAAACTTGTAACCAATGTCGGTATATAAACCTGTAATTGGTCCATGAAACAGTCCGATATTTTTGTTTTTGGACTTTTGGATGTCTGGTTGGATGTTATGTTCCATCAATGAATAAACACACCAATTGACATTCTCATCTTCATAAACTCCACGATTCTTGTAATAAACAATATTTTCGTTTTTCAATGAATCGATGATTGGAGTGAGTGCATCCAATCGGGTATTGTTATTTTCGAGGAAGTCGTGGTTTCCAATAATTACTATCGTTTTAGCAATTTTAGCACACTCAGTCAATATCCAAGCAACAAACTCTACCAACTCAGGTGTCATCTGATTTTTGGAATGAACTAAATCACCAGTAAAAACTATCCTGTCGGGTTTAAGTGTTTCCCATTCCTTAAGCGCAATCTCAAGTATTCCACGATATAAATCATGGTCCTTGAAAAGTCTAACGTGTAAGTCAGAGAAATGTACTAATCTATTTATCATTCAACAATACCTTATCCTCTTCGAAGGGATTGAACCCTTTGTTTATGTGCCCGCATGAGTCGCACTTATAGATAGGAAAAGGTACGGTAGTATCTTCTGCAGATCCTGTCATCAACTTTGGTACAAGTTTAAGGTAAGTTACTTCTCTGAAGTAAACACCTCGACAATTGTCACATTTGATTGTTAGAACATCCCTTAAATTAATTTTCGGTTTTTCTAATTGCATATTTTGAATTGTTGATAGATTCTATAAATGATTCCACTTTGTTTTTAGCATCCTGTATGAAAGAGGAATCATTACTTTCAGACAATTTACTCAGGTGCATATCAAACTTTGTAAAATCAAGTTTATTAAGATTGTTCACAAATGAGGTCACAAACTCTTTGTTATTTTTATTTTCTCTTACTTTAATGAAATAATACCTAAAAGTTGTGAATATCTCAAATAAATCTTCCAATGCCCATCCATCACTCAACATGTATTGCTCGGTGGTATACTTATCTTTCATGTCATAGAGTTTGATATTATCATTTAACGCTAAAACATTGAACTCATGGTAGAAACCAACCTTTTTATGTTCCCCTGAGGTACATTCAGTTTTGTCTATAAGATAAAGTAAAAGACCGTTCTTTACATAGTTCTTGAATATGGTTGAGTTATTTTTTGTAGTTGTACACCATTTAGTGTTTGCTCCATATTTTATTGACCCTTTGTGAGTCAAAGGTTGGAGTAAGATATATCTTTCATTCTCAAGAATTACATTGATGTGTTCTTCTCTATTGAAAGATTTTTCTTCTTTGGCTTCCTCAGCCATATCTAAAACTAAAAGTAAATTTCCAAAGTTTCCATAATAATCTTTGGAATAGATGTCTTTGTTTTCGATGAAAGGTAAAAGATTATGAAACTTGTTTACAGACTCAACAATACTGCCAGTGGTCCTGTAAGGTCCATCAGTTTTCCTGTCTTCCCAAGTTTTCAACATAAAATCCAAATATTTTTTGGTTGCAGTTGTGTCTGCTTCCACGAATTTGTTGAAGCTGGAACTGGAAACGGATGAGTATCTTTTTTTCAATTCATCTACCTTTGACATATTAATTTGATTTTGAAGTATTAACAAAGATAATAATTTTTTTCCGAAAATCAAAAAAACCACCCGAAGGTGGTGTCATTACTTTAGATATTTTTTCATATCCATTCCCATGATGATGTCAACAACTTCTTGAGGTACTTTGTATTCATCGAAGTTTGAATCCTCTTTGAGATGGGAAATCACACATCCATAAAGTTTAAGATTTTCATACTTTGTGCCCTCCAACATCTTCAATAATAACTTACCATAAAAAGGTAGTTGAAGATAATAGTGACCCAAGGCGGTGTCAGGAAAATTTTGAAATGGTTCGAACAATCTATTTGTGTATTTCGTAGTCAAAAAGTTTTTTGGTTTATTTGTTTTGTAATCTGTAATTACAAGTCCGAAATCACTTTTATCACGATTCATCATTATCCATACTTTATCTGGTTGTCCAACATATCCCAAGTCAGGATCTCCAAGCACCATTTCCGTGTCCAATAGGACAGCTCCCCTTTCTTCCATCAGGTCCAAGTACTTTTTACCTGCAACAACCATATTATCCCCCTTCATTATCTGTGATAGGTCACAGCGATAGACAGGTTGTCTTAGTTCTTTATAACTACCATTCCTCTCAATCAATTCTTTTTCGAGAAGAAAGTGTACTCTTGAACCCATGTTGGTGGAATAGTCACCAGCAGCCGCCCATGATTCTTTCAATCTTTCAGCTTCCTCGGGGTCTCCACCAGATTTCTTGAGTGCAGCTTCATCTAAAGGAAACTCTTCATAAAACTTCTTGAGGATTTTGGATACTGACGGGTAATCAGTTCTTCCTCTCATGGTGTAGATGTGATTGTCTTCTTCGAATACCAATCCCAATTGTTGTTGTCTATCAGAAATAATCTCACGAATTTCTGATGCAATCATTTTCAAATCTGTCATTCTATCTAATTTCGTAATAGTAATCGTCAATTTGACCTTTGAGGTCACAAACGTCTTTGTCGAGTGGTAATTTAACAATTTTTATTTTATTATACAACCTTCCTCCATTCAATTCATGATATACTCGGAGTCCATCCTCGAATGCATCCCCATCACAACATATAATAATTTGGGCGTTTGCCTTGGTATATAATGTTTCGAACAATAATTTACTCATCTTCTTTCCCAACATTACAATCGAATTATCGAGAAAGAACGAATCGAAGGCTCCCTCACACAAATATATATCCTTGTTCCAATCAATCAAACTCTCATTGAAGATAATCTCATCTTTTGGAACTGAAGGGTTTTTGTATTTCATTTTCTTGGAAACCCATGCTCGTGCGACAAAGTAGTTGAGAGTCCCTTCCTTATTGAAAGATGGAACAATGATTCTGTACGCGAAGTCACCGCTTACTGTATATCCAATTTTGAATCTTTCAATCATTTCGTCGGTCATTCCTCTTGACTGAAGATATTTGTAAGCTTCAATGTGTGGAATGAATCTTGGGTTGGAATCTTTAAATGTGGTGAAACCCTCAGGTAATCTGAGTTTGGGTCGTCTGACATCATCCTGTTTGAGTTCTTCAGGTTTAATGAGGTTGTATACCTTCTTCTGACTTTTGGTTGCGTATTGGTCGAAAAGTTTCCCGAGTGGTCCATGTGTTCCGTGCGTCTCCCCACAAGACCAACACTTATATACATGTTTACCATAATTTATTTCGAGGTTCCCTTTCCCGTCTCCACTGTCCAATCCTTTTTCTTCTGCACAGACAGGACAGTCAAATGATATTTGACCTTTTGACTCATAGTGTTGGTGTGGGTCACCAAGGAACTCAGTCAACAATTCTACCAATACATCAACCTCGTCAGACATTTATATATTATAATCAATTTTCGGGGTTTAATCCAACCACGTGTTTCCTCCACCACTTCATGATTGGATGGGACTCATCAAAATATTTTTCGATGAAGTAAAAACAAATGAGAAAACAAAACGTGATGGCAACGCTTGTCAGGTAGAGATATATTAAGTAGTCCATTTCACTTTAGTTAAATCTGTGATATATTTCAAATCAATTCCGAAAATGAGCACTCGATCTCTTACTCCGTCGAAACAATTTTTTTTCAAAAATCGATTGAGCTTCACTTTCGAAACTCCCTTACCGAAGGAAACAACTTCTTCGTAACCAAACCACTGTAGTTGCATTCCAATTTGTGCTAAAATTTTACCACGGAAAATCACATCGACTTCCTCACGTCCTGTATATTTACGATAGCCTGTGATTTGAATTTCCCCTTCCATGTGTTTGGTCTTGATGGGAAATTTGCCATATTTTTTGGCAACCTTTTTCAATGTTCTGATTTCGGGAGAGTTTATTGCGTATCGAGCCATGGGACAAAGATACTAAAAAAAATCAACTTACCAAATTTCTTTCATCTTCATATAACCAAGTGCTGCACAATAAGCGTCAGTTTGGTCAAAATTTTCTTTTTTCAAAGTATTGTTCTTAGTATATTGCCATGTAATTTGTGGTTCTCGTTTTGCAACCAATTCCCAAATAACGACCTTCTTGTCAATGTCTTTTGGCATACCACCAAACAAAACATATTTGTCTTTGTCATTGGGTTGAACTAAGTGAGGAAAAGCGAATTTTCTTGAATTGTAGGTTGAAATGAATTCAGGTACAACACCCAAGACATCGTAAACCTCCTTACAAATGAGGGTATTGAATCTCATTAAAGCCCCCACGGTGTATACGTTATTAGAATTCAATAATGGTTCTTCAATTACAACATATTGAATTCCCATTCCCTTGTAAGATTCCAACTTTTCTCGAAAGATTCGACCTTTCAACAATAATTCTTCAATCTTATTTTCTACTTTTGGTTTCGGTATTGGAGAAATGTGGGTTAGTTCTAATAAATTTCCACTTTCGATGTCAAATAATGACCAACCGATAGTTTTTGTTGATACATCCAACCCAAGTACTTTGGGTGAATCCTTTTTAATTTTTCTTGACATACTTAGAAATCTAGCTTAACCACAAACTGCTGAATCCCTTGTCTGAGTTCAGGAGATTGTAGTTTAGAAATAACAATAAGATCTTTATTCTGATCGTAAAGCCCAATTTCTGTTATATATGATTTTGTTCCTCGGGTCCATGTTGGATTCGAGGTATTTGTGAATTGATTGTTATTCAAATTTATCAAATACTTCATTTCATAAATGGTTGCAGAAATGTCTGTCTCGAAGTTTCCATAAAAATAGTACTCATCACCAAAGTTCAATTCTCCTGTTTCTCCGTTCAACGGAATATCCAAATAGTTTTGTAGTTGATAAGCTGATGCATTGTTGTAATCATCTAAGTCAATTTGGAAAGTTGTACCAGTCAAAGATGATTGGGTGATGTATCCATTCGAAAGTGTCATTGCCGATGTCACATCTATTTGTCTCCAAAGAGTTGGTGACGGTCTTGTATCACCAGTAACCATTTGGCAAATGATTTTCATTGAGGTTGCTGTATATCCTGTGAATTGATTGGTTCCCAAGAATCCGAATTCTCCTCCAAACCTCACAGCGACATTTTGAGTGTTTGCCGTAACTGTGTTGTTTGCCGCAACCACTGAATAGTAATTACAATGTAATGAACTTGTTACACCCGTTTCTGATTCAAATAAATAACTTACCCAAAGTCTTTCCAATGGGTTCGACATCAAACCAGTATTGTTATTCCCCGTAGCACAAATGTTTGGAGTAATTAAACTCAACTTAGGTGCTGGTAAAGTGAAATTTCTATTTGACTTATAAGATAATGCTGCAACCACTTCCTCATCATCGATTACAATAATTTCTTGGTCAGGAAAAACTTTACCAATTCTATTCAGATTATTGTTACTATCAGCATTAGTATCCCACAAATGGAAATATCTTATACCTGGGTCATTCATATCTAAATTTTTTGTAGATTTGATGTAGAATGGTTTACACAAATCGTAGTTTGGTGGGTCGATGTAAAATGTTTGACCGATGGTTGTTCCTGTCGATTTGTGCCACATCAAAGTTGGGATGTTCAATTTGAAGTGTCTTGCTAATCCAATATCATCCGTAGGATTTTGTGGGTCAAATGGTTGAGTTGAAAACTTTTCTCCGTATATGTGGTCAATATCCTGATTGGTGTAGTGAATAATAGCAATGGCTTTTTGGTCTTGAGGTCTAACTACAATTTTTTCATCGAATGAATTGTAATAAAAAACTTGACTCGTATCAGTCTGACCTGATGGTTCGTTGTATCCCAAATATTCTTTAGTACCTATATAAGACACCGAACCGAACTTTGTATAATCTTCATAGGTACTACTGAATAGACCTGCTGGACTTTCTGTCCACGGAATGTTCATATTCCAAATGGGAGTATTTTCTCTATTAGATACATCACAAGGGGATTCAAAATTCAATGTATCTGTTTGCCAATATGGTGCTGGTGTAACAAAGTCATAGAGTTCTGTCATCCCCGAAGGATAAACATACATTCTTGCAAAGTTAGTTTGAATCGGTAAGAAATCGTAGGTAGGTAAAGCTCTATCTAACGTCAAAGTGAAAGTACTTCCTGTAGTCCCCGTAACAGGACTCATGTTTTGGATTCTATACGTTAGGATTTGATTCGTTCCAAAAGTTCCACACCCACCATTACCATCATATACAATAGTCACAAAGTCATTAATGGATGGTGTCCCTGAGAATAAACAGCTTGTTGGTGAATTGTCAAATTCAATTTGCATTGAGGTTTGGCCTGAAAGGGTTGACATATCAACCCAATAACTTGAGGTCAATGTGTAAGCCGTTGTTGTCTGAATTTGAGTTGTACCCGTAGTGAAAAATCCCTTCACTCCCGCTGAGTTATAAACCTGTTGGAAGTTACTATCCATGAACGGAATACCATAAGTATTACCAGTTGTACCTTGAACGTAGTATGGATACTTAATGTTCTGTTTGTTTGACTGCGGAGAACCTGTGTCGTTTTGTGCGTTGAACGCTGGCATCAATATATTATTATTGGTTTGGTTGTAATTCGGAACTGCAGTATAACTTACCTCACTATCACCAATTTGAAAATAAGATATGTTGAAATTTCCCTGAGACAAATTTCTCCTTCCTACATCAGTTAGACGAGTGTTAATCAATCCTGCAGTATTTTTAATAATATATGCCATTTTCTATAAATAGTTGTTCTGTTTTTTTATGATATAGGTCCGAAGTCACAATTTACCACCACAGTGAGACAAGTCACATTTGATGGGTTGTTAGTATCTCTCAATCCAAGATAAACTGTACCATTAGGTACGTAAAGATAATCTTTTGTATCTCCTGGTAATGTGTTGAATACTCCATTCAACGCATCATTACAAGTTAGATAATATGTGTCAGTCATATCGTATTGTCCTGACCCACCAACTATTCCTGTTACGAATACCGAATTAATTCCCTCGAATCCACAAAGTACCGTTGTGTTTGCAAATAATGGTTTGGATGGAACATTACCCGTTGAACTAAATGTTACAGAATTACTGTTGATTGAGTTAGTTCTTGAATCCGCAACAACTGTACAACATTGACATCCATTAACACTTACTTGAGTAAACTGTGCAAATATTTCTTGTGTCAAGTTAGTAATACAATTACTTTGGGAATTGGTCTGTCCACTTGTTATTGACAACACTGAGGTGTCAGTAATTAAGACAGGACTGTTGTTAGAAATTTGTAATTGGTAAGTGTCAGCTTCTGTAACAGCAGTGAAAGTTTCAGGACTACAATTAGGTCTGCTTCCAAACTGAGTCGCAGTTTGTGTAGTTGATGGTGTTTTTGTCACCCCACCCTGTGTGATGTTAAATGTATCAGTAATCAATCCAGTACCAGGACCATTGTAAGTCTTGATAGATGATATTGTAAGATTGAAGGACACCGTAACACCTGGTGGTAATGGAGGAGTACTTACAACTTGATAGTAAGTTGTACGTGAATTATAGTTACTCAACGAAATCGATTGGGTCGCCAAAGTATTTGCGCTCAATGAAAGTTGATAAGTAATTGGTTGTTGGTTGAAACCAACAGTAGCAGTTACTATTTGTGTATTCCCCGCTGAGTCTCTTACAGTTATGTTGTAAGTGCCAGCACAAAGATCTTCAAACACATTGGTCGATTGATAAGTTGAACCTCCATTGATGGAGAAAAGGTATGGTGCATTTCCGAACCGAACATTTACGGTTATGTCTCCATTACAGTCGGAAACAGTGTCACATGAGTTATTATTTACTGAAAGATTCACTTGCATTGGGATTACTGCAGGACACACCCCTTGAGTCATTGTTACACTATAAGTGTTCAATCCACCAGCTATTACCCATCCTGACAATGGTACTGATGCAGAGGAAGTGGAAATAAATAAACCTCCTCCAACAGGATTGAACGCCACATTCGGGTCAGATCCTCTAACTTCCCATCTCGATTGAGAAGGATTCCATACTATGTTGTATTGACCGTCGCTTGTGGTCCACGTAGTTCTTCCATTTCTCATTCCGTTGCAAAGGAACTGTAAAGGTCCATATGCTGTTGATGTACTTACTGCAATCAAACATAGTTGAGGACAAACTCCTGAAGGTGTTACAGTCGGTGTCACAGTTGGGCTTGGTGTAATGCTTGGGGTTGGTGGGAACAAACTACATACAGTTGACGCAGTGTAATCACCATAATAATCTACAACTGTCACTTGATAATTACCCTGTGGAATTCCTACTAATGTTTGAGTTCTTTGACCACCCTCCCAATAAATAGAATATGGTGTTGTACCACCAGTTATTGTTAATGACAACACCCCATTTAATGAATTCGGGGAACTTGGAATTGTAATTGGATTACATCTTACTCCCATATCAAATAAAGTGAAAACTTCACAATCATTTTTCAACCTAACAACCGCACTGTTACTTGGAGTTGGACTAGAAGATAAAGTTGGTGTCGGAGTTTTTGTGGTTGTAGGAGTAAATGTTGGAGTGGTAGTATTGGTCGGAGTTAATGTAGGAGTCTGAGTCGGAGATGGGGTCGGGCAACTAACTGATGCGACAACATTTAATTTTACAACACCATTCGATGGTTTTGTATAATCCAATGTAACAGACAATCCACTCTGAGTTCCACTTTGAACTACACCACAACAATCAGTATAGAAATAACTTGAACCAGGATTGACTGAAGTAAAACCTTGGCCACATAATATAGGGGTCGGACTTGGAGTCGCATTAGGTGTTCTTGTTTGAGTCTGAGTTTGAGTTGGGGATGTAGTAACGGTAGGTGTGGCTCTTGGGGTTTTGGTCGGAGTTACTGTCGCTGTTTGAGTCTGTGTATTTGTCGGTGTAACTGTAGGTGTGGCAGTTGAAGTTGGAGTAATCGCAGGATAGCAAGATGAATTATCAGTACATGGATTACCAGTATCAGTTACTATGATTCCCTCAATCAGAAGTGTGTCACCGAAAAATCCATACTTGAACGTAGGAGTACCTAATGCAGATGAACAGATGTAAAAAGCAAAAGAACTTCCTAAATTTGTACTTGGTAAATTGAGGGCAATACTACTATCAGCTTGACCATTACAGTCAGTATAAACCACATATAAATCTTGACCTTCACTAGTGGCTAATGAATAGGGTACTTCAATATAATAACAGGTACAAACCGACATTTATAAATTAATTATTTTCTATAATTATTAACATGTTACGAAATTAAGTATGGTTCCAGATGTATCAACTTGAACCCCGTAATCATTTCCTCCGAATTTGAATTTAGTGAATTGATTATTTCCGTTGTATGGATTAAATAAAGTACCTCCAAAGGCATTTTGATATATTTTCACACCAATCACGGGTATTGCATCAGCTTCATTCAAGTAAGTATAATAATACAAGAATGTATAATTGTCACTACAAACATTGTCCGAAGTTTCGAACATACTCTGTCCTCTCTGATGAAGTGAGAACACCTGAGTTTGAGTTGGACTTGGAGTATTGGTTGTCGTATTGGTTGGGGTTTGAGTTACTGTTGGAGTCACTGTAGATGTTGGCGAAGGGGTCCTTGTTGTAGTCTGAGTCACAGTTGGAGTTTGCGTTACAGTTGCCGTAATACTTGGGGTTGGGGTCGGTGTTATACCGATTACCTCCCCATCAATACATCCATTAACGTCTTCAATCTTTATGACAATACTCGAATTACTATAAGGTGGAGGCACATCAAATGTGTACGGGAAAACTGCCACAGTTGCAACATAAACACAACTTGCACTCAATGAATCACAATAGTATATTTCAACAGGTGTGTTTGCGGTTACGGAAGTTATTGTGACTTGTTGACTCATGATACTACAGCGCTTGTTCCTGATATAACACAGTTATTATTATCAATTGCCTTAATCATATAATTCGGTGAGGAATTATATGGTGCAGGAATATCGAAAATATATGGAAACGAAGAGTTTGTAATCGTTGAAATATAAAAACATCCCGAACCATCCACCTGACAAACATAAATGTCAAATGGAGTTTGTCCTGTAATGTTGGTAATTGTTACTTGTACTTCCATATCTATATTTTATTTAACATTGAGTTGATGATAGTCCGATTACAACACCTGACCCATTCAAGTCCCAGTTTGCTCCTTGATGGAACACGTAAGTTTGACTTACCACGTTTAATAATGTTGAGTCAACATACAATATACATCCTGAAGCAATTTCTTGGCAGTTGGAAAATAAGGTTTTAGGGTCGATTATTGCGTCAGAACAAGCATCAAATACGCTTATATCACTCACACCACTATTCCCAAACGTGCCAATATTTGCTGTGGCACAAGTCACACAGTCCGTATAAGTTTGAGTCGGAACTCCCGTAAAATAATTACCACCAAAGTTTATTGGTGTAACTTTTGCCGAAGGGATATAAGAGGTATTGAATCTTCCAACGTAATACCAACAATTTGCGTCATTGTCCTTGAATACTTCATTAACTGCTATTGGGAAAGATACTGGTTGTGTTTGAATTACTTGAATAATCGTTCCTCTTCCTCCACCGATACGATTACAGGATTGGTAAACATATAGGAAATTAGGTGTCACGGAAGGTGACGGTGTAATTGTTTGAGTTGGCGTGTTAGTTGCGGTTGGAGATTTAGTTTGAGACGGTGTTGGTGGAGGTGTAGTTCCATTGGTCGCAGTTTGTGAAGGAGTTGCGGTTGCAGATGGAGTTACAGTTGGTGTGACTCCCCCTGTAGCTGATGGTGTATTTGTTGGTGTCGTAGTTGTAGTTGGTGTCGCGGTAGGGATTGTAGTACAACCTCCACAACTTCCATAAAGCTGAATTATGTTTCCGATATTAGTGTTCGATGACAAATTACTATCATCTCTTGTATAAGTAACACAACGAATTTGTCCATTAACATTCGCTGAAATAGTCATACCAGTTGTGACTGGAATTCCTGAGAATGATAATGAGTCAGAAGTATAATACTCTTGACCATCTTGACAGTCAGTAAATACTTTAACGGAAACACAACTGAATGTCTCATCCAACATTTCAAATGTAACATTACCTCCAATTGCAACTGTCTTTGTCAAAGTTACTGAAGGAGTCAATGTCACCGTAGGAGTTGACGCATTGTATCCGCTAAGGCTAAAAGATATACCAACCCCTGAACAGAAATTACCTGTAGGAGATGGTGTCGGGGTGACACCAATTGAATTTAGAAGGAAATTTACATCGTCACAATCAACACTTGGTGTAGGTGTAGGAATTGGTTCCCAATCACAATCGAAGTAAGCATTGAAATCAAATGTCGAACAATCGATTGGAGTTGGTGTAGGTGTAGGACAAATTCCTCCCGTGAAATCAGTTGCTGAAATGTCAGGACATTGTGACCTACAAGGGTAGGCTCCTCTCAACAAACAACTTCCTCCCAATGAGGTACTTAGACACCAATATTCGGAGGTGTAATAAATTACCGCATAAGTTGTACCATCTCCCGAATAATAATTTTTGGAATTGTAAGTACCCGCTAAGCTATAATTTCCATTGTACCCTGAAAATGCAGGAAGGGTAGTGTACAAACAAAAATCAGAATATGTACAAGCTGAAGGTGATGCGGATACTGTTGGAGTATTCGTTGGAGTTGGTTGTGGTGTATTGGTTGGTGTAGGAGTTGGAACACATAATATACAATTATCAAAATCAGGTTCTCCGAAATCTGGCCCACCTGGTCCTGAGAATTCCACAAAACTGTAACACTCCCCATTGTACAAATATGCCGCACCAACGAAGGCGGTGTCTTCATCTACGTTTGCGTATAAAACTTCACCATTGGAACATTTCGTCAATAATGCCGCAGTCAAAGCTGTTCTTGGACATAAAGAATCCGCACAAGTTGGAACTTGAGTGAATGTTACTCCAAGCGAATTATATAATGTTCCAACGGTGAATCCACTTACAATTGTAGCACATCCTTCAAACTCAGTACTTCCTGTAATATAGTATGTGTTTCCGAGTACATCAGGAATACCTGGTCCTCCGAATCTAAAAATATTGGACCCATTTGTACAATCTTGGAACTGTACGACTTTACTATTTGTTGGACTTGGACTTTGTGTTGGAGTCTGAGTTTGTGTCTGAGTTTGTGTCGGAGTTTCCGTAGGAGTTGAGGTGTTTGTTGCTGTTTGAGTTGGAGTCTCCGTTTGGGTTGGTGTCTGAGTTTGTGTCGGAGTTTCCGTAGGAGTTGAGGTGTTTGTCGCTGTTTGAGTTGGAGTTTCTGTAGGAGTACTTGTGTTCGTTGCAGTTTGTGTAGGGGTCTCAGTTGGTGTTTGTGTAGGAGTTTCAGTCGGCGTGTTAGTCGGTGTTTCAGTTGGTGTTTGTGTTGGAGTTTCTGTAGGTGTTGATGTATTAGTTGGAGTTTGAGTTGAGGTTTCTGTGGGAGTTTGAGTAGGCGTTTCTGTTGGAGTCTGAGTCGGAGTTTCCGTAGGTGTTGATGTATTAGTTGGAGTTTGAGTAAGCGTTTGTGTTGAAGTCTGAGTAGGGGTTTCTGTAGGTGTTGATGTGTTTGTTGTAGTCTGAGTCGGAGTTTCTGTATTTGTTGGAGTTGGAGTCGGTGTTAGTACTTCAAAACAACCTCCACAAAAACTTTCATCAACTTGAACAATTGTTAAACCTGCAGTCGCAGATACACTTCCAAGAATTGCACAAAAATATCCTGTTCCACCAGGGTAGGGTACATTGTTTATTGATTGAGAAACGTGGCTGCAATCTAAATAACTTATTGTATTAATCCCACTCGGATCTCCATCATTAGTATATTGAAAACAAACACATCCGTCACCAGATGGAGTTATAGTAGGAGTTGGTGTTAGAGTGGGGGTTTCTGTAGGAGTGGTTGTTTCTGTGGGCGTTGGTGTTTCGGTATTAGTTGGAGTTGGAGTTGGTGTTTGGTTAGTAGGTGTTTGTGATGGGGTTGGATTTGGAGTTGGAGTCACTGGAGCCGCACAACACTCGGTCAAAGTCTGACTTATAGAAGATATAGGCCCAATTATTTGTGTATTATTCTTGTAATAATATATGTTTGGTGATGGTGTCCCTGTCGTATCGATACAAAGGTCGTTCAAGAATGTACCTGAAAGTGTGTATAAATCTTGTTGAGAGTTTCCACTACAATCTATGTAATCAACGTATACGGTATTGTCAAACTTACCAGGGTCGGTATTACCAATTGCATCATCTAAATCGACTTGGTCGATGACTACATCATAATAAAAACACGTACACGCCATAAAAACTTTTTTGTATAATATAAATAACCTGATTACAGGTTTTTACACATTAGGTAATATAGTTTTATCAAAAAACAAATAAAGTGGAGACATCAGAATATTTATTGTTGTATGAAACTTCTAAAGACAATACAAAACATTATTAAGGAAGCTGAGGAACAATATCATCTTGCTTGTGAATCTTGTGTCCCGATTGAAGAAATAGACAAATTAGAAAAACAATACAAAGATTCTTTAAAACTGATGAAATTGTATCAATCAGAGGAAAAAAAGAAAAGTAAATAATAGATTTTCCAACAGTCTTTTGTATATTTCTCCAATATGAAAGACCCATTATTGGATTTACATTTGTCTAAAGGACTTGGAGATACAATTTCATCTACCCCTGTACTTCGTAAATTATTTTTTGCATACGGAAAAAAAATATCAGTACTCACAGACCATCCAGACATTTTTAAAAACAACAACTACGTTGACAAAATTTTCAACACTTCCGAAGTAAGTCGTGAAGATTTGGCAGAAAATTATGAATTGTTGGTGAGTTTTGCTCCGAATTTGGAAAACCAATACAAATTAGGATTACGTCATAATACAATGGACATCCGACAGTTTCATGCATCGGGATTGGGATTTTCACTATTACCTGAGGAATGTCACACGGACTTTATTCCTGACGAATGGGAACCGATTCAGGATTTACCTGAAAAATTTGTTGTGATTCATCCTGTTCAAAGTTGGGCATCAAGGACTTGGGATATTGAAAAATGGAAATTATTAACCTCAATGTTGAATGACAATGGAATTGCGGTTGTATCTGTTGGGAAGTCTTCGAGCGAAATAGGATTTCATATGGTACAAAAACCCATTTTTGATTTTCCTATAAAATTTGGTCTGAATCTCATGAATCAAACATCCATATCTCAAACTTGGTGGTTAATCCAAAAAAGTTTGGCAATTATTACGATGGATTCAGGACTTTTACATTTGGCAGGAACCACAGATGCTCAAATCATTCAATTGGGTAGTTCAATTAATTGGAAATTGAGAGCCCCTTTCCGACACGGAAGACAAGATTATAAATATAATTATGTCGATGGTGATTGTAAAATCGCTTGCGCTTCTGACATGAGATATGGTGTCAGAGAATGGAATTCAATACGTGGAATCCCACCACTTGTTGGTTGTTTGGAAAATAAATCAGAATTTGTTTGTCACCCCAATGTGCCACAAGTTTTCAATAAAGTTTTAGAAATTCTGAAAATAATAAACCAATAAATTATAAAATAGTCAAATATATGAAAAATAGAACCAAATCTCGTATTGATTTGATTATGGAAATGGGAAAAAAATTTCCGATTGGTAAAGGTATTGAAATTGGTACATTCAAAGGGGAATTTTCTAAGAAAATTGTAGAAAATTGGGGTGGGACATTGTACATGGTAGATGTTTGGAGACCCCTTCCGAATGAGGAGTACTTGGATTCGAGTAATCACGGTAATTATGAAAATGAAATTTATGTCGAGGCAATGAATAACATAAATGGATTTGAAGATAGAGCAATTATGATAAGGGCTTCGTCGGAAATTGCTTCGAACATTTTTGAAGATTACTCGTTAGATTTCGTTTACATAGATGCAAACCATGCATATGATTATGTTGTCCGAGACATTGAGTTATGGTTTCCAAAAGTAAAAAAAGGTGGTTATTTGTGTGGTCATGATTATATTGATATGGATTGGTATAATGACCCTAATTTTTGCGAAAATGGAAAAGACAAACACATCTACAGTTCTAACTTTCAGTTTTATCACGGAGTGTTCGGAGTTAATCCTGCTGTTGATGAATTTTGTGAAAAATATAAATATGATTTTCAAATCACAAATGAGTGGTTTGGGACATGGTGGTTAGAAAAATAAATATGAAACTTTCAGTTATTGTTTTGTGTTATAATTTCGAAAAATACATTGAACAATGTTTATTATCTATTTTGGCTCAGAGGACTACCTTTGATTTCGAAATTTTAATTAGGGATGATTTTTCGTCCGACAAGTCATCATCCATTATAAAACGAATTGCATTTTGGAATCCAAATATTAAATTCATCGAAGGAACCGAAAATATTGGGTTTGCAAAAAGTTATAAACAACTTTTAGATTTATCACAAGGTGAATATATTGCATATACCGACGGTGATGACTATTGGACTAATTTGTATAAATTACAAAAACAATGTGATTTTTTAGATTTCAATCCTGATTACGTTTTAACTTGTACGGGCTATTGGCAAAAGGACGAAAATGAAAATTTTATCCCGTCAGAACCAAATTTATGGCTCTGCCCACTCAAACGTGATGTCGATAATAACATTCTTTCTGAATATATGTTAGAAGCGAATCACTCACATTATGGAAAGTTATATCGTAATGTACCACATTTTTTTGAATATATGTACGATTTACCTTTGTTGGACTGGCCGATGAATTTTGAACTTTCGTTATTGGGTAAAATTAAATTCTTAGACTACCCAACAGGAGTTTATAGGAAACATTCTCAAGGACTAATGAAGTCCGTAAGTTCCCAAATAAATGCAGGAGAACAAATTATAACTATCTTGAAAAAAAGGTGGAATGAAATAAATTAATAAAAATGGCTAATGGAATTTACAAAATAACTGAGGATTTTGAAAAAGCACTTTCGGACTACACTGGGTCTCCGTATGTGGTGACTTTAGATAATATGAGTAACGGGCTTTTCCTTGCGTTATATTATGAACATAAAATTAAAGGCAGAACTGAAAAGATAATTACCATCCCATCACGAACTTACCCATCGGTCCCTTGTGAAATTATTCATGCGGGGTTAAAAGTTGGGTTTGAATCCGTAGAAGGTAAAACGATAAAAGGAGTATATCAACTTAAAGGCTCTAATGTTTGGGATTCCGCCTTAAGATTCACTGCAGATATGTATATACCAAACACTCACATGTGTATATCATTTACTGGTCCATACAAACATTTCAAATTATCCAAGGGCGGTGCAATTTTGACGGATGACCATGAAGCATATCTTTGGTTTAAAAGAGCAAGATATAGTGGTAGAAGAGAAACTTCATACCATGATGACCATTTTGATATGTTAGGTTGGAACTTTTATATGATGCCAGAGTTAGCTGCTAGAGGAATATTATTAATGAACCAATTTTATAATTTGGATGGCACTAAAAAACACAATCAAGATTTAGAATTACCATATCCTGATTTAAGTAAATTTGAAATTTATACAAAATGAAAAAGGCATTAATCGGCGCAGGAGGGTTTGCAGATGAGATAAAGGCTCAGATGAATGAGTTTGATATGATTTGTTTTGTTGATGATTTTTATTACAAAGAAAATAATAAAAATATCCTACCTCTATCAGAATTTAATCCTGCCGAATATGAAGTTTTGGTCGCAGTGGGCGATAGTTTTTTACGAAAAGATTTAATTAATAGATTGCCAAAAGAAACTAAGTATTTTACATTCATACATAGTTCTGCACAAATATTAGGAAATGATGTGGAAATTGGCGAAGGTAGTGTTGTATGTGCGGGAACAATAATAACTACAAATTGTATAATAGGAAAGCATACGCATTTAAACTTACATACAACAATTGGGCACGATTGTAGAATAGATGATTACTTTACTACTGCTCCTGGTGCAAAAATATCTGGAAATAATCAAATAGGTGAGTGTGTGTACATAGGAACAAATGCATCAACTAAACAAAAGTTAAAAATATCAGATAATGTAGTGGTTGGGATGAACGCAGCAGTTGTAAAAGATATTTCTGAACCAGGAACCTATGTAGGAGTTCCATCAAGAAAAATATAATTTACACATATGAAGTCATTCATTACTCACACAACCGAAAATTATGAACATATAACATTGAATTTGGTTAAAAGTATTAACAAATATTCTGACTATAAAATTATTGTTTACACAATAGACTATGATGGTTCTGAAACCCTAAAAAAAGAAACTGAATGTATTAGATTGGATTTGAATCTTCCAAATTTGGACGATTCTAGTTTCGTTTCAGATTTGAATGGTAATTTATATGTGAATCGAGGACAATTAAGGACTTATCTAACCTTAGGGGCTAAAATTGACGTTATGTTGTCAGCATCGTCGATTGTTGACGAATGGATTTATATTGACTCAGATAGTATTGTCAATACAAATATTGATGAGTTATTCTATTATTGTGAAAAAATTACAGATTTTCCTTTAGCAAGTTTAGGGCCCCAACAATACGTTTTAATTGTTGATTCTGATGGTAAAGTGAGGGGAAACCCTTATTGGAAAGAAAACGGAACTATTGATAATGAAAATACTTTAGAGTGGCCATTAATGAGATTTATGGGTATGAATCCGAATCAGAGAAGTGATTATAGAACCACAAATTTGATTGTAGGAAATTTCAAAACTAAAGAGTTTTTGAGGACATGGAAAGAACTCAAAGATTTTTTACCGAAATTTGTATCACTAAAGACCATTGTTCCTTATCACGAAGAAACACTATACAATGTATTAACTTGGAAAATTAACCCGAATCATGAAGGGTTGCCTATTTCATACATAAATGTTGATAGTTCCTCCACATTAAACCACTTTTTTTCGTTTGAATCAAAAAAATTAACGAGATTAGGAGCCTTTTACACCATACCAGAAAATAAAAATGAAATCAAGATTTTCCACGGAGAAAAACGACAATCAGAAATTGATAAGATGTTTGAAATAATTGATAGTCAGAAAAAAATCAGAGTATTATTTCTATCCCCCCATCTTTCAACGGGTGGGATGCCATCTTATCTATTAAAGAGAATCGAATCTTTAATTTCATTGTATTCTGACGTTGAAATTTATGTTGCGGAGTTTTGTGAATATTCAACTCTCTATACAGTCCAAAGGGACAGGATAAAACAACTCATACCTGAAAATAGATTTTGGACAATTAATACTCTGAGTAATCACACTGTTGAAAATTCAATGAAGGTTATAGACATCATCAAGGAAAATCAAATAGATGTTGTCCATATTGATGAAATGGTGGAGGGATTCGATTCATTCAATAAAATGCCAAATGAGTTGAAAAACGCTCTATATACTGATGATAGAACATGGAGAGTTGTCGAGACTTGTCATAATATTTGGTTTGACCCCAACACTTCCAAATCGTTTCATCCCGATGCTTATGCTTTTTGTACTCCATACCATAAGGAAGTTTCTTTCAAAAACATGCCGTCTCGGAAAGAGGTTTTCGAATTTCCTATCGAAAACCGATTCAGAACTCGTGAAGAACAAGTCCGTTGTTTGGAAACTTTGGGATTGGATACTTTGAAGGTTCACGTTCTTAATGTTGGACTTTGGACTTCAGGGAAAAATCAGAAAGAAGGTCTCGAAATTGCAAGACATTTCCAAAATTACAATGTAGAATTCCATTTTGTTGGTAATCAAGCATCCAACTTTGAAAGCTATTGGGGACCGTTGATGAACGATTTACCTTCAAACGTCAAAGTTTGGGGTGAAAGAAGTGATGTTGAAACTTTCATGAAAGCTTCAGATGTTTTGATGTTCAATTCCACTTGGGAATGTAATCCTTTAGTAATCAGAGAAGCTGCTTCATTTGGTCTTAAGATTATTGCTCGAGATCTGCCGCAATATGTTGGAATGTTCAAGGGACTTATTTGCCCACTCGAGAATGATATACTATCGAATGTCCATTTGTTGAAAAGGCTCATTTCATCAACACGAAATTATAAAGTTTTGGATGGAATGACCTCGGAATTTGCTAAAAAACATTATGACTTATATAAATCAATTATTACTCAATCACCAACGAAGAACGTGAAAAAAAATTCGAATGTGAAAATCAAAAAATACTTCATCACCCAACCTTTCTTAGAAATAATTGGAGAAAGTGATAGTGAGTTCGAAGTCAAATTTTTCGATGAAAAAGGTATTTGCCATTATAAAAACAAAATAAAGTCAAACCACTGGGTCAGATTGAATAGACAATACTTTACTAAATGGAATACAAAGATTTATGAAAATGGTCTTTTGATATATGATAAAACTTTGAATTATAGTGATAAAAGGGTTTTTATTAACTTCGATAGTAAATCTTTGGGTGATACTGTTTCTTGGATTCCTTATGCACTCGAATTTAAAAAAGCTCACAACTGTGATGTAGTTGTTTCAACGTTTTGGAACCATCTATTTAAGGAAGTTTATCCTGAATTAGAATTTGTCCAACCAGGAACTGTAGTACACAATATTTTTGGGCAATATAATCTTGGGTGGTTTTGGGACGAAAGTAAGGAACCTGAATTACCTAATACAATCCCATTACAAAAAGCCGCATCGAATATATTGGGTCTACCTTTTAGTGAAATCAAACCAAGAATCCATTATAAAATAGGTGAAAGACCATACTCCGAGAAGTACATTACAATTGCAACAAATTCCACAGCGGGATGTAAATTTTGGACTAAAGAAGGTTGGCAACAATTGATAAATTATCTAAACTCAATAGGATATAAAGTTGTCAATGTCTCGAAAGAAAATAATCCGTTCGACAACTGTGTAAAATTGCAAGATACTTCTATTGAAAATACAATCAATGTTATTCACCACAGTGAATTTTTTATTGGACTCTCAAGTGGATTGTCTTGGTTGTCATGGGGAATTGGAAAACATGTGGTTATGATTAGTAACTTTACAGAAGCCGACCACGAATTCACATCGAATTGCACAAGAATTACGAATCCAAGTGTTTGTAACAGTTGCTGGAATAACCCTAACTACAAGTTTGATAAAGGAGATTGGAATTGGTGCCCAGTTCATAAAGGAACAACTCGCCAATTTGAATGTCACACATCAATAACATCTGAAATGGTGATAAATAAAATACAACACTTATTAAAATGAACTTAGACCAATTTGTATGGGAACCAAAATGTTATAATGGATTCCGCGAAACCGTAGAACAAGAAATTTTTATTGATAAAATTTATGAAAGACATGTTCGAGTTGAAGAAGGTGATGTAGTTTTTGACATTGGAGCAAGTTTGGGGCCATTCACATTTTCTATATTAGATAAATCCCCGTCACAAGTTTTTGCTTTCGAACCAAGTTACGAAGAATTCAAAACATTGGTCCTTAACACAAGACATGGGAACGTAACTCATATCAATAAGGGCATTAGTAACATTGTAGGAGAATTTAATTTTACAGACGTATTCGATTTGACAGGGAATCACAAACTATATTCAACATCATTTAAAAAAGTTATTGAAGATTATGGAATCAAAAAAATTGATTTTTTGAAAACGGATTGTGAAAGTGGTGAGTATGAGATTTTCACTTTAGATAATTTGTTTTGGATTAAAAACAACGTAAAAAAAATATCAGGTGAGTGGCACTTGAGAACTCCTGAACTTAAGGAAAAATTTAAGATTTTTAGAGATGTTTACCTACGATTTTTCCCAAACTTCAAAATATTTTCTTTCGATGGAGTTGATATTACTTGGTCAATTTGGAATGAGGATTTTATTCCGTACTATAATGAAGTTATGATATACATTGATAATAGATAAAGACTTTGAGTTGCACTATATTTATACTTAAGGAAAAAACAAAAAAATATGAAAGGAACAGTATTCTCAGCCGATTTTGTCAAAGACTCTAACGGAAACTTAAGATTATTAGAACTGAACACGGATACAGGGTTTATAGATCAGGAATTAGTAAATTTTGATTTCAATGGATTCTTGACTGTATTGTCTTCTAATAACATCACAACATTAGACATTATTTATAAACCATTTTTGCACATTGATTTTGTTAATAAATTGATAGAAGAGGTGAATAATACCTTACCACTTATTTCAATCACCTTACATGATGAAAACATTAATTCAATCTATCCGACATCAGTTCCTGATGCCGCAGATAAATTTGTGTTGAGATTAGCTTACGACGAAACTGCAATATTTGATAGTGTTTACTGTAAAAATAGATTGAATGTTTATAATTTGTTCACTGAAGGTTCAATTACAGACAACTGTGTTGGTTATTACCATTCTTCATCTTTGGGAACTTTTGACACCTTAACAAAAGAGGTAAATGCCTCTAATATACCAGATGCCGCGATAAAAGACATTTACGAATCATTCAATCCAATTGATTTTTACAAAATAAATGTTGACAATGGAACAGTTGAAGAAAATTGGGATAATTTTATTCAAGATAAATCTGCAGAAGATATTCTGATTGAACAATACCATTTTCATTCGTCAACTCTCGATGAGAATAACCACGTTACGTCTATCAGATTTTTTGCAATAGTATATGGCCCTAATTTAGACATTCTTCCTTTACATAGTTACAAAATAAGTTCAATATTCGAACTACCCACTTCGATTGATTTGGAAGAAAACTCAAATAAAGTGAAAGATTATCATTTTTATGAATTTGCAACTAATATGTTCAAAAAAGATTCTGCTGGAATCTTATCTTCACACGAAGTTTTAATGGGGGACCAAACTTGGGAAGAAATATCCGAGATTCAGGTTGGAGATAGTATTCAATCTTATTTAATTAGTGGTTCACCACAAAGTGAATCTGATTTAAATTCTTTGAGTTGGAACTATGAAGGTGACGAATTTCCTGAAGGGTCTTATCTAACAACCTCCAATGTAGTATTCAAAGATGTTGCCAATTTAAAATATAATTCTATGATGGAAATGGTAATAGATAGTGATTCATTATTTTCAGGCATTAATAAAAAATATTTAGTCTATGATAGTTTAACTAATAAAAGTAGTTATAAATTTATCTCAGAAATCAATGCAATTACAGACTACCTTTATGACATAAATGGACAACTAATTCAAGTTGATGAACTAAATTTTTATGTATCTTCAGAAAATGGGTTGTCGTTTGTAGAACTTGATGTTGAAGATTCGGACACTTATATTATAAATGGATCTACAGCGTTTCATAGTGTAGTTTCTCATAACGCTCCTTGTTTTGTAGCAGGAACTCCGATTTTGATGGCAGATGGAAGTCAGTTGAACATTGAAGATGTAAAAATTGGTGACAAAATTTTATCATTCGATTTTAAAAATAATGATTCAAAAATTGGACAAGTGCTCAATATATTTTCAAGAAAGGTTAATAAAATTGTCGAATATGAATTTTCTAATGGTGGAATACTCAAATCTACATTGGACCATCCATTATATGCTTTAGACAAAGGATGGTCATCATATTCTGAAACCTTATCAAATAATTTGTACAGTTTAGAAGAGTCTGTTAAAAAAATTGAAGTCGGTGATACTATAAAGTTTTACGATAGTACTTCAACTATTACTCAAATGCAAGTTTTTGATGGAGATTTTACGGTTTACAACTTATCAGAAATCGAAAAATACCATAATTACTACGCTAATAATGTCTTAGTCCATAATCGATTTTGTTTTGTAAAAGGTACAATGATTGAAATGGCAGATGGGACATCAAAAAAAATTGAAGATGTTAAAATAGATGATTTAGTAATTTCTTTTAATGAAGAAACAAAAACTAAGGAATCTCAAAAAGTTACAAAAATAGTTTCCCCAATTCACAACGATTTAGTAATTTATCATTTCGAAAACGGTAAAAATATTACTTGTACATTTGACCATCCATTCTATGTAAATGGTTTAGAACTAGCTTCATATAAACCTTCTTTGACAAACGACAGATATAAACTTGGTGTCGATGTTTCCCAAATAAAAATCGGTGATGTTGTCAACTTAATTGATGATACGTTTACTACAATAACTTCATTCGAGGAATTAGAAAAGTCTCAGACTGAAACTTTTATATTTGAAGTAGAAAATAATCATAATTTTTATGCAAACGGTATTCTTACTCACAACAAATTCTGTTTCATAGCAGGAACAAAAATTTTGTTAGAAGACGATATCGAAAAAAACATAGAAGAAATACAAATCGGTGATGTAGTTTTATCATATAACGAAGAAAAAAAAACCATCGAACCCAAAAAGGTTACAAACACTTCTTCACCAATACATGATGATTTAGTAGAATATACTTTATCGAATGGGATTAAAATAACTTCAACTTTTGACCACCCGTATTATGTTAATGGTTTGGAACTTGCGTCTTACAAACCAGAGTGGACCAATGAAAGATACATTTTACCTTCCAATGTGATTGAAATTAGAGTTGGAGATTTTGTAAATCTGTCTGACAATGAAACTGTAAAAATTGAATCTATAATGGAATTAAGTCGAATTAACACTCGGACGTATATCATTTCTGTGGAAGACAATCACAATTTTTACGCAAATAAAATTTTAGTACATAACAAATAAACTATGGATATTACAAAACACCCAAATCTATATAAAAAGAAACCACTAAGCGAAGTAAAGAATAGAACAACTTCATATTTGTCTAATACTGAAAAAGCTAGATTAGACAGTGTAATCAACAAGTTTTTTGAATTATTCATCGCTAAACATTTGTAATGGATGCATACAATTACATAAAAAATCATGTTTTTGTAAAACTTAAACCAAGCAAAATTTCGGGTGTAGGAGTCTTTGCGATTAAGGAAATTCCAATGGATACAGAATTGTTTCATGTGTGGGAAGGTAAAACTGGATTCTATCCCATTTCACAGACCGAATTGAATGATTTGGATTCTGATTTACAAAATCACATTCATGATTTATTTTTATTATCTACTCAATTTCCATTAGACACTAATATCTATGTTAAGTTGACTAAAGGTTGTCATTGGATTTACACAAATCCATACTATTTTGTTAATAGTGGGTTTTATACTAAAAATGCAAACATTGATAAAGAAAGTATGAAATCAATCGAACATATTAGGAAAGGTGAAGAACTTTTGAGTAATTACCAAAGACATGAAAAAATAGATACACAATTTTATGGTTCAGTTAATAAAATTATCTGATAAATTCACAATTTACAAATCTCACGACGAGAATTTTTCTAATATCAAAAACGATTGCATCAAATATGTGAAATTAAATGATTCATTAGTTATTCACCCAACTCCACAAAATAAAAACAATTCAATTTGGGTAGAAATAAAATCTGAATGTTTTTTAACCATTAACAACTTAATCAAAAGTCATGTGGAAAAAATTTCTGGTGAAAAATTTAAAAATTACGCTGAACATTTTTGGATATATACCCAAACTAAAGGGTTTAATTTAGAATGGATGCATCAACATCTATTAGTTCATCCACCTGGAGTATCATTTATTAAAACAGATTATACTTTCACATACTATTTTCAAACCCCAACTGATATAAGTGGAGATGAGGGTCACATAGTATTTGAAACTGAGGATGGTGTAAGACATAAGTTTTTACCTGAAGAGGGAGATTTTTTTATTTTTCCAGCAGACATACGACATACTGCAATACCGACTCCTAACTCTGAGATAGATAGAATCGTTTACGCAGGAAACCTATGTTTAAACATTGAAAATCAACGAGAAATTGGGACAACTTTAATTTAATAAAAATCATGACACCATTTGAATATATAAAAAACTATGTAGTGAGTGCACTAAAGCCAAGTCGTATTCACGGAGTTGGATTTTTTGCAATCAGAGATATTGAAATTGGTGAATCAATATTTAATCCTTGGTTTGGTGAAAGTGGGATATATTCTATCGACCACGATGAATTATTTCAATTACCAACGGAATTACAAAAAACAATGTTAGAAACTTTTGACAATAAAATATTCTATATTAACAAAGAAAACCAAGAACAATACATAGAAAAAGAGTATGGTAAAATTTTCTTCCCATTAGAAAAAGGGTTTCATTGGATTTATATTTGGCCGAAAACTTTTATTAATAGTGGATTAAATAACGCGAATGTCGATACAATTAATCATGTTAATCCAATTGCATTAAGAAAGATATACAGTGGCGAAGAACTATTAGCGAACTACGGCTCAGAATTTAAGACTACTCCGAAAAACTTTATATAGAAACCCCTATAAAAAAAATGACACATAATGTAAAATACAATTGGGAGTTCAATAAAGAAGACATACTTCGAAAAGTCTATAAAAATAAATCCCTACTGAAACAACCAAATGGTAATACATCACAAAACACAGATGAATTAATGTTTTGTTGTAGAGAATTTGACTCCATCAAAAATTTTGTTGTTAATCAGTATTTTGAATTAAAAAAAACTCAACATGTAGATTATGCGGTCAGTATGTGGTCTTACATCCAAACAAAAGATTTGCCTCCATCGAATTATATATGGCACACACACTCAAAATTAGATGGAGGTAGAACCCAACTTAAAACTGATTACACATTTGTTTTCTATGTACAAATACCCCCAAATTTGGAGAATGGGGAAGGTGACTTATTGATTAAAGATAAAAACAATCATATTCATAGGATTACACCAAAGGAGGGTGAAATCATTTTTTTCCCTGGATATTTATGGCATGTTCCAACACACACACCAACATCTACTATTGATAGGGTTGTTATTGCGGGAAATATTTCTTCTGAATTTTTATTAAATACCGTTTTAATATAATAAATATGATCACTTACATACCCAACTTCCTAAGTAATTATGAATGTGAATATTATATTAATTTGTTCAAATCAAATGATATAGAGTTTATGGAATGGATTCAAAAAAAAAATAGACTTGGTGATAATGATGTACTAAAATTTTATTACACAGATATAACAGATAATAAATTTGAGACCGACAAGTTTCCCAATTATATTTTCAAAAAGTTAAGAATACAAATGGTGAACGAATCAATAGACCAATGTAAAGCTCCACATACTCATGTGAATCCATGGTCGTTTGTCATTTTCCTGAATGAAAATTTCATTGGGGGAGAATTAGTTTTCGATAATATCGAATATGAACCAAAAACAGGAGATATGGTTTATTTTTCTGGAGAAGAGAGGCACAAACTTAACAATTGTGTCGGTGATAGATATACTCTCATTGGAGGGATGCAAAATAATCCTTTAAACGTGAAAACAGGAAAATTAATTTGAATGTGGAATGATTGTTTATTATGAAAATTTTTTGAATTCATCAGAATGTGAGTACTTTACGAATTTATATAAAATAGAAAACGACCAGTATTGCGATGATGATATTTACAAATTTTATTTTATTAATTTAATAGGAAGAGAATTAATTACCGATAGGTTTTCAACCTTTATATTCAAGAAGTTTAGAGTTCAAATGCTCAACGAATCAATAAATCAGTCTACTATCCCACATCGGCACGTAAATCCTTGGTCTTTCATTATTTTTCTTAACGATAATTTTACAGGAGGTGAAGTAATTTTTGACAAAATAAGCTATACCCCCAAAACAGGAGATATGATTTATTTTTCAGGTGAAGAAAACCACAAAGTCAATAATTGTATTGGAAATAGATATACCTTAGTTGGATTTATGCACAATAACCCAATGAATGTAAAAAAAAACACTCTTATATGAAAAAAAAACTTCTATTAACAATGGGATGTTCCTTCACAGAGGGAGTAGGATGTTATGACCCTGAAGTTGTCTCATACAAAGTTGGTGATAAAACAAAGTATAAAAAAACAGAAGAAGTTTATTACATTAGTAAAGAAAGATTTCACAAATATTCTTGGCCATCACATCTTCAAAAACAACTCAATTATGATACTCTAATCAATTTAGGGTTTGGTGGGTCATCCACCTCAGGTAATGTAAAAGTTTGGTTCGAAAAATACTATAATAAAAATTTTTCTGACGAGTTTGACGTTTTGGTTCTTTGGTTATTACCATCTCCAACTAGATTTTCATTCTACAGAGATTCCACACTGATGAATATAAACCCACTGATGGAAAAAAACATTTACAATGTTCATAGTTACGAAATCGGAAAAGAATATTTAAAATTCATAAATGATTTAGATATGGACCCAATTCTTGAACAAATTTTTTATGTCAAAATTATGGAAGAACATTGTATTTCTAAGAAATACAAATTTCTGTATACTCCAATTGATTACCGTCAAAATACTTTTTTTGAAAAATTTCACAATATAAATAATATGATGAAATTTAATCAATCTATTTTCCCTAACTTCGAAGAAAACTCAAATATGAAATCACTTGTTTGTAGTCATCCAAATGAACTTGGTTATCAATATATCTCTAATAATTTATATAATTGGATTAAAACAAATAATCCCGAAATTATTTCAGATAAAAAACCAAACAAATTTGAATCCAAATGGGATGGTTATCCAATTTTTAACCATTCACGTGAAGTCAAAATACCTATCTAATAATGATAAAAAAAAAATTTTTGTTATTATATATCTATGAACTCAGAGGTAGACTTAAAAAAATATTTTTGTACAGTACCATTCAAAAACTTGGAGATTCACACTAATGTCTGTTTTGCATGCTGTCCATCTTGGTTGCCAAACAAAATAGAAACCTCAGAAATTCCTTTGAAGGAAGTTTGGAATAGTACTCCAATGACTGACATTCGGGAATCAATAATTGATGGATCCTTCAAATACTGTGATAAAGAATTATGTCCTTATTTGAGTAAACTTATCAACTTTGGTGAAACATCTGGCCCCGTCCAATTGAAAACTGAATCTACACCTAAATCTCCATTTTTGAATGAAGGACCAAAAGTCTTGGTAATGAATTTCGATAGGACTTGTAATTATAAATGTCCATCTTGTAGAGTAGATTTGATTGTAGAGGATAAAAAAGGAATACAACGAGTAGAAAAAACAATAGAGGAAATAGATTCCTTTTACTCCAAGGACGTTAAGACATTATATATAACAGGTTCAGGGGACCCATTTATATCCGTAGGTTTCAGAAACTACTTGCGTAATTTTGACCCCAAGAAATATCCTAAACTGAAGTCGATTCATTTTCATACTAATGCATCGATGTGGAATAAAGAAATGTGGGATAGTATGCCAAATGTTCACAAATACGTCAAAAGTTGTGAGATAAGTATAGATGCTGGGACAAAAGATACTTACGAAAACAAAACAAGATTAGGAGGAAAGTGGGATAATCTCATAGAAAATTTAAATTTCATAAATACAATTCCGAGTTTGAAATATGTCAAAACATCATTTGTAGTACAAGATTCGAACTACAGGGAGATGGAATTATTCTACAATATAATGTACTCAATTTTCGGAAAAAAAGTTGGGGTGTTCTTTGGAAAAATAACTAACTGGGGAACATTCGGTGAAGATGAATTTAAATCGAAACAAGTATGGGATAATTCGCATCCCGAACATGAATTATTCAAAGAAGAATTCAATAAAATTAGTAAGAACAAATATATGTTCCATAACTTACACGAATTTACAGATAAAACCAAAACTTTGATATAATGAAAATATTGGTATTATCTCATACTAGAAGTGGTTCTACTACCTTATGTAAATGGATTTCGAGGGAGATGAAGATTGAGTTGGATGAAACTCCATATAATAAAAAAACTTTCTATTCAGTTTTTGATAAGAAAGATATAGTTAGAAAAATAGTCATTGAGGAATTCGCACCTCCGAACCATGTAATTCTTAAATTTGATAAAGTAATTTGTTTGACCCGTGATGATAGTGTTGAAACTGCGATAAGTTTCATCATGGCAAAAAAAACTGATAAATGGCATGTCGAATATGATATTACTAATGATTGGATTATTGAAAATAAAAATGAAATAATACGGAGGAAAAATTGGTATGATAGTATGAAATCAGTCCTAAAAAAATATGATGTACTACAATTAAAATATGAAAACATTTATATCAATAAAACAGAATTGAAATTATTAACTGACTACCTGAATATTACAAGCCCCCAACATTTACATTTACTTGATTACACTAAAAAATATAGAAAAGATAGATTCCAATTGATTCATGATTTTGAAAGAAAAGATATTATTTAGTGCGAAGGAATGCCAATCCATAATTTGGGACGAAACCAAAAATATAAATAATCATTCCTATGTAAGTGATAGAAGATACAACTCACAGCCAATAAAGTATGATGAAAATACTAAATGGATATTCGAAAAACTTTCCGAGTTTTTCCAAGAAGAAACTAAGTTGAAAATCACTGCGATCAAAAATAAAATCCACTTTCATAAATTCGTTGCAGGAGATTGGTTTGGAAAACATAATGACGCAATTGACAACAGAGTTTATGCGGTTGGGGTTCTATTGAATGAAAATTTTGAGGGGGGTGACTTCAAGTTGTATAACCCCAACGAATATACATTGAATAAAACCGTTGGCAACGCTTACATATTTGAAGTAAATATAGACCATGAAATCACACCAATTTTAAGTGGAGAAAGATATTCTTTGTTATGGTTTTTACAGAAAGATAATTTGATTACAAAAACAATAATTTAAATGGAAATAGATTTTTGGTTTACAGATATATTCAAAGGGTCAGGTATTCAAGAAATGCTCGAAAAAATAGACAGAAATATTTCATTCAAAAATGTTGATACAGACGTAATTGATTCAAATAAATTGAACCTATTAGTTTTTGTTTGGGAAACAAGTCCAAAACTTCCATACACAACATACACTACTTCGGATGAATTTATAGATTTACTCAAAAAACTTCAGGATAAAAAGTTTTACTTTATGGCAGATTTTTCAAGAGAAGCCCACAACAGAGTAGATGAACTTAGTTTATCTTTTTTGAATAAATTGAAATCCAACGGAATAGACATCAACCGATTGGTTCTTGTTAAAAATGACTCCTTGAAAATCGGTTTACACAAAATGAAATATGAGAATTTCACATTAAATACATTTTTCTTTCCCCACTTTTTCTTATCAACATATAACCATCTCAAACAATATATTAACCCCGAAAACGAAAGAACAAAAATAGAACCAGATAAAAAATTTCTGTGTTTAAATCGGAGGGTATTTTATCACAAGTATCAAATTATTGAAGAGTTGTTCAAAAGAGGTTTATTGGATGAAACACGGCTAACTTGGGTAGACAATTATACCCCTCTCAAAATGATCGATTTAGATTTGGCACATAAACTAAAATTAAATGGTCTCGAGTTCAAATCCATACAATTAGAAGGCGATGTTATGTACGGTAGTAGACTATCATATCACGACGAATTCTTATTTACAATTAATCCAGATTGGTATTATAATAGTAAAGTAGATATAATTACTGAAACCATGTTATATGACGAGGCGATACATATCACCGAGAAAACTTACAAATCAATTTATTTAGGATTACCGTTTGTTGTATCCGCAACCAAAGGACATCTAAAACACCTACGAGACATGGGGTTCAAAACGTTCAATTCAATCATAAATGAGGATTATGATGAAATGAATGGTAAAAATAAAGTGAAACACGTTATAGATGCTGCTATAGAATTATCGAACGTATATGATAATCCTGAAGTGATAGAAATTTGTAAGTTCAACAGAGAACTCTATTTCGATTCTGAATTTCGGAAGAAAATTTGTAAAAAATTTTTTTTGGATAAATTACATGAAATCAAAGATAAATCACACCCTAACTCATTAATCTAAATTTATGGAATCATTAAAATACTGGTCTCCCAATGATTTTGAAATTTCATCATTAAGATATAAACTTAATGGTCAAAAAAGAGTTAAAGAGTTCAGAACTCCAACAAGCACTGAAACTAAATCCTGTACCTATACCTATAATGATTTAGGATATAGAGGAGACTCAATGCATAAAAATGGCTTTCGTATTATGTCAATTGGATGTTCATTGACTGAAGGAGTTGGTATTAATGATGATGAAACATGGCCTAATCAATTTACGAAAATGGTTACTAATGGTGTGGATTTAAACTTTGGTTGTGGAGGAAGGAGTAATGATTATATTAGTAGGTGTTTATTAAGTTATTATGATTTAATTAAACCCGATTTAGTTTTAATCATGTACACTTCTTTGGAAAGACGGGAAGTGTGGACTAAAAGTAATGGTGTGAAACCATTTATGCCCCCTTGTTGGGGCTATTTGCGAGACTCTGATGAAGGAAGAAACACCTGTAATAATTTGGTTGATTTACAAAACGATAATTCTGATTTCATAAATTGGTATAAAAATCATTTGTTAATAAAATTATTCTTGGAATCGAAAAAATGTAATTGGATTTGGAATGGTTCGTTTGGAGTTCATAAAGAGTTCAAGGAATATAATAGATTTGACGGAGATTATATGAGTGATTCATTTATTGACTTAGCATCTGATGAGTCCCATCCAGGCTCAAAACATAATAAAGAATACGTTATTAAATTATTCAATCATTTGAAACAAAACTTTCCGAATTATTTATCGAATGATTACCATTCTATTAACCAAAAATTATTTTGAAAATGAAATCACTTCAATTTTGGAAACCTGAGACATTCGAAATTTCTTCATACAAATATCACCTTGACGGTAGGAAAAATAAATCCTTTAGTACATCAGGAAGTGATAATACAGGATTGTGTACATATACATATAATGAATTAGGATTTAGGGGAGATTCAATCAATAAATCTGGATTCAAAGTAATGTCAATCGGGTGTTCATTAACCGAAGGAGTCGGTGTAAATGACGATGAAACTTGGCCTTACCAATTTACCCAACTCATACCCGACAGTGTGAATCTAAATTTTGGGTGTGGTGGTAGGAGTAATGATTATATACTGAGATGCTTAGTCACCCACTATGATTTAATTAATCCTGATTTGGTATTAATAATGTATACCTCTCCTCAGAGAAGAGAAATATATACAGATAATGGTGGGATTGAACCATTTATCCCAACATTATCTTGGGGTTATATGGATGAAACTGAAAGAGGAAGAGAAATCCAAAACTGCTTAATAGAATTACAGAATGAAAATGAAGATTTTATCAATTGGTATAAAAATCACATAACCATAAAATTATTTTTGGAATCAAAAAATTGTAATTGGTTATGGAATGGATCATTCGGTATACCTAAAAAATATTCGGAATTTAATAGGTTTGATGGTGATTATATGAATGAACCATTTTTGGATTTGAGTGTTGAAGGTTTACATCCAGGTCCACTTCATAATAAACTTTATGCGGAAAATTTGATGAATCACATGAAAATCAATTTTCCTGATTATTTATCGAGTACTTCATGAAAAGAACAAAAATGGTGATTGGATTACACACTTCTATGGAATTCTTGGAAGAAACGAAAGATGATAAATCATTAACGGTTTTTGCATTTGAACCCAACAAAGATATAGTATCCAAAATTTATAACGAATTTGAAATCCCACCAAATTATGTGATAATCGACAAAGCAGTATCAAATATTGATGGTAAAGTACCTTTTTATATTTGTTCATTGGATTCATGTTCAAGTTTGATGAATTGGGGTAATGGCCCAAAGTTAGGTGAAATGAGAGAAGTTGAGGTTGAATGTATAAGAATGGACAATTTTATAATAGATAATGAAATTGAAAATATCGAATTTATAATAATTGATACACAAGGGAATGACCTTAACGTCCTGTACGGTTTTGGAGAAAAATTTCAAATAGTAGAAAAAGGAACATGCGAGAGTCTTTCCGAAGAGACAAATTGGAAACTTTATGAAAATCAACCATCATTCTCAGACTTTGCAAAATTTTTCAAAAAAAACAATTACACAATATCATGGGATTGGAATTGGGGGGGAGCAATTCAATTCAACGAAATAAACATCGAATTTGAAAAATTAAAAAAACTAAATAAGTTAATATAATTATGAACGCTTTGAAATTTTGGTCTCCGAACAATTTCGAATTTTCTTCCTTAAGAAGTTTACTTACGAGGAAAAAAGTTAAACTTGGAACAGACAACACAGGATTATGCACTTACTCCTATAATGAGCTTGGATTCAGGAGTGATTCAATCTACAGTAAAGGATTCAAAATCATGTCAATAGGTTGTTCAAACACTGAAGGAATAGGTGTGAATGATAATCAAACTTGGCCTCATCAATTTTCTAGATTGATTTCCAATGGAATAGATTTAAATTTCGGTGCATCGGGTCGAAGTAACGATTATATTTCAAGATGTTTGTTAAGTTATTATGACTTGATAAAACCTGATTTAATTTTGATAATGTACACTTCACCTCGAAGACGCGAGGTATATACAAAAAATTCAGGAGTGAAACCTTTTCTATATGAAGATTCTTGGGGATTTTTGCGTGAAACCGAAGAAGGTAAAATGATTCAAAATAATTTACTTCTATTACAAAATGACAATGAAGATTTTATGAATTGGTATAAAAATCATTTATTGATTAAATTATTTTTGGAATCGAAAAAAAGTAATTGGATATGGAATGGTTGGTTTAATATACCTTCTGAATATTTGGAATTTAATCGATTTGATGGATTATACGGAAAGTTTGTTGATTACGGTGCTGATGGAGGCCATCCTGGCCCCCAACACAATAAAATCTACGCAGAAACCTTACTCAAACACATAGAAAGTAACTTCCCGAATTATTTGCCAACTGAAAACCAAACTTATGAAAGTAAGTTAATTTAATGATTGTAAATAAAAGGGTCTCTTTTTCTCAACTCTTCAAGTTTCTTTTTCAATTCTTTTTTTCTTTTACGTTCCTTAATTTTTTTAAGAAACCAATCTATAATTTTTTTCATAGTATTTTGTATATAATATAATTATCCAAAACTAACAAGTCCAAATCAGTGTCCCTGAAGGTTTCTATCGCGTCAGATGGTGTGAGTACCATTGTTTTATCTTTAACATTGAATGATGTATTTAAAATAATTGGAAATCCACTTAACTTTTCGAATTCGATAAGTAAGTCATGTATGATAGAATTTTTATATACGGTCTGAATTCTTGATGTTCCATCAACATGTACAACTGCAGATAGTTTATCAGCATACTCTTCTCTAACTTTCACAATTTGGTTCATGTATGGTATGTCATCATTAACATGAAAAAATTGGTTTTGTTTTTCCTTGATGACCATTGGGGCGAAAGGTCGGAATCCTTCCCTTTTCTTAATCAACTTATTAATCCTTGATTTCATATTAGGAATGGTAGGGTCCGCTAAAATGGACCGATGTCCTAATGCTCTTGCCCCAAATTCGATTTTATCTGTGTACCACCCAACAACTTTACCTTCGTGAATTTTTGCTGCAACGTAGTTTATCAATCTGTCATAATCGTGAATTTGTATAAAGTTCATATTTTTAATATTGCCTAAATAAAATTCGACATCATATTTCGGGCCTAAAAAAGGGTCTTGTGTAACTCTAGTGAGTAATTTTTTATTCTCTACTAAGTAATGAATACAAGCTCCAACACAGGAACCCGCATCCGATGGAGCAACTGGAATCCATATTTTTTCAAAATCTGAACTAGTAGTAATTTTCCCGTTTGCAGTCCCATTGTATGCACATCCACCACCTAAACAAAGGTTTTTCCCTTCAAATTTCTTCAAGTTATTAACTATGTCAAATAGAACTTCTTCATAACGTAATTGAACCGCTGCTGCTAAATTTTGATGTGTAGATGTTATTTCTTCTTCAGTTAATCTTGGTAAAATTCCTATATGTTCAATCAATTTCTCATTGAACATAATTCTTTCTGACCTATTCCAACAAAACTTATCCATGTCACAAACAAGTTTACCTCCTTTGAATTCTACGAGACTTCTGATTTTTTCGATATATTCTTCAGGATTACCGTATGATGCCAATCCCATCAATTTGTATTCACCTTCGTTAGGTTTAAATCCCAAATACGAAGTCATTGTTGAATAATATAGACCTAATGAATGCGGATATTCTCCTAAACTATAATATCCAATACCATTATCGGATGCCAATCCAAAAGACAGAGTATCAATTTCACCAACCCCGTCGATTGATAAACAAATTGCATTATCAAAGTTAGAGGTAAAAAATGAATAGTATTGATGAGATAAATGGTGTTCTGAGTAAAATACCCTCCCTTTGAATGGTTTTAAATGTTCTCTAACTTCCCAAATATTTCTGAAGATTTTAAATAATGATTTTATGGAATGTTTTGGTGAATTAAAAAAATTAGTTTTTGAATTCATCAAAACTCTTTTTAACTTAAGATTTAGGTCTTCATAATAACAAACTAATTCTATATCATCATAAGAAATATTATACTTTTCGAAAATGTATTGGATTGTGTTTTTGGGGAAAGAACTATCATGTTTAATACCTGTAAATTTTTCTTCTTCACAAGCAAAAACTAACTCACCGTCCTTAAATAAACATGCAGAAGAATCGTGGTAAAATGATGAAACACCTAATATATACATTATAAATTATTTTTACCGATTATTTCGAACTTTGGACATGGTACGATAAATTTACCTCCACGTTCTAAGAATTCATGTTCTCTTTCGATAAATTCAGAAATAAAGTGCCAAGGTAAAACCAGCAAATAGTCAGGCTCCATTTTTCTGACATCTTCCTCAGATAATATCGGAATGTTTGTACCTATTGTTTTGTGTCCGTACTTGTAAGGACTTCGTTCTGCAATTACCTCGATTAATGTATCATCTATTCCGAAATACTGTAATAAGGTATTTCCTTTACTTGAAGCTCCATACCCACAAATTTTCTTCCCTTTTGCCTTCTCTTCTTTCAGAAAATCCAATGTTTGTTTTTTTAGGTCCTGTACTTTTTCGTAGAAATCCATCCATGTTTCTTCTGAGTCTAAATTTTGTGTTTTTTCCCAATTTAATATCGATTCAACTCTAACATCACAAACATCACGATAAGGTCTTGTTGCAAATTTAGTCTCATCAGAATTTTTCTTCTTGATGTAAATTCTAAAACTTCCTCCATTTACATCATTCAATTGACAATCAACTATTTTGAGGTCAGCCTCGATCATCAATTTGTTGAGTGATGATAATGACCAATAATAAACATGTTCGTGAGTTATGTTGTCAAACGCTAATTGTTTTATCATCAGAGGAGTATAACTCATTTGAATTACGAACAAACCATCATCATCAAGAACTTCATTAATATCTTTAAGAAAATCTATAGGTTCATCCAAATCATAAAACATGGCAATACATGTGATTACCTTAGCCTTTTTTTCCGCAAACTGTGACCTTTTGTAGGATTCTAAAGTGAAATAATCTTCAATTATTTCATCTGCAAATTGTCTTGATTCAACTGTGAAGGTTTCATCTGTTGGGTCAATCCCTAACTTTTTGATTTGCTGAGGTACGTAACCTAATAATGTACCATCATTACATGCTATATCCAACCATAAATCATCTCTCTCTAATTTTTGGACTTTTAATATACTTGAAACTATGTTGAGTAATTCTTTTCGCATAGTTGTATTTGTTCCACTTCTATACCAATATTTTCCAAACATGGAATGAATTGGAGTACACTTTTCTAATCGTGCCGCCCCATATCTTTCATCGATTGTCAGGGTCAAATCATGTTTTCCCGCTCTTCCTTCTTCATCTTGTTTGATGAAATCAGAAACATATAAATCACCGAAACTAAATAATTTTTTCATATCAAACTTTTATCTCTTTTAAAACCTTCATTTTGCCCCCAATCCATGAACTTATTGAAAACTGAAAAACTATTTATTTCAGAACTTTTCAAATCTCTAACATTCGGTCTTATCAATTTCAAATCAAAATCGGGTAATTGAACCACATAATAATCTAATTTTAAAATTTCTCGGGCGAATTCTGTATGAATATTTCCAGACATTTTTGTTGGAAGACTATCAATTACGTTAAACAAGGTTTCGAAATGACCCATAAAATAATACTCAACCAAATAATATTCTTGTGTTGAAGGTCTACCTGTTATGTATATTGGGGTCAGCCCATAAATGACACCTTCTTTGATTAAACTATGATAGAAATCAGGAGTGTAATTATAAAATGAATAATTATCTGGTCTTGTCATGATTAACATGTCATATTCAATACCACTTTCTTTAATCATGTTCAATGAACTTTTCATCAAAAAAAGATGTTTCTCATTATGAAACGCCCTATCTCCTGAAAAATCATAATCGTTCACATCATAAATTTTGATTTTTGCACTTGGAATATGTTCCAAAATTGTGTCTTCAGTAATGTCTTCTTCAATGTGAACATTCAATACTTTACTTGATTGAACCGACTTTTTCCAAGTGGAAAAATAAACATCACAATCAAGGTCATTCAAAAACTTCCATGATTTGACTGCAATGTCAAATTGTCTACACATTCCTGAAACTAAAACAGCGGTTTTCATCATATTCAATGTAGTTGAAAAACTTAAATTATGAATTAACTTTGAGGTTTTTTTTTATGATAGTCGTAGACACATCTTCGGTATAGGGGATGTAAAGTAAAACAAACCCATTATCATCCAACCATTTTTGTGTAAAATTCATTTGTTTGTAATAGTCCTTTTTTGCCCAATCACTTCCGATTACTATAAACTTTGGATTTACAGAAAGAACTGTCGGTTTTGAATCTTCCCCTTCAGTGTTTGGAATTACTTCATCAACGTATTTACAACTTAAGAGTACTTCTTTCCTACCTTCATAACTGATAGTTGGATATTCCCCTTTATATCGGTATATGAATTCATCTGTATTCAAAGAAACAACAACATAATCTCCAATTTCTTTACATTGACGTAAAAAATTCACATGACCTCTGTGAAATAAATCAAATGTCCCTCCAGTGTAAACTTTGCGATTACTCAAACACATCTTAAAACATCATTCAATATCAACCACACACGTTCAACAGCTTTATTTGCTGTGTCCTGTACTTCATTATGGTTTACACCCGACTTCCCAACAATATTTGTAACCACGGACATAGAAAATATTTTCATCCCTAATTGTTTTCCAACAATCACTTCAGGTATGGTTGACATCCCAACAGCGTCAGATCCTATTAATTTCAAAAATCTACGTTCAGCAGGCGTTTCATATGTTGGTCCAGATAATGCAGTGAGAACTCCTTGTTTGACTCTAAAATTATTTTTATCACCAGTGAATAATCCTACATCTATCAAATCTTTATCATAAACAGATGACATATCAATAAATCTTTCACCTTCGAGTTTTCCAATCAATGGGTTGGTTCCCATCAAATTTATGTGGTCATTGATTAACATGATGTCTCCGACTTCGAAAGATTCATTTATACCTCCGACCGCATTTGTGGTAATCAAAGTTTCAACTCCCAAAGATTTCATAACTCTTATGGGATATGTAATTTCCTGCATCGTATGACCCTCATAATAATGATTCCTACCCTGCATCAAAACTAAATTGATTTCACCTATTTGACCGAATACTAAATTACCACTATGTCCTTCAATACCTGTATTCAAAAAATGAGGAATTTCTCGATAATTTATTATGATTGGGTCACTTACTTTTTCTACAATTTCACCTAAACCAGACCCCAATATAATTCCAACAGTTGGATGTAAACCAACTCTATTATCAAGGAATTCTATGGAATCTCTCAGTTTTTTCATTTTGTGTATAATTGGGGATATTCAACAATAACATGAATTCCTCCTTCATTGTAAGCTTCTTTGTACTTATCTTCAATTAATTCATGAGATAATAGATTATGAAATGTAATATTTTTACAAAGTGACTGATACTCAGTGAAATAATCCCCTTTGTGTTGATGTCCTGGGTCTATCGGATAATCCGACCCTTTACCTAATCTGACAATTATATTGGGATTGAATTGATTATTGCTCATCAATTTTATTTTGTCCAAATGATTCAATAATTGATTTGTAGCACAAATCAAAAAATCCCATCTGGGGTAAAAAGTAATCACGAAATGTCCAGTCATCGCCATTCCCAAAGACATACCCATTTGTGAATCCTCCATTACTGGTAATTCAATAATTTTATTTTTTGGAACATTTCCCAACGTTGTACTCATTGGGTTTCCTGGATAAAGAGTTTGTTGTCCAATAAAAATTGTATCGGATTGTTCGGCTAAAAAAGTCATTGCATTTGTCAATGCATCCTTATAACTTGTATCTTGATTCATATTAAACTATTGTAGAAATTAAAGTCTGTTTTGTCATTTTTGATGTCTTCGAAAATTTGAATATTTTTATCGAAACGATTTTTATTATTCTTGAAAAAACTTATTATATCTTGTTTTTTGGTGTTCAATCTTAAGATTTCATTGATAATCATTTCAAATCTTTTTTTTGCATTTGGTTCATTGTCATAACTATGATCGACAATATCATCGAAAAAATCAAAATTATACCTATCCTTCATTTTTTTAATATGATTTGCACTTGCCATTATAATTGGAATTTGAGAAAAATATAAAGGTATAAAAGATTTTTCACTCAGGATTATAATATCATTTTTTTCAAAATTGGTTTCAGTAACTATGTTAATGTATGAATTTTTGTATGGATTGTTTGAATAAGAGGCAACTGTGTCGAATGTATGAGGAGGATAATCAACTTGATAATTTTTTTCGTAAATGCTATTATGTATTTGAACATCAAGAAGTTTGATAATTTCTTTTTCATATATCAAAACCTCACTTTCAGTAAAGAATTGACTCAAATATGGTTTGAAATTTGAAAGACTGCCCGAATTGATGAAAAGTTCTCTCATTTCATATCCCCTTATCCAACTCCAATCTGTATCGTCAACTATGTTATGGTACATCAAATAAACTAATAGAGCGAACCGATGTATTTTCACCTTTCGATTATATGACATGAATAAAAAATTTCTCTCTTTTTTGTAATTGTAAGGAAATCTGGTCAATTCATTAGCAATTGCGAACTTTCCATTATTAGTTGTATGAGTAATCAAATCAACATCAAACTTTGTTTTTACATCATGATTGATTTCATTACAATTAATTACTACAAATTTTTTGGTAGGAATACCCATTTTTTTCAATAGGGCATCGAGACTATTGATTAAATTATCATCATCAGATTCAGCATCGTTCTTAACTATCACATAAAAATTCGGATTGAATTTTAATAAGTCAATTACCTTTTCACTGAAGGGTAAATCTTGTTTTGAAACAATTTCTGCCGCTAAATAATATCGATATTCATAAAAATAATAATACTTTTGATTATCGTTAGGAATTTCATTGATGTTGAAAACTTTGAATTTGAACCCTTCAGGATTACGCATTCCTACATAACAATCAAAATAATTGATTACATCCTGTTTGAATACATCGACCTCATCATAAACTAAATTCAAAAAATTACCCATTTTCCAGTTCCGTAGTGCGGCCACTCTTTTTTATATTTATACCAAATAACATCTTCAGGAATTTCGGTTTTCTTAGCCCATGTTTCAATAGTTGGTGTATTAGTTGAAACTTCATTATCTTCCACAACAAATCTAATAGGTAAATCGAAATTTTTAGCGTACTTATAATTTTCCATGAAAGTACCAGTTTCGAATGTCATGTCTCCAACGAAACACCACACCATTTCATCAATACCTTTTCGTTTGTTTGCCATCGCAACACCAACCGCTATTGGTATTATACCACCAACAATTGCCGAACTATAAAACTTCTCGTCTTTATTGACGATTGTAATCGACCTACCTTCCAATATTTCTTTTTCCAACCATTCAGGAGATATTCCTTTCAGTAAAGCATGATAATGTGACCTCCACGTTGAAAATACCCAGTCTTTCCTTGAAATTCTTTTGAATATTTCAACAAGATGTTTTTCATTACCTCCACTCAAATGAACAGGGCCTCGTATTTTACCTGACTCCCAATGTTCAACTATTTTATTTTCAAAATGAATAAGTTCCTCTTCATTCCAGTTGTGTTCTCTAACTATTGGATATTGCTCTAAATTTTTTGTCATAACTTATTTATTAAAAGATACAATTGAGTACCTCGAATTTTTGGCAAATTCCTCAACTGAAGAAACAAAATGAGGAGACCTGAAGACTTTATTGTTCAATAATGTCACTCGATTAAATTTGGGTAAAATTTGTTTGTTAAATTCGTAATCATTATCGTCTGTAATGTTGAGAATACCTCCCCAATCCCAAATCCATTCTTCATTAACATAATATATTAAATTGATATTACCAGCATAATCATCAACATGAGTTCTAAAGTAATCCCCTTTATCTGATTTGTGGCATCTTATGTCAAATTCGGTTAAATCAAAGGGAGAAACTTTTTTGAGGAAAGGAACGAAAAATTCATTATAGATATTTTTCAAGTCCTCGTTTTTTTCCAAAATGAATGACCTACTAAATCTTGTTGAATAAACTTCGTCTTTCTTTGGTAAATAGGGTGATTTCGTTTTGAACACATGTTCATAATGATTTTCTCTCACCTGATGTATTTTTTCCCAAGAATTTTCTGAAGTGAACAAATCTTGTATATTTTTTGCAACATCGATTGGTAAAAAGTTGTCAATTATTGAATATCCGATTTCACCTAATTCGTATCTAACCTTATCTAACATATGAACGATTTATTCCCAACTTATACCCCAATCTTTGAACTCCGCAGCCAAACAATCAGTTTTATAATCTTTTCTGCCACCTACAATTTCTTGTATTCTATTTTTTGCTGTGTTACGAACTCCATTCAATCCATGAGTCAGTTCCAAATTATTTCCCTCTTTAATTCCTTTTCTGTAATTAGATTCATTGTGCCATATATGTAAATTAGTCTGAGCTAAAACTACAATCGATCTTAAAGTCTTTGCGTCAATCACCACATTTTTTTCTTTAAGAATCAAATCAATATCATGTTCAATGTCTCTAATTTCTTGTGCGTATTCCTCTTTATGTTCGGGAATAAAAACTTCTTTCAACTGAGAAATACTTAATCTGTCAATCAGTTCCGCTAATGTTGGTAGGTACTTTCTTTTTTCCATTTTATCTATTTAAAAATTTTCTTCCTTTATTAATTCTATCTCTCCAATATTCCAATAAATCATCCATTGTTTGATTGAAGTTTATTGTCGGCTCCCACCCTGTCATCTCTCTAAATTTTGTTGTATCAGGTATTTGTAAATCTGCGTCAATAGGTCTAAGACGACTTTTATCAACAACAATATCTATATCTTTCACTGTAGATTTAGAAATAAGATAATTCAAAGTATCTCCCACTTTACATGTATGAGTACCACCAATATTATAATATGCACCAGGTGATGGATTGATGTTCAATAACATCCAATATGCTCTCACTGCGTCTCTAACATCGGCATAAGTTCGAAGGGAGTCTAAATTACCCACAAATATTTGCGGTTGTTGTAACCCATGTTCAATCATTGCAATTTGTTTTGCGAAAGTTGATTCGTGAAAAACATCACCTCTCCTTGGACCTGTATGTGTAAACATTCTAGTCGTCATTACCATCATTTTGTATGCTTCTCCGTAATACCTTCCGATTAAATCAGTTCCAACTTTTGAAATCGCATATGGTGATGCTGGGTGTAAGGAACATTCCTCATTGATGGGTAATTTTTCTTTTGGAACTCTCCCGAAAATTTCGCTCGATGCACAAACATGAATGTAAGCGTTTTTATGTGGGGATTTTCTGATGGCTTCTAATAAATTTGCAGTCCCAATTATGTTCGTCTGCAAAGTTTCAATCGGGGAATCAAAACTTGTTTGCGGGTATGATTGAGCCCCAAGGTGAAAAACATAATCAGGTTTGGAAATTTCTATTGCATTAACAATTGAACTGTAATCATTTAAATCTCCATAAATCAGTTTTATCCTGTCCGTAGTGTTAATCACCTCAGTTAAATGTTCAATGTTGTCCATTGATTCATTCCATCTACAAAATCCATATATTTTCATATCAGTTTTCTCTAATAAGAAATCCAACATATGTGATCCCACCATTCCTAAAACACCAGTTATTAATATATTCATAATTTAATTTTTTTTAAGCATTTTCATATATCTCTCTGAAAATATTTGCCGTCAAACTCCAATTATAATCAATTCCAAATGCATCACAATATCCGATATCAAAATCTTTAAGTATAATTCTGTAGGTTTCTTTATTTTCTTTTATCAATAATTTTAATTTTTCGGGAATAAACAAATCGTTATAAACGATATTGGTTAGTGTAATCACGTTAGACCAAGCAATACTTCCAACAGAATCTTTTACTTCATTGTAATTTTTATCTCTAATCCCAATTAAGTTATCTATAATACCTAAACACCTTAATTTCATAGAATCGGTGTTATCGAAATCATAGTTGAATATTGGGCCATATAAACCTAATCCATATTTTGACAAATTTTTATTTTGCCCTTTGTTACCCAATATTAAAAAAGGGTTTCCTAATAAAACCCCTCGGAATGTTTTTTCAGTATGAAAAATAAATTCATTTGGTTTGTCATCAATACCGAATGATTCCAAACGTGGTGCGGTTTCGGTTACAACATCGATTAAATTGTTTACGTTTAGTAACTCATATGAATAAACTTTATGAGGTTTGTTATAGTCCCGACTTTCTTCAAGAGTTAATTTTCTTTCCTTAAAATATTCATAGGGCCAATTATCTTGAACATGTGCCCACGTATTAACCCCATAATCGAATAATCCAAATTTACATAAATAATCCATAAACTCGGCTCGGTGACTTCTTACATGATTATTCAAATTCAAGTAGAGTTTTTTTATTATCTTGTTTGGATTGTATAATTCCATTGGGGTCTTCCCATAATTTTCAATCAAGGCATAGAAAGTGTAATGTAATAGTGCGGTAGGCCAAAAAAGTACTTCGAAATTTTTGATTGGGTTTGTATTCAGATTCGAGTAAGCCTCACTGAAATCACAACCGACAAGAAGGAAGCACCTTATATCGTATTTTGTTAAAATATTTTCAAAATTACTCACATCTTCCAAATGACTCGGGTTAGAAATATAATCATGCCTCAAGTAATCATGAAACCTGTTATCCGATTCTTCCCATGGTTGCCAAATTATTACATGGTTACTCGGTTTTATTTTTTCTATAACATGAGTAATATCTGAGAGATTTTTGGATAAATTCGGGAAAATGATGAGTACATCTTTTATAAACTTATATGAAACCATTTTTTTTCCAATAATAAATCAAACTTTATGAAGTTTGAACCATTCAATTGTTTCTTTTATTCCTTGTTCAAAAAAGTATGATGGTTCAAATTCTAATTCATTTTTTATTCGTTCAATACTCACCGCTCTAAATGGAATTGTTGTGGGTTTGGAATCATCCCAAACAACTTCAGGATTTAGTTCACTAACTTTAACAATTGTATCCACAATTTGACCAATAGATATTCCACCACCATATCCCAAATTATATGGTCTCATAGATTCTCCTTTTTCCAAAATCAATAAACAACCTTTAACAACGTCCTTTACATAAAGAAAGTCCCTAACAACATCAGGTGACCCCCATACTACAAATGGGTTCTCACCGCTCAATAATCGTTTTATTAATGCGGGTACAACATGGCAAGTTTTTAAATCAAAATTATCATAAGGTCCAAAAATTGCAGTCCCTCTTGCAATACAGATTTCCATTTCACCCAAACGTGATACGTGTTCCATGAGTTTTTCTCTATATCTTCTCATCCACCCATACCCATAATAAGATTTATAAGGTTCATCAATCCAAAACTCATCTTCGGTCAATGGTCTTCTTATGTCGGGATAGCCAGTGGAACTATTTAAATCTAAGAATCTTTTTACTTTTGATTTGTAAGATGCTTCTAACACATTTCCAATTATTTGTATTTGATTCAGAGAAATTTGTACGTCTGTTGGAACTGTCGATGGATGTGCTATTTGTCCTGCACAATGAATTACGTAATCTGACCCTTCAACAAGTTTGAAACAATCTTTCAGTTTTGTTAAGTCCAAATTTTCATGAACGAAAATATCATCATGACTATACTGTAATGGAGATTTGTGAGTATGTGTTACAACTTTTGCTCCTTGATTTACAAGTTCAATCAAATAATGAGTACCAATGAATCCTGACCCACCTGTGACTACAACTTTTTTATTTTTAAAAAAATCTTTCATATCAATTTATTTGTTTCGATATATCTTTTGTATGAAATTTCACGTTTTCCTATTCCTATTGCGTCATCCAAAAATAAATCACATGGGTCATTGTGAATATAATTTGACAATGAACTACCATATAATAATTCATTTTTCACAAAAATTAAGTTTCCCGTCATACAAACTAACGAATAATCCTTAGTTTTAGCTAAATCAACAGTCGACTTGAAACTACTACTGAAAGTTTTACCATCATAGACATGTACAGTCTGACAATCGAAAAAGGGATTTATTTCTATAACAACAACATTAGGAGTATAATCATTAAGACTATTCCATATATAATAGTCATTTCCGTCAATATCAATACTAAGTATGTCAAAATTTAATTCCAAACCAGTTTTTTTCAAAACATTATCCAATCGACTATCTCCAAGTGGAGTTATTTCTTCGTAAATAATTATACCCCCCTCTAACTGTGGTAAATGAAAAGGATTTTTATCAATATAAACTCCATACCATCCGTAGTTTTGAACTAAATTATATGTATTGGAGAAAATAAGATGATTCATTCCTACCTCACAACACTGTTTGTTATTCAACTTTAACTCATCGATTAAAAATTGCAAAACTCCATCTTCTCCATACTGAGAATATATTGAATATGAATTGTCAATTATTTTCAATGATTTACAAAAGGGTTGTAACGCTTATCTAAAATGTCTTTATTATTAAGGAACCAATCTGTAGTTTTTTGAATACCATCTTCCAAAGAAATTTGATTTTTGAAACCATATTTCTTCATTTTATTCATACTCATCAATCTTTTTTTATCACCACTTGGTATATCTGTGTGCCACTTTACATCAATTTTTCTACCAGAGTGTTTAATGACTAATTCAACTAATTCCTTTATTGAATTTCCTTCTCCTGAACCCAAATTGACTGGTTCGGTAATTTTATTTTCAACCGCGAATATCATACCATCAGCAACATCTTCAGCGTGAATGAAATCACGGATTTGAGACCCATCTCCAAAAACGTCTAAAACTTCGTTCTCTTGAACTTTGCGTATCAAAGAAGGCACAACCATTGCATTCGCTGGATTAAAGTTGTCATAGGGTCCGTAAACGTTTGCAGGCCTTACTATCGACACTCGGTTCCAACCATATTGTTTGGAGTAGGTTTCAGTCTGTAATTCCCCGATTCTTTTTGCCCATCCAGCATACATGTCGTTCGGTGATGGAAATGTACCCCACACACTTTCTTCATAAAAAATTTCAGAAGGAGCATAAACTCCAACTGAACTTGTAAACATATACCATTTGACATCAGACTCAAATGCCGCCTGAGTCATATTGGTATTGAACTGTAACATTGGAACCATAAAATCAACAGGTTGATTCATACACATTACTGGAGAACCTTTCACTCCTGCTAAATGAAAAATATAGTCTTTGCCCTTACAAATTTCCAAACAGTTATTGAAATGTCTTAGATCAGTTTTAACAAACTCTACATTATCAGGTAAATCTATCGGGTCGGTTAAATCTGCAATAGTAACCTGAGCCCCTCTATTCATTAATTTCTTGACAAGTTGTCTTCCTATCATTCCAGATCCGCCAGTCACTAATACTTTTTGATTTTCAAACATCGTTTAATATTTTAGTAAGGTTTATAATTTGTTCATCAGTAAGGTCGATATGATTACCAATATAAAGTGAGTTATTGTGAACATAATTTACAAAATCTAAATCTCCCACCACCTTGAAAGGAAAATTATCCAAATATGGTTGGTTTGCTTGATTTCCTCCACCAGCAGTTCCCAGTCTGTACTCTATACCTCTCAAATCCAAACTATCACAAACACTGTCAAAATCATCATTGATATGGAATCTATCTTTATAGAGAGGACGAATTATGAGAGGTAAAGCAAAACTACTATTACCGTCGACATTGAATTCAGTAAAGTACTTTTCATTATCCAAATTTTGTAACCAAATTGACAAATTGTGTCTTCGTTTTTCAACGTAACTATCAATTCTTTTCATCTGTTCAATCCCCAAAACAGCATTTAACTCCGTACTTCTCATATTGAATCCTGCAACTGCAAAAGTGAACAAAGGGTTAAGTTCAGGATAATTTTGTTTATAATAATTTTGAGTTTCTTCAGACACTTCCCTTGTCATACCGTGAGACCTGAACAACTTTGACAACTCATCAATCTTTTCATTGTTTGTACAAATCATACCACCCTCAATTGTTGTAATGTGGTGTCCGAAGTAGAATGAAAAAATGGAAATATCTCCGAAAGTTCCAACTTTTTTACCATCATAAGTCGCCCCATGAGCCTCACAACAATCCTCTATTAACAATATATCATTCTCTTTAGCAATTCTGATAATTTCTTCATTAATCCCGTTGAACCCCAAACAATGAACCAAAACTATCGCCTTAGTTTTCTTGGTAATTGCTTTCTTAATATTTTCTGAAGTAATTGCCAAATTATCCAAAGAAATATCAACAAACACGGGAGTCATTCCCAATTGAACCACGGAAGAAATGTCTGACACCCAGCCCAATGGGGGCACAATGACTTCACCAATTCCTTTGAGTTCTTTGACAATTGCGATTGACAGAAAATTTCCAGAGTTTCCTGAGTTCAACATTGTACTATGTTTAACCCCCAACCAATTACTCCAAATTTTCTCAAATTCTTGTACTTTGACTCCGTTTGTTAATCTTTGATTTGATAAAATAAAACTCGACAAAACTTCTCTGTCTTCCCGACTAACATTGTCATTAATCAAAGGCCAATTATAAGTCTTTCCCATAATAAGAAAAATAAAATTTATTTGATTGAAGTCAAAGACTTATCTAATATTAATTTCAATAGATGAATAGGAATATTAATTGGATTATGTACCCCGATTGGATTCGGATAAAAAATATCTTCGACACTAAATTTCATAGCTGTTAATATATCAGGAAGTTGATTGTCTCGTAAATGTTTCACAAAAAAAATGTCCTCCCAAACTCCTTCTTCGATTTCATGTTGCTTCAGGTATTTGATGGTTTTTGACTTTTTTCTAATAGACAATCCTCCATTCCCAATGAATTTACCCTCTTTAGGTTTGGACCAAGGAGCTCCAATAAAATCATATTTGAGAAAACTTTTAGGGATTTCTCTCAACAATAATGAATCTATTTGGAAATTGAGTATTGTTTCACCTTCAACCAACTTCCAAAAATCCAAACTTTTCAATAACTCAGTATGCGATGTTTTGTCAATATCTTCAATGTCCAATTCAGTTAGAACAATATTTTTCCAATCACCAACAATTTGTTCTATAAAATTTTTATTGCTCTTACTGTGAAAAATTTGTAACCCCCATTTAACTTCTTGGTTGTTCCTGTTTAAAAAATAAATGTGATTTTTTAAAATTTGTTCAAAATTAATAACTGTTCTATTCTCAATTATTATTGAATTAAATTTTGATTTTTTTTTCAATACAGGTATAAATCCTTTCGTTTTTTTTTCAAAATTTGTCAGAAATTCATTAAGTAATGAATGTTGGGGGGTCATATTTTTATATTAACTTATTTCCAATTATGTGTTTGTAAAATAATTCGTATTGAACAAGGTGCGCTTTTTCTCCCATATGTGTATCAATTATTTCAAAATTAGTTTCTTCCGCAACTGTAACTCCTCCGAACTCGTAAAAAACGTCAAATATTGTTCTTTTCATACTAGCTCGATGTATCTGTATATGTTTTTCATATGGGATTTGGGGAGGCAAATTATTTATCATATCACCCAAAATATACTTTCTGTCAATTAATCGTTCTGTTGGTAAATCATTTATTATGTCTACGTCTGCCGACCAAAAAAAAACTTCAAACCCTTTTGATTTTGAATATTCGAATATTAAATTTTCATTTTCATAAATTTCTTCGATACAAGGAGGAAGAAGTTTATGTAAAGCAATATCGTTTCTAGTGTCTTCTGAAATTACAGTTCCATCATGAGGATTACCTCCTAATCTCACCCATTTATAATTTCGGTCATCATCTGACCAAGTAACCCAACGAAACCTACTTGGATAGGTCCAATTTATAATCACTATATCATCTTTTTTAAATTCATGAGAGTGTCTACAAATTGTTTGGAAAATTTCGGAATTAGACATACCACCAACTGCGTTATTAACCATTTCCATACCCAATTTTTCTGAAAGTAATTCACCCCAACATGGAGGAAATTCTCCCCCACGATATTTTTTCCATTCTTTAAATGGTGGAAACGTTAAATCAAGTTTATGACCTTCGGTAAAACTATCTCCAAATAAATGTAACTTTTTCATTTTTTTGTATTCTAAATTTTATATTGAATTTTTTTGAAAATTTCTTCGGCAATCAATTTATAACCTAAAATATTCGGATGATAATCTCCCCAAAAAAGATTCTCCTCATTTTTCCAAACACTTCTACTTTCATATTCCCAAACCGAAACATCGTTAGTAACTTCATATTCTCTTAAAATATCCACCATAGTACCATTCGGATTTATAAAATAGTTAGGAAGTGTTGTTACATCGAAATCATTTTCATCTTTAAACGTAGGATAAAAACTATTAAAATAAAATCGTTTATGTGAGTTTAGTAACTTTTCTAATTTTTTGAAAATTTCGACGGGGTTATTCTCAGGTTTTTTTACTCTGTATCTATGGGGATATGAAAACATAATAATGAAAACATCTTCATCTTCAACCATTTTATCATCGAACAATATTTTTACTTCATTGTAAATGTCATGATTACCTGCCCCACAATACCCATTGTTCACAAATGGACAATTCAATTTTTCAGCGACATATCTCGGCCAAGAATTAAACTTTCTTAGATTGACAATGAAATTTTTTCCCTGAGTTGGATGTGGATTTTCCTTATATTTGAGATTTGACTCAACTCCATGTCCTGCCGTCCAACTATCTCCAAACGCCAACAATCTCATAATTTTTCATTTATGAATTTGATTATGTTTTCATGAAGATACTTTTCGTAAATAATTTTTTGTGCATCGGACCCATAATGAAAATTTGTTTCACTTATTGGTTTCAAATTTATTTTTTTCGCAAATGACTCAACAGACCCATCTATAATATCCATAGAGTCTAGTATTTTCTCATATCCAACTTCTTTCGCAAGTTCCTTGATGTCAACGGCCCATGAAAAAAACAAAACTTTCTTTTTAAAAAAATTAAATAAGTTTTGAACTGCCATCATTGTATGAAATACTTTAATTTTCATGTTAAAGTCAGAAGTTATTATGTGATTTGTCATAAATTCGGATACATCATAATTTCCATCGATAAGTTTATTTATATCATCATTTGCAAATGAATGTTGAAAAGTAAAATACGAAATACCTTTCGTTTGTCTCCAACAACAAATTTTATTTTCATTATATTCCAAACCTTTAAAATATTTTTGATATTCATCCTTAGGGTCATTTCCATTTAAACCTAAAACTAACCTTGATGGTTCAATTATTTGGAATACATAAAAATCTAAAGTGTGAGTATCTAAAGTTAATTTTATTTTTTCTACCATCATTTCATTTCCAACACCAGGTGCAGTCACATCAATAATATTACATCCTAAATTTTCAGACATGTAATAAGACCACGGTTTACCAAAACTACCTCCCGAATGTGAACATCCTGCGACTCCAATATTTAACATTTTTTGTGTTTTTGTATGAATTTATAAAAAAAATCAGCCTGTGCTATGTGACCAAATTCACCAAAATGTCCATCGTTTACTACATTGTTAGTTTCGTGAACAATACGAGCATGAGTTCCAGTCTCTTCCCAACAGATTTCTGAAATACGCTCCATTAAACCCAATCCTCTATTTTCAGAATCCAAAACACTTATGATTTTTTCATCATCAATTTTATTGAAATCCGATGTAATGTCGTAATCACTTGTCCAATGATGAATTTTAACTTTTTTCATATCACAAATAAGATTAATTATTTTCATCCATCCATAAATCTCTTTATGCCATATTGGATGGGTTCTATTATAAAAAATCTCATCTATAGTATTCTTCGAAAGTAATGTATCAGGAAAATCACTATCACACGGTAAAATATTGTTTAAGTTATTATCCCTAAAATTTGCGGCAATAAATCTTTTATTATTTGCCCATCCAACTATTACTCTATCATTTTCTTCGAATTGGTCACAAACGTCTGTAATACTGATGAAAATATTCGCATTGGATGACCCTCCGACTGCAAGATTTACCACTTCGAATCCAAGTTTTTTAGCCAAAATTGTTGGCCAAACATCGGGTAATGAACCACCCTTGTATTTTTTATAATGGTCATAATTACTGACAACAAAACTTTCCCCAACAGGATAATATTCTGCAGTATAACTGTCCCCGAAAACCCATAATTTACTCATAATTAAATTAAACTTCTGAAAAATTTATAATCATCTGTATTTCTTAAAATATTCAAAATAATATTTTTATTTTTTTCGAATCTATCGTAGTTACTTTTATAAAACTCTCTAACTTTTTCTTTATTTCCACTCAGTCTTTTTATCTCATTCAAAATTTCAAATAATCTATCCCTGTCATTCACAATATTGTCATAAGAATGGTCTATTATATCTTCAAACATGTCAAATCCGTAAATTTCTTTCAAATGTTTAACATGATGGTGCGATGCAACAAAAATCGGTAGTTGATAAAAATAGAATGGACGGAATGATTTTTCAGTAATATGTACTATCAATTCACTATCAAGATAAGATGATTCAGTTACAATATTAATATAAGAGTTCTCAAATGTTTCTACTTTTTCAGGAACTCTCATCCAAATAGGTAAACCTTCCACATTTATTTCATGAGAATTCGGTTTGAACCAATCTTCTTCAATTTCAAAATCACTTTTTTTAATCTCTATTGACATGAAATAATCTATATCACTTTTGTATTTCTTCATTTCATCTTTAGTAAAAATTTGAGAGAAAAAAAGTTCATTTTTGCATTGGAAACCTGAAACCAAAGACCAATTAACATCATCAATTAAATTTTCATTTTTCATCAAAATCAAAATTGAATATCTGTGTGGTTTAGGTGATCTGTTATGACACAAGAAAAATTTCCCTTTTTTGTTTTCATTAAACCGACTTTCAATTTTTACTAATGAGTTATTTGATGTGTTAGGTATAAACTTTATGGAGTGAACGTTCAATTCAGGTATGAAAGTATGTTTCAACTCATTCAACTTACTATTATTATTTACAACAAAAATTTTTTTTGGGTTGATACGGTGTTTTTCGATAAACTGTTTCAAACATTTAAACGCTTTGACTCCCTCAGGTTCATGGGCGGTTAGTAACATAAGAAAAAAATTATCATAATTTCTTAAAAATTCCAAGACATTTTCAGGGATTGGTGGGGTTCCCCTCAAAACCGCTTCGATTTGTTCATGGTGGTTAATCGACCCGCAAGATAAAGTTTTACATAAATCAAATTGATAATAATCCAAAATATAATAATATTTTTCTTTGGGATTTTTTTCTATATCTTCTAACTTACAATTAACAGTATCAAATCTATCAGATAGATTAGGAAATTGGTCTTCGTAGAATCCGAATGCTAATCCCCTATTTGTATAGTTCATTATCAATCTACTCCCATCCCAAAAAACGTCCCCGTATATTTTTACCCCGTTTGCAACAGGTACATCGCTTCCCTCAATCCAATGGTCATAAATTAAATTTAGTTTTCTTATCATGAAATCCGTGTGTTTCCGTATTGAATAATTCTAACATTTTCATCTTCCGATTTGAATTCTCTCCAAACATCTAAAACAACACTACCCTTCGGAAATGGAAAGTCATAAAACTTTCCTCTATGTGCTAATAAATAAACCGCAATTTTAGGATTAGAGTCGAATTCGAAGTCGACACCTTTCTTCTGTAAATAGTATCCTGTCAAAATCGATGTCGACCCTTCAGTGTAATCAACATTCGGTTTATAAGATTTACCCAAAATGACAATCGGAAGTTGGAATTTTTCAGATAATGTCACTAATTTGTCAGCCAAATTTTCCGCTTGCTTTTCTCTGGCTTTCATAATTGTATCGAATATGTCATAACCCAACTCGTTTGATAGGGTTCTTAAAGCAATATTGTCCCTCGGGTGACATCCTCCTCCATCACCCATACCAGCTTTCATGTAGTATGGGCTTACAATTCTTTTAGTACTTCTTTCTAATGCCCCAGTAACAACATCTGTATTGATATTTCCTTTTTTTTCCGAAACATCTTGAATCATATTAACTAATGCGATTTTCGTGGAAATGAATGTGTTGTAAAATATTTTTATTGCTTCAGCTTCATCCCAAGTTCCCACTTCGAATCTAGCTTCAGGATTAACAAACGTTTTATAAAAATCAATCAACAAATTTGCATCTCCTGTAAAAGTACCATCTTCTGTTCCAATAATAACCATTTCGGGATTAACCATGTCTTCCTTGACAGTCCCCATTGCAATGAGATATGGATTATAAATGAACCTGAAATTAGTACATAAATCAATGAATTCTTTTCTTATTGTACCAGGAAGCACTGTAGAAATTAGAACAACTAATTGGGTTCTATTTGTGTGATTATTTACGTCAGTCAGTACTTCTTTAACGATACTATAGTCAAAATCTTTTGGTTCAAGGTGTGAAGTTGGATATTTTCCATCATATAGTGGGTCATGTGGTGTTGGAACCGCGATAAAAATAATTTCTCTTTCAAAACAAACTTCTTTTATGGTTGTTTTCATTTCAAAGTTTAACCCTAACCTTTCATGTGTGTCGTACCCAAAAACTTCATGTCCAGCATCACTCATGACCTCTGAGGCATCTCTTCCCAATTTTCCAATTCCAATAAAACCTACTTTCATTTAGATAATTTTTTTAGTGTTTGAACAAATTTCAATAATTTTATTATATGCGTACGGATATTTTTTTGTCACATTCCGTCTCAAGATTTCATAATTATGTTTCAAAACTTCCTCCATGCTTTTGAACCACTCAAACTTATTCTCAATTTTATTAATATCATTTAATACTTTTACAATTGCGTCCATTCTTTGTAAATTGTCCAACTCATCATAACTTTCATCAATCCAATTCGAGAACGTTTTATAACCTAATTTTTTTAGCTCTTTTAAACTATGTTTGTTTCCCATGACTATAAAAGGGTGATGAGATGTTATAGGTTTAAAAACTTTTTCACTCAAAAAAACTGTTCCTTCCTCATCTTCAAATCTCGCCTCACTAATTACCGAAATCCAACTGTCATCACAAACTTTATGATTTATTCTATTGATGTAAAAACCTGTGTCTTCAATTTCATTCGATACTCCATAAATTAATGATGGCAAAGTTTTTGCAAAGTTTTCAACAGATTGTTGTTCCATAAATTCACCACAATACAGCCTTTGTGAAATGGGAATTTTATTCATACTTACCAATCCTTTATCTAATAAATTATTGTAAAATAATCTACTGTAAAACCAAATTCTATGTTCCCTTGGTTTTTTATTCAAGTTGTTATAAAGTTTTATATTATCAATATTATTTTTTTTATATAACAGTTGTTCTTCAAACGAAGGTAAATCATTACTCTGTATCATTTCTTGAGATTTAAGGAAAACATCATTTTCAAAATGAGAGTAAGGTAAAGGATTTATCTTTATTTCCTTAGGGTTTGTTTTCAACCATTCCTCATATCTTTGTTCAACGATTGAATTTCCTGTAACGAAAATAATTTTATTTGCAGGTATATTCCTTTTTTCACATTCTTTATGGAAAAAATTGAAAACCCAATCACTATGGTAGCCTTCAAAACTAGAATCGATAAGTAAAAAAGCCCCCCCACTAATCAAGTCATTGAGATAAATTTCATTCAGAAATTCAAAAAAACTCACTACGTTGGGATTGGAGGAAAATTCTCCTCCAGCCCACCAATGTGGGTCATTATTAACCCCGATAGGAATTACGTAAACCTCTGGTCTATCATTAATGTCGATTATTTCGATGTTAGGGTTCAAGTCTTTCACCGCAAACCGAATTACATTCATTCGATTGAAAAGTGGACAAACCGTAAATCTATATGCACCTATACCATTAAGTTCCCAATTGTCAACAAAATTTCTATGGGACGAAACTTCTTCAAAAACAAAGTTCATTATTGAAAACTATTATTAATTTCTTTGAAAATCTTTATCAAAGGCTTTTTATTGTTACTCCAACCCATACCATCATAATCGTACTTATCTTTAATAATTTCAATGAATCTATTTCTATTGAAGACACATATTTCTTTCATTTCCTCCCTAATTAACTTCAATTCCTCAATTGATTTATCTCTGAATTTGTTGATTTCCTTCACAATAATGTCGACCCTCTTATGATGAATTGGTTCATTATCGTAACTTTCATCAAACCATTTATCGAAAGTTTTAAACCCTAAATCTTTAATATATTTCAAAGTATTGACATTACCTAAAATCATGAATGGATGCCCAACTACTATTGGTTTCCATATTTTTTCAGAAATAAATAAAACTGATTCATCAATCAATGTCTCAGTGACTATTGACATGAATGTAGCCTTGTGATCGGATAATTCAAGATTACCCGCCCAATTGATGTCCAATGTCCTGTCGATCATTATGGGGGTCATTTCCGACAATTTAGATATTGATTCTGTTTCTTTACTTTCAAACTTACCAATACTCAATCTACCTTTTTCTAGTAAGTTTAGTCTTAGTAATTCTGAGACTAAATAAATTCTATGAGGTCTTGGATTTCGGTTATAGGATAAAAAAAGGAACTGATTATCAACAGGTTCAAAATCAGCCATGTCATCGTTAAAAATTCTATAATCTATCCAAGAATCAAAAATCGAAATAGGAATACAATTGAACTTGAATCCCTTTTCTTTTCTTACCTCATCAATAAGTAAATTACCATGTATATAATAAATCGATTCTTCAGGTAAATCCAACTCTTTTATCCAAGAATCTATAATCCCCAAATCATCGTTTTCGGATGACGAGGCACTATACCCTTCGAATTGATGTATCATTACTATCTTACAATTTCCATTTCTTATATCGTTGATATATTGTTCGGAAATACACTTGAACCCAATCTTTTCATTTTTTTTGAAAAACCAATTATCAAAAATATTAATTATATACAAATGGTCTTTCCCATTTATTTCTTCTTTGGTTTGAAAAACTATATCATCATTATATCTCGGAGTAATGTTTTCAACAATTACATCGTGACCAAATGGTTTATTTCCATTTTCTATATCGAATAAATTCCAAACCCCCCACATTTTGGGGTAATCGAATACTCCAGTCTCTCTCAAATACCAAGATTTTGATGCTCCATTTGGTCTATAATAATCTAAAACAGTGTCCCAGTCTTCAAGAGAACAATATACTTTATGATTTGTCTCCATCTAAATTGTAATTTTGTTTATCTGAAACGTATTCACCAGGTTCGAAGTGTGTGATTCTCCCGTCTGTCATTCTTACGTCAGGTATTGATTGGTCAACTTTAATCGAATTATACCATTCTTCCAACTCAGGAAAGGTTTTAACGAAATTTTTGTTTCTCCTTTTATCATGTTGACTGTAAAAACTTTTAAAATCGTGGAATTGTAATTCCAAATCCATTTCAGTGGTATTATGACCCCTGTTGACAACTTCGATGTAATCAACAAGTCTTTGGATTTGTGCTCCTTCGTACATGTTGATTAATGGATTTTTTTTATTTTTTCTCCACCACATTGATAATTTACCATGTAAATCTTGTTTGATGTCATCAGGTAAAGTTAATGGAGACATAAACGCAGGCCATCTTAGAATATTGAAATCAACAATTGGTTTATTCCATCCATACTTTGCTTTGAGTGTCAACATATCATCCAAAAATTCAGTGATACTGAACAAACATAAACTATTGATTGTCATCATTATAACAACTTGTCTTATATTCGCCTTTTCGATTACTTGTACCAAATTGTTTCTCCAAACTTCGTAATTCAAACCATCACGAATATATTCTGCCTGTGCTCCATACGCTTCGCAGCTAGTGTATATATCAAACTCTTTGACCTTGATTTCATGAGTCACATTTATCAACTTATCAATAGTTTCTTGACTTACCCCCAAATTAGAATTGATTGCAACTCTTAAACTAAGTGATGGATATTTTTTAACTTCCTCCATAAACTGCCAAAAGTTACGACTCAGAGTCGGTTCCCCTCCAGTAACTCTAATTTCCTGTAGGGTTTTGGTTAGTTCAGGCCACCATTCTAAGAAAGCGGCAACGTATGGGTTATTTTCATTATGTTTACCATAAATTTCAGACCATGATCCATCAGCATAATACGCGCCAGCGCTACTAGTTTTGAATTTTTGATAAGGTCCATTCTTTTTTATGTCTTTACCCCACGTAGTTGAATAACCTGAATTACAGTAAGAACAAGCAAAATTGCATGTTCGGTCAAAACTCACCTCGATTGTTTTTGGTGTAATATCCGCATCCCATGGTAAGTCTTTCAATGCAGCAATTTCTTTTTCGGTATATATTTGGCTTTTATAGACACGGTCAGAAATGTTATTTCTACCGATGTCTTCAATTTTCCAACAATAAGAACATTCTGCAGGTTTTGCGCCTTCCAACATCATTTTTCTGATTTCTTTTTTGAAGTCAGTATTGTGTAACGCTGAAGGATTTGTTTTTATTTTTTCCAAATCAATTGGATGTGGTAATGGTAGATGACAAGAATTTGTAAACCCGTGACCCAAGTGTAGACTGACGTTGTACCATTTTGCGGCACAAAAACTACAGCTAATAGAATTTAAATTTTTATCTCTCCAATTTGCTAATTGCTCTGACATTTTTTTTTGTTTGATTATAAAATAAACTCGTTAGGTACTCGTTCTAAAAAATTAGTGTTTTTGGAATCGTCATACACTATCCCAATATTATTGATTGTTTTGAAATTATATAGACAAAGAATATTACTATAGTAATTACTGTTTATTAACTTTTCATTTTCAGAATTGTGAATCAATTTCACTTCTTCGATATTACTTAAATTCTTTACCATGGTAAAAAAATTATAATCAACTTCACAGAAATATCTATGTTTTTTTTCCCACGCTTGAGGGCTAGCACATCCTAAAAACAGTTCAGGAATTTTATAGTCCTCAACAAAATCACCCTCTATTTCCATCTTATTTACCTCTTTAAAATTTTTGTAAGCAAATAACATATTTTTTTTCTTGATAATCGTTATTGTCACTCCATTTTCAACATCTTCAAATCCAACATTTTTTACATGGAAGTATTTGAATTCATCATTTCCTTTGTTTGTGACCCAATATTCAAATGCACAGCTTCCGTTCGAAGCATTATATGTAAGACCCATGGGTTTTCCAGGTTTCCCATAAACCATCGATATTTCATCTTTTTTGTATTCTTTTTCAATTTTGAAATTACAACTGATTACAAATGATTTGTTATGAAAAAAGTCGACAAATTCATTGTTGGTGTGTTTATTATAATTGGTTACGAACTGATTGTCCGTATGTTCCTTAACATCCCATTCAAACTTAATCCAATATGGTTCTCTATAGTTAATTTTCATTTTCAATTTGTTCAAAAAAAGACTTCATTTCAGGATAAATTTCTAAAACTTTCAACCCCCTTCGTTTTTCATATTGTTTAACAAAATTGTTTAAATCTTCTTTATGTTGTGTAAAAGTAGAATCATCCACATTTTTGTCTGAGATAAAAATATCTCGTAATCTAGAAACTTTTTCAATTTCCTGTATAGAAAATCCAACATCAGTTACAGTTTGAACTTGTAAAAAATTTAAACTTCTATAGGTTGAATTGAATTTCATGAATTTTATCCATCTATCAAAATATTCTTCACTGATATATCCTTTTAACAATCTGAAACTCATAAAAGATGGTTGTCTTAGATATGAAGTATCTAAAATTAATGCCGAACTCCAATATCTGTCGGGATTGTAATGTTTTATTTTCAACTCATAAACTTTTTTTATCAGTGATTCATAAGAAAAAACGCTGAAAATATTAAAAGTCGACATTATTACAATAGTGACTGTCGGTAGTTTACCCAGTATTTTATCAATATTTTGGAATAACTTTTCAAAATTCATCCCATAACGAGTATATTCAGATTGTATTCCATACCCATCACATGAAGTGAATATGATTATTTCTTTAACCAAATTTTGATTAATTATTTTATCTAATTTTTCTATTAGTTTATCAATCAAATTATCTGGTACACCTAAATTACTATTTATCGAAAATTTTAGGTTTCTATTCGGTTCTTTACTTTCCAAAATAAAATCCAAAACTTTCCATGTATCTTTTGACAATAAAGGTTCTCCTCCAGTGATTCTAAAAGTATCCATACTTTGGTAAAGATCGGGAAACCACTCCCAAAAACTTTCTACATAAGGGTTATTTTCAGAATTTTTATATGGTTTAGAATCACGTTCCTCCATCCTTTTTGTCCCATTGTATTCGAAGGTTGAAAGTTGGTATGGACCATAATCATTAATCTCTTCCATCCACTTGGACGAATACTCTGGCCCACAATAGGCACATTTGAAATTACAAGTGTTTGAAAAACTAACTTCTACGTACTTAGGGTTGTAGTCCGCATCCCAATCTGACTTTGAAATCTCATCGAAGAATGGTTCAGACCAAGGCTCTGAAGATTTGAAAACTCTGTCGGAAAATGAATTAGAATTGTCCTCAACGTTCCAACAATACGAACACTCGCTCGGACGTTCGTTTTCCAACATTTCTTTTCGAGCTTGTTTTTTGATTTTACTATTATGAAGTGCAGTAGGATTAGTCGCTATTTCATCTAAAGAGACTTTATGTGGTTCGGGATGGTGGCAAGAATGGGTCGTACCATTATGTAAATGCATGGTCACCTGAGTCCATTTTGCCAGACAAAAACCACATCCTACATTATCTAATTTATTTTTAACATCTTCAAATCCTTGAGCTGAACTTGTATTTTTTTTCTTCAGAAAATACTTTTTCTTATATTCATCATGTATTATGTGCTCCGATCCAGTTTTGTCTTCAAAATCAAAAACACACAAAAGGGTGTCATCGAACAGTTCAGAATCACGATTTGTTTGGGTTACAAAAGTTTTGATTAAATTTATCGGGAAAGTTGTTTCGAAAACTGAGAAATGAAATACATCCATTTCAGTCAATTTTCTGTGGTCAACATTGACGCTGTCAATGTTCTGACACCCAATGTATAAAGGTTCATTAATGTAATCATCCACTAAAGGATAATCACATTTGATTGACCCCAAGTGTTTAAAGTTGAAGAAAATTCTATACTCTGAACCATTATAACTTAATGTAATATTAATTTCCTTACCGAAAATATTTTCGAAGTAAACTTCATAAGTTTGATGATTGAACACAGGATTACCTTCATAATCTTTTGTCCAAAATTCAAAAAGTAATAGTTGTTTTGTACAATCGTAACTCACTCCGAAATTTTTACCTGGTACTCCAAAAAACCCTACTTTATCATCTTTTTTATAATCTTCACCAATGGAGAATGATAAACTAATAGTATATGATGAATTCATTATAATATTAGCCGAAGATTGCCCGATTTTAGGGTTTAAAAACCAAGGTTGTTCATATTCTATTTTCATTACTTCATTTTTACATTTATAAACCTTGTGTTCGGGTATAATGATTCATTAATATCAATCAACTCAGTAACATCCATTATTTTATTATATCCTTCTTCTTTGTGCTCAATTTTATTTTGTTGCATTTCAGTTACAAACCGTTTCTCGTTTCTTGCAGTGGTTTCTCCTTTTGCCCATTTACCGTTCACAAAACCTTCATCAACATGGTAGATACAATCAAATGATCCTTCTCTACGATAAGGGAGAATAATGTCCTTAACTTCAATATCTTCAGTTACAAATATAGTATTATTGTTATAGAATTCATAATCATTTACCAAATCTTTGTCTGACAAATCGAAATTATAATGAAGAACCAAATCATCATTACTTTCGAAAACTTCATTTATATTTGTTGAAAACTTTTTGGAAATTTTAACCTCAGCTATTTTTCCTTTCAGAAAAATTGCAGTATGACTACAAACACCTAGTAGAATTGGTTTGATTGAATCGTGTGTTTTTAATTTTTTTTCAATATGTAAGGGTTTGTTTTCTTTAACTCCATTCATATTGTAATTCAATTCATCATTAACATATAGATAATAATCCCCATTCTCTGAATCATAAGTTAGAGTAACCCATGTCCATTCATTTTCATATCGTTTAGCGTAATTGTAGTGATGATTACTGTCTCTATCATAAACTATGGATGAAATCGCTCTGGAATTGTTGAATGAAATTCCCCAATTGAAACTACCATCTTTTCTCAATAATGGGTATTCTACGAATTTTCGTTCTTCGTCTCCGACCAACCAAATCGGAACTTTATCGGGTTGTTGTTCAGCATTAAATAATATAGATATTGTATGGTCTTGATGAAGACATGAACTTATTTCTCTATTTGACTTGAAAGCTAAATAGGAATCATTTCCATTGAATTGGGCAACCTTTCTGTTTTCATATTTATTGAAAATTTTATAAGTTGTTAATCCTTCGAAATAAGCTCTCCAAAATAAATCATCGTCTTCTTGACCCCAATCCCAATAGTCGTTTGAATAACCATTGGTTTTTAAGACTTGGTCTTTTGTGAAGAGTACCACTCCACCAAAATATTGCTCATATCCGAGTTTATACCCATACTTGGACAACTTTGTTGCAATATGAATAGGAAACTCAGTTGGGTAAGAATAATCACAACTATCATCATGAGGAACCATATCAACGTCATGCCAAGCGATGTAATCACAACCATCCTCGAAGGCATGGTAAGCTGCGATGTTTTTCATCGCACCTCTATTAAAAAGTTTTTTATCCACTTGATGACCCACATAAAATTTATGAGGAATATCAAGTTTATTTAAATGTTCGGTCAATCGAGGTATTAACTCCTCGAGATGTTCTTTTCTATTTCTATATGGTATACAAATCCCCAATTTTGGTTTCATATTCCTACGTTTATATGAATGATATTATCAACGGTTTCTTTACCGAATTCTCTAAATTTGCATGTTGAAAGCCCATCACTTTCGATTTTTGCCCCTTCAGTCAAAACTTCATTGTGGAACCTTAACTGATTAAACCTCGTGGTTTGGTTTTTCCATCCTCCATTCTCATAACCATTCTCCTCATGTGGAAGTAATTTGAAAGTAGATTCTCTGCGATAAGGTACTTTAATTTCTTTATACTCATCGAAAGTATATCCTACAATTTCACAATTATAAATTACCGCATTGTTTTTATTTTCTGTCAAATCAATTAGTTGATATCCTTTTATAAATTTTGCATCATAATATAAAACTAATTTATAATCTGATTTATAACTTCCAAAATTTTGAGTGAGCCCAAAAAACTTATTTTTAGATATTTCTTCAATTTCATCTTCCTCTAAAATGTCATTATATACCGCAAAAGAACTAATACAACCCTTGAAAAAATAATTATTTTTTTTGTTCGGGTTAGTACATCCCAAATAAAAAAAAGGTTCTTTACCATAATCAAAAAAAGACACTATCCTTTTAGAATCTACAAGTTTTCCATCCTGATATAATGAAATTACTTTCTCATGCTTATCAATTGTTACAGTTAAGCTTGTTTTATAGTTTGGAAGAATATCACTATGTATAAAAATAATTTTCTTATTTTCAGTAAATATTTGAAAAGTATATCTTCTATAAGAATTATACGAAATGCTGCATTCATATCCAGGTATTGAAAATACTGGCATTATATCCTCACTTTTATTCTCGTCTAATTCTAAGTCTTCAGGACTAAAGGAAACAAATATTGTTATTTTTCCGTTAGGATTATATGTGGTTTGATTATTAAAATCAAATATATTTTTTGATTTAATATATGCGTTTTGACCATTAAACTTTAATGCTGCAGTATTTCCACCATCTAGTTTTAATTGTTTAATGTCTAATGGGATATGAAAATGTTTACATCTATATAACAAATCATCATCTTCATAACCCCATCCCCAATAGTTATTAGAGTATCCATTAATTTTTTCAAATAGATAAAGTGGAAAAAGTGTAACCCCCCCAAAGTATTGGTCAAAAACAATTCTTTTAAAATCTTTGGTCCCTATTAAATCAGTAGCCAAATGGAGAGGTACTTCACTGTATGAATAATCTACATTTTCAGGAAGCATGTCCAAGTCATGAAACACAACGTAATCACACCCTAACTTTTTAGCATAGACTACGCCAATATTTAATAACTTCCCTCTATTAAAACTTTTTTCATTATCTTGTTCCACAATAATTAGAAAATAATTAATACCAGAGTTCGATAGATATTCTGTAATCCGACTTTTAAATTCAATCAAATCAAAATATCTATCTCTATAAGGCACAATTATTCCTAATTTGTGGTTACTCATCTATGGTAGGTTCTTTTGGTTTGATTGTATTATGCCACTCCGCTAAATAATATTGGATACGGTCGCTCCACTCTTGTTTTTCAATTTCTTCGACCCAAACTGTTAAAGCGTCCAAAGTATTCGCAATTTTTTCTAAAGCTTTAACTTTTCGTTGCTCGAGCAACATTTTTTCTTTTTCTTTATCTAATTCTGTCATATCAAAACTATTTTTTTTATTAAATTATTCCATTTTCTATATCTTTTGAACTCATCAATTCCTGAGGATTCTTCAATCATAAATTCTTCTTTATTCAAATCTATTAAAAAATTTGATTTTTCCAACTCTTGATACATTTTCATATACTCCTCTGAGTAAGAATAATCCTTGTTTACATCCGCAACTTTTTTTATTCTTTCAACTGATGTTGAATCCCACTTAAAATGGTGAACTTGAACTGAATGTGTGTTATATGGGGCAATCAATGGGTGGCTCCATCCTTGCCATTTCCAAGTTGTGTGACCATCAATCGATGCATAATGTTGTCCATTTGTTAAAGTAACCCAACCCCTTGAAACACAAATTTTATTCGGACAGGCGTAACTCATTGGATACCGAAAAAAACCCATCACAGGAAATTGTTTCCAAATACTTTCTTTTTCTTGGATTTTAGGAAAATTACCTCCTTCACCTATTCGGTCGATAAATCCCCCTCTTACTATTTCCCATCCATTCAAGTCACAATCCAAAACGAGGCGTCTCAGGTCATCTTTTGGATATAAATGAAACTCATCTATATCTGCAACAACCCACCAATCATTTTTATGAGTTGATTTGACTTCATTGTAAAGTTTTGTCACCATTTCCCAATCAAAAACTTTGTGATAAACTTTTTTTACAATGTTTATATTTTCATACTCAAATATGATTTTTTTTACGTCTTTATCAATTTTGGGATGTAACTCTGAATTATAACAAACAATTTGAATTTCATCCACATATTTTCGATAATGATTTATAAAATGTGGGAGTAAGTTGACTCCATGTCCTATGACTGTGACTAATCTTATCATTTTTTCCAAAAACTATAAATTCCCTTATCTATTTCATATTCACTCCACACAAATCTTTCTCTAATTGGTTGTTTTTGTGCCCACTCCCACATAATTGTGAGACCCTCTTTCATAGACGTTTTGTATTCGAATCCTAATATATCGATTGATTTTTGATATGTTGGGATTGAATGTTTTACTTCATGTCTTCCTTCCAAATAAACAACTTCACCTGCCCCAATCACTTCTCTCATAATTTCGGAAGCTTCTTTGATTGAAATTTCTTCAATTCCACCCAAGTTAATGATTTGTTTTGATGCTTCAGGTCGGATTGCTGCATTCCACAATGGTTTCAAAGAATCATCAATGAATGAAAAAGCTCTTGTCTGTTCTCCATCCCCAAAAATAGTCATAGGTAATCCATTGAGATGTTGATACATCCAAATCCCAAGAACATTTCTGTATTTATCCCAAATGTTCTGTTTTATCCCATAAACATTATGGGGGCGTATAATTGTCCAATCTAATCCGTGTTGTTCTCCTGCAATTTGAATATCCATTTCACATCCATACTTTGCTACACCGTAAGGATCGATTGGTTTTGGTGTTTGAATTTCATCAAAAAGACCAATATATCCATGTCCATAAACTGCTAAAGTTGATGTAAATATTAATCTTTTGACATCATTTTTGATACATTCATTGATTACATTTGCGGTAGAAACTAAATTGTTTTCATAGTTATACTTTCTTATAAATGGAGACAATCCTTCAGCAGCATAAGCTGCAAGATGATACACATAATCGGGTTTGTATTTTTGGAATATATCTTTCAGTTCATCAGATTTACAATCAATTTGATAAAACTTCACTAAATCATTAATATTTTCTTTATATCCACCTGATAAATCATCAACACCAATAACTTCAACATCTTTTATATTATCGATTATCCAATCGGCAAGTCTTGAACCTAAAAGACCAGCAACTCCTGTAATTAATACTTTCATTTTTTTTTATTAATAATTGTAATCCCACTCGAAGAAGGTTTATCCTTCAATATACGAAAATTATGTAATTTTATCAAGTTCCATTCTTGGCTTTGCTCCAATTCTGAAACGAGTTTCGATGGTCCATCGAACCGATGATAATCTTTTTTTGAGTCTTCTGATACAATCAAAGTTTTCTCGTATTCATCATCAGTATCATGTAAAACAATAACCCCATTCTCTGTTAAGAGTTGAGAATAAAGTTCAAAGTCTTTTTTTACCCCTTCGTATGAATGGTCCCCATCTATAAACAATAAATCTATTTTTATATCTTGTCGTACAAAAAAATCGTAATAGGCATCAACCGAAGTTGATTTTATTAAACGGGGATAAAATTTATTTCTGAATAATGAAGTTTCATCTTCGAGGTCATTTGGTCCTCCAACACCGTTACAAGCGTCAACCAAGTATGTTGTTCCAATATCCCCCCAATTGAAATCAGGATTTCCATCGAAAATTTTTTGATTGTATAAATCAACTCTTGCTTGAGTCATTATTCTAGGAATAAATCCTCCTCCAGACCCAATACAAACACATACTTTTGACCTCATGTGTTGTATTAATGAATATACAATTATACCATCCCCTAAATGAAATTTGGTCGCACCATGGGACCAAAGATAAGGTACTACTTCGCCATTATTTGTTGTAATGAACTTTTCAATAAACTCCTGATTTGTAATCATATAAAAGATTATCTATTTATTATTTTTCTTTTCAATATTTGCGGGGGTATTTTTACCAAAAGCGTAACTTCCGATGTGATAAATTTCGTTACTCAAATTTGTATCAACTTTAACCTCATAACCTAAATGATTTATTTTTTTGAACAACGTAAAATCTTCTCCTACCCAATCCTGAGTTTTATTATCATAGGTGTATTCAAAATAAGGTTTTTTGAGTTGGTTGAATATTTCGGTTTTCATTAGTGCACAACCCATACCAATTGCTTCAACGGTCAATAACTCATCTTGTTTTTGTAATGGAACCCAACTTTCCCAATCCGTTATATCCATGAACGCAACTGATTTCATAGGGTTCGACCGTTTCATGTAATTACAAGCAACGATGTTTTGATTATGTGATAACAGCCTAAGTAATGTTGTGGATGGAAATACCATATCACTATCTAACCACAACACCCAATCAGACTTGATTTGGATAGCTTGGTCAATAAGTTGTTCTCTTTGATTTATAAGAATTGTTGATGCATTAAAAAATAAATGAACATCTAAACCCATTTGAGTTGATGTTTTCATTAAATTAGTTAAGGAGTATGAAAAATGAGAATAAACCGTATCTCTTGTAGGGACTAATATTGATACAGAAGTTGAAGTACCATCCCATATTGTACTCTTAAAAACACTCATTTTACACCAGGTATTTTTGACATATCCATTTCAGCTTCATTTGCAGCCTCATTAATATTTCTAATGAGTTCTTTTGTTCTATTCATAACAAGCTTGAAATCGACTACAGGTAAATTACTAATAGTTGTGAATGTTTCTTTGGAGTATTTCCCATCCAAAAGTATTTCAACAGATGCTTTCCTTGAAAGGTTTTCTATCGTCGCCCATCGACAATACTCGAAATCATTACTCAATAATTTTTGTAGATTTTCGACATTATGTTTTTCCAAAATTCTATCCATAATACTAATTTCTTCTTTAACATCATTAGTACTTGTTAGTCTTTTTAACTCATCATATCTATCCAAAAATTTGATTAATTTTTCTTTGTCAAACTCAATACCAACCCAAGTAATATTTTTGAGTTCATACTCTGACAAAAATTTCTTGTAATTATTTTTCATATGATGAATATTCAGATAGTAAAAATATAAATGAAAAAATACTATATCTAAATATTATCTATGGGAATATTAAATCATCTATTATAGAGGACATGTGGTCACACCGATTACTACACCTGATGAATTAATTTGAGGGGAGTAAACTGAGGTACTCGTACCATCAGATTTATAATACTCACTATTTCCATTAAATACAGTCGTAAGTTGTGAATTTGTGTACACAGTTTTTCCATTAGCAGCTGCCCAATCTGCGGTAGCAGTACTGAAATAAACTGCCAAATTGAAACTTGTGGTCGCACTACAAGCGTTGTTTGATGTCGCGTATCCCGCATTTGAAACATTACTAGTGAATAAAACCAAACTATTACAGTAATTTTGTGGAGTATCCAAACCTCCCATATCAGATGAAAGGGTGGTTACAGCACCTGCAGAAATAGCGGTTACACCAAGGGCTTGAGGTGGTTGGCGGTTAACACCCAAAGTTGAATTCAATCCTATGTTAGATCCAGGTATTGGTGTCAATCCAAAAGCTGTATATACGCATCCTATAGAAATTTCCTGTCCTGTATTTGGTGTGTAGCCCATTTTATATAATTAACTTATAGACCCCCGAACAAAATTTATTTAGTTTTTTTTATAAATAAATATGTTCGGGGGGTGAATCTGTATTATTGTATATTATCCAATTTATTCTTCAACTCGTCGATTTGATTTTGTTGGTCTTTAACACATTCAATCAGAAGAGCTACAATTCTTTCATACTTGACAGCCAAATACCCATTTTCTCTCCTTGTAACAATTTCAGGTAAGATTTTTTCAATTTCTTGAGCAATTACACCGACATCATGACCTTCATTTTCGTGAATACCTTCCATTGGAATCCAATCATATTCGTATCCTCCGATTTGTTTGATTTTCTCGATTGAGTTGTTTATCGGTTTGATATTCTCTTTCAATCTTCTATCTGAACCATAGAACGCAACAACATCATTTGTAGCTCTAATTAATCCGACTGTTGTAGGAGTATTAGTTCCAACACCAAGTGCTCCGTTGATGTATGCAGTGGTTCCATCGAAAGTGAAATTAGCTTCACCATTTATGGTTCCCGCAGTACCTGTAGCGGTTAATACAAAGTTGTTTGTATTATTGTTGATCGTTCCAAGTCCAGATGAACCACTAGATCCTGAGCTTCCACTAGATCCTGATGTTCCTGAGCTTCCACTAGATCCTGAAGAACCACTTGAACCTGAACTTCCACTTGTGCCAGATGTTCCTGAACTTCCACTAGATCCTGAAGAACCTGAAGTACCCGACGTACCGTTGGTTCCTGAAGAACCACTAGATCCTGAGCTTCCACTCGATCCTGATGTTCCTGATGTTCCTGAACTTCCACTAGACCCTGATGAACCACTTGAACCTGAAGTACCCGACGTACCTGAACTTCCGCTAGAACCTGAAGATCCACTAGATCCAGAAGTACCTGATGTTCCAGAACTTCCACTAGACCCTGATGAACCACTCGATCCAGATGTTCCTGATGTTCCAGAACTTCCACTAGACCCTGATGAACCACTCGATCCAGATGTTCCTGATGTTCCTGAACTTCCGCTAGAACCTGAAGATCCACTAGATCCCGAAGTACCTGAAGTG
>Ga0169931_10000162_pt1 | contig 101563 bp, 96 predicted proteins | sample Kivu_15m_20L_FD_129675 | JGI IMG/M metagenome (GOLD analysis project Ga0169931, IMG submission 129675) | Freshwater microbial communities from Lake Kivu, Western Province, Rwanda to study Microbial Dark Matter (Phase II) - Kivu_15m_20L... | ecosystem: Environmental > Aquatic > Freshwater >...
ACCAGTTCCGGCGGCTGCACATCGCCAAGTGGCGCAACGGGGAAGACCCACGGTTCACCGAACCCGCCGTGCGGGGCGAGCCCCTCAGCCGGGGGATGGACGGCTTCGCCGAGGCCAACGGTACGTCCTCGTGCGAGGTCCCGGGCGACTTCGGCTGACGGCGGGCGCGTTGGCCCTGACCGGGCGGCGCCCGGCACGATGAGAGGCATGTCCGAGCCTGCGCCGGTTCCCACGCCCGCCGACCACGCCGCGGCCTACCGCGGCGCCCGCGAACGCATCACGTCGTTGCTCGCCGACGTCACGCCGGAACAGGCCGCCCTCGTCGTGCCCTCCTGCCCCGACTGGACGGTGCAACAGCTCTGCTGCCACCTGGCCGGGGTCTGCGCCGACCTCGTCGCCCGCCGGGGCCCGACCGGCGACACGCAGGCCTGGGTCGACGGGCAGGTCGCCGAGCGGGCGGGTCGGAGCGTGACCGAGTTGATGGCCGAATGGGCCTCGGTCTCCCCGGCGTTCGAGGATCTGATCGAGCGCAAGCCGGCCGGGTTCGCCGGGTTGGCCTACGACGTGGTCGTCCACGAGCACGACCTTCGCGCCACCCTGGGCCTCCCCGGCGAACGCTCGCACCGCGACGTGACCACGGTGATGGAGACCCAGCGCCAGTTGCTCGCCCGCGACCTGGCCGCCCATGGTCTCGATGCGGTCGAGCTCCGCGCCGACGGGCTGCGGTGGACCGCAGGCTCGGGCACCCCGGGGCTGGTGCTCGACCTCGGCGACCGCCCCGACGGCACCTGGCACCTGACGCGGATCCTCGGTTCCCGGCGCAGCCATGCGCAGCTCGCCACCGAGCCGTGGCAGGGCGATTGGGAGGCTTATCTGACGGGACTCGCCCACATGCCGCTGCCGGCGACCGATCTCGTCGAATGAGCGAGCCGGTCACCGCCGACGGTCCCGGCGAGCTCGTCGCCCGCGAGCGCCTCGGCGCGGCGTTGCGGTCCCTCGGCCATGCGGTGGTCGGCCGCTACAACGCGGCCACCGTGCTCGACGAGGTCGCCGCCCAGCTCGAGGGGGCGGTCGAGCGGCTCGAGCGCGGCGAGCCGCGTCGGCGCGATCCGGAATCGTTCGGCAACCAGTTCGTGGGCGACGCCCCTGCCGACGGGCCGCTGCCGCCGTCGATGCCCGACCGGCCGTTCTCGGGCAAGGCAAGCCCATGGAGCGTCGACATGGCGGTTCGGCGAGAGGGCGACGTCGTCGTGACCGACGTGACCCTCGGCCCCGCCCACGAGGGCGCACCCGGCCGCAGCCACGGCGGTGTCGTGTCGGGCACCTTCGACGATCTCATGGGGTTCGTGCTGCAACTCGAGCGGCTTCGGGCGTTCACCGGCGAGCTCACCGTCCGCTACCTCGCCGGCATGCCGATCGGCGAACCAGTGCGGTTCCGGTCCTGGCTGCGCGAGCGTTCCGGCCGCAAGCTCTACATCGATGCCGACGCCACCGCCGGGGGCACGATCGTTGCGACCGCAACGGCCGTGTTCATCGCCGTCGACTGAACGCCCCAGTACGGTGCGGCGATGCTGACCGACGAACAGCGACGGTTCCTCGCCGAGCACCGCTGGTGCCTGCTCACGACGGTGCGCCGAGACGGCCGCCCCCAGGTGTCGATGCTGGCGTACGCGCTCGGCGACGACGGCACGATCCTGCTGTCAGCGCGCGCTGAGTCGGCGAAGGTTCGCAATGCCCGCCGCCGCGCCGACGTGGTCGTCACCATCGCCGACGACCGGCGGTTCCTGGCCCTCGACGGCAGCGTCGAGGTCGTCGCCGACGACCCCCGGCGCGCTGTGCTCACCCGGGCGGTCCAGGATTCGCTGCTGCCCGCCGACGCCGCGGTGCTGCAGCGCGAGTTCGACGCCGGCCTCGACGTCACGGGCCGGGTCGTGCTGGTGATCTCGCCGCGCTCAGGCGTAGGCCGCGTCTAGCGCTGCGAACACGGGGCCCGTTGCGGCCGGGTGGTCGGCCACCACCTTCGACAGGAACGTGATCGACACCTCGTCGGCCTCGACGGAACCACCGTCGGTCTCGATCGGCAGCTCCACCGCGTCACCCCAGTGCATCCGCACGTAGAACGCGCCCTCGTGGCCCTCCTTGGGCTCGAGGTCGGCCCGCACGAGCGCACGCGGCGGCAACATGCCAACCGACGTCGACCGCCAGCCCTTGATCCGGTCCGGGGCGACGTTCGGGACGTTCAGGTTGACCACCACCGGATCGGCCGGCAGGTCGGCGACGAGCGCGGCGACGACGACCTCGGCCACCTCGGCGGCGGTCTCCCATTGTTGGCCGATCAGCATCTCGTCCCAGCCCTGACCCTCGACGCCGAACCCGGTGACCGACTGGCTGACCGCAACGCCGCTCACCCCGCCGTTGCGGGCGGTGACCGCGGCGCCGATGGTGCCCGAGTGGTACACCGAGCGCCCGACGTTGGCGCCCGGGTTGATCCCCGACACGACGAGGTCGAACGGGCCCCCGAACACGCCGAGCCGGGAGAACATCACGCACAGGGCCGGCGGGCCGTTCACGGCCCAGGACTCCTCGATCCCCTCCACGCGAGCGCGGCGGATCTCGGGCTGGATGAGATGGATCGCCCCGAACGCCGCGCTCGCGCCGGAGTACTCGCCGTCGGGAGCGACGACGACGACCTCGCCGAACCGGCGCATCCGGCGGGCCAGCACGTGGAGGCCGATCGAGTCGATGCCGTCGTCGTTGGTGAGCAGCAGGCGCATGACCCCAGTCTGACCGTCCCGGGTGAACGGCACCTGAACGCCCGATGGTCGGTGCGCCCGGGCCAGACTGGCGGCGTGCCGTCGCACCCGTACCTCGACCACGACGGGCCGATCCCCTTCGCCCACCGGGGCGGGGCGAGCGAGGCGCCCGAGAACACCCTCCCGGCCTTCGAATACGCCGTCGGGCTCGGCTACCGCTACCTGGAGACCGATGTGCACGCGACCGCCGACGGCCGCCTCGTGGCATTCCATGACGCGTCCCTCGACCGGGTGACGGACCGTCGGGGCCGGATCACGGAGTTGCCCTGGTCCGAGGTCGCCCGGGCGATGGTCGACGGCCGGGCTCCGATCCCGCTGCTGACCGACCTGTTCGAAGCATTCCCGGACGCCCGCATCAACATCGACTGCAAGTCCGACGGCGCCGTCGAGCCGCTGGTGCACGCCGTGCGAGCAGCGGGGACGCTCGATCGAGTCTGCATCGGAGCCTTCTCGGACCGGCGCCTGGCGCGGTTGCGGCGCGAGCTCGGGCCCGGACTCTGCACGACGATGGGGCCGGGTGAGGTTGCGCGCCTGCGCCTCGGATCGCTGGTTCCCGGCGGCGGCGGCCTCGTGGGTCGGGCCGCCGCCTGCATCCAGGTGCCGGTGGCGATGGCGGGCATCCCGGTCGTGGACCGCCGCAGCGTGGCGACCGCCGCCCGCCTCGGGCTGCCCATCCATGTCTGGACGATCGACGACGCAACCGAGATGCACCGCCTGCTCGACCTCGGCGTCGCCGGCATCATGACCGACCGGCCGGCGGTGCTGCGCGACGTGCTGCGGGCTCGCGGCCACTGGAGGCCCTGATGCCGCTCACCCCGACGACCGTCCACGCCCCCGAGGTCCTCGTCGCGACCGCCGACTCGCTCGCCACACAGGCCGCACTCGGGGTTCTCGACCGGGGTGGCAATGCGGTGGACGCTGCCATCGCCGCCAACGCAGTCCTTGCGGTCACGTCCCCCCATCTGTGCGGCATGGGCGGCGACCTGTTCGCGTTGGTCCACGGCGACACCGGCGACCGTTCGGCCCCGGCGTGCCTGACGGCCGTGGGGCGGGCCGGCAGCGGCGCCGATCCCGACCGCCTGCGGGCCGAAGGCGCAACGGTGATGCCGCGGCGTCGCGACATCCGCTCGGTGACGGTGCCCGGGTGCGTCGACGGTTGGCTGACGCTCCACGACCGCTACGGCACGGTCGCCCTCGACGATCTCTTCGCTCCCGCCGTTCGCTACGCCGAGCGTGGCTTTCCGGCGTCGCCGTTGCTCGTCGGCACGCTCGCACGTCTGCCGCCGGACGAGCCGGTGGCCGCCGACCTCGCCGGACAGGCCCGTCGTGCCGGCGACCTCGTGCGACGGCCCGGGGTCGCCGCTGCGCTGCGTGCCGTCGCCGGCCAGGGGCGCGACGGCTTCTACGGCGGGGCGTTCGGCGCCGGGTTGCTCGCGCTCGGTCGCAGCGAGTTCGCCCCCGCAGACCTCGACGAGTCGCTGGCGGCCTGGACCGAGCCGGCACGGCTGGACGCCTTGGGATCGACGCTGTGGACCCCGCCACCCCCGTCGCAGGGGTATCTCACGCTCGCCGCAGCCTGGATCGCGCAGGGGCTCCCCCTCCCCGAGGATCCCGACCACCCGGCGTGGCCCCACCTGCTCGTCGAGGCCACGACGGCCGCCGCCTACGACCGACCCTACGTCCTCCACGACGGCGCCGATCCCGCCGCGTTGCTTGCCCTCGACCGGCTGGCGGCTCGCCGAGCGCTCGTCGATCCGGCCCGGGCCGGCACCCGGCCGGCACCGACGGGGTCGGGCGACACCACGTACCTGTGTGTCGTCGACGGCGATCGCCTCGGGGTGTCGCTCATCCAGTCGAACGCCGCCGACTTCGGCAGCCACCTGTTCGAACCCGCCACCGGGATCAACCTCCACAACCGAGGGCTCGGGTTCAACCTCGTCCCCGGGCACCCTGCCGAGTACGGCCCCGGCCGCCGCCCACCCCACACCCTGTCCCCCGTCCTGGTCACCGATCCGGCGGGACGTCTCGCCGCGGTCGCCGGGACGATGGGTGGCGACGCGCAGCCGATGATCCTGCTGCAGGTGCTCGCCCGATTGCTCCGGCACGGCGAGCCCCCGGGCCGGGCGGTCGGGGCACCCCGCTGGGCACTCGACGGCACGACCGCCGGGTTCGACACCTGGACTGCGGCCGACGGACCGACCGTGGTGGTGCCCGAGGACGCGCCCGACGGTTGGGCGGACGGGTTGATCGTTCGGCGGCACCGCCTCCGCACGGTCCGGTCGAACGACGCGCTGTTCGGCCATGCCCACGCGATCGCAGTGGACGGCCGCGGGGTGCTGGCCGGGGCGAGCGATCACCGCACGGTCGTCGGGGACGCCGCCGGCCGCTGAGCGACGACTCGCTCAGGCGCTGGGCGAAGGGTTCGGTAGCGTCCTCGCCCATGTTGCTCCAGGGTGGTCTGCTCGCCGACGGCCGACAGGTGGACGTGCGCATCACCGGCGAGACGATCGCCGAGGTCGCCCCGGGCCTGCAGGCCGGGGCGGGCGAACCGACCGTCGCGTTGAACGGCCGGCTCCTGCTCCCGGCCGCCTGTGAACCGCATGCGCACCTCGACAAGGCGCTCACCGCCGATCGCGTCGTGAACCGGACCGGCGACCTCATGGGCGCAGTCGAGGCGTGGCGGGCCTACTGGCCACAGCTGACCGTGGACGACATCGCCGCCCGGGGTGAGCAGGCCGCAAGACGGCTCCTCGCCGCCGGCTGCACGGTGATCCGCACTCACGCCGACGTCTCGGCCCTCGTCGGGACCCGCGCCGTCGAAGGCCTGGCGCGGGTGCGCGAGCGCCTCCGGGGCTTGGTGGAGATCGAGATCGTGGCGCTGACCGCACCGGGCCAGGACGACCGGGAGGAGGCGGACAACCAGGCGGCGTTGCGCGATGCGCTCGACGCCGGCGCGGACGTCGTCGGCGGCTGCCCCCACCTGTCGCCGCATCCGCTGCGTCACCTGCACGCCTGCGCAGAGTTGGCGGCCGAGCGCGGGCGAGCGCTCGACCTGCACACCGACGAGACCCTCGACCCCACGCATCTCGAACTGCGGGACCTTGCGGCATGGGTTCACCGGACCGGGTTCGCGCACCCGGTGGCGGCGAGCCACTGCGTCAGCCTCGGCATGCAGGCCCCCGACGTACAGGACGCCGTCGCCGAGGAGGTCGCAGCAGCCGGGGTCGCCGTGATCACGCTCCCGCAGACCAACCTGTTCCTCCAGGCCCGCGAGCACCGCGTGGGGCCGCCCCGGGGTCTCACGGCACTCGGCCCGTTGCTGCGAGCCGGCGTCGTCGTCGGCGCCGGTGCCGACAACCTCCAGGACCCGTTCAACACCGTCGGGCGGGCCGACCCGTTCGAGACCGCCGCCCTGCTCGTGATGGCCGGGCACCTGCTCCCCGAACAGGCCTACGAGGCGGTCAGCGGCGCCGCACGGCGCGCCACGGGCCGCCCTGCGGTCACCATCGAGCCGGGATCCCCGGCCGAACTGCTCGCCGTACCCGCCCCGACGGTGCGAGCGGCGGTCGCCGACGGACCGGCGGGGCGGATCGTGATCAATCGGGGTCGGGTCGTGGCCGGCGGGGAAACCGAGCCTTAACGGATCCGTAGTACGAGCGGGCTGGTCGGATCTTCTACGGTGGGGGCCGACCATGACCGACCTCACGACCTCCACGCCTGCGGCACGGGCCGGCTCATCGGACGGATCGCTCGTGTTCGACCGGGTGTCGATGAAGTTCCCGGATGGCACGCACGCCCTCACGAACGTGAGCTTCGGCGTGGGACCCGGCGAGTTCGTCACGGTGGTCGGGCCGTCGGGCTGCGGGAAGAGCACCCTGCTGCGGATCGCGTCGGGTCTCACCGAGCACACGGCAGGAACGGTCAGCGTCGACCGCAGCGGCATCGGCTACGTCTTCCAGGACGCCACCCTCCTGCCGTTCCGCAGCGTGCAACACAACGTGGAACTGCTCGCCGAGTTGCACGGGGTGAGCCCGGCGGAGCGCAAACGGCTCGCCGAGGAGGCGATCGCGCTGGTCGGTCTGCGCGGCCACGAAAAGCAGTACCCCAAGCAGCTCTCCGGCGGCATGCGGATGCGATGCTCGCTCGCCCGCTCGCTCGTGCTGAAGCCTTCGGTGTTCCTTTTCGACGAGCCGTTCGGCGCCCTCGACGAGATCACCCGCGAGCGGCTCAACGACGAGTTGCTGCGCTTGTTCCAGCACGAGGGTTTCTGCTCGCTGTTCATCACGCACTCGATCTACGAGGCCGTGTTCTTGTCCACTCGGGTCCTGGTGATGTCGCAGCGTCCCGGTCGGATCATCGGGGACTTCCGCGTGCCGTTCCCCTACCCCCGGCCTCACGACCTGCGCTTCGAACCGGCGTTCGCCGAGCTGTCCGGCCAGATCTCCCATGCGTTGCGGGGGGCCCACGAATGACCGATCTCGCCACGCCCGCCAGCCCTGCCAGTCCCACCGGCGAGGCCGCCCTCGGCGACGAGGGGGCACCGGCCCCGGCGACCCGCAAGCGGCGGTCGCTGCTCGACGTGACCGGTCCGCTGCTCGTGTTCGCGGCGTTCCTCGGTGCGTGGAACCTGCTGTCGTACGGGCTGTTCCCGCTGCTCGGGCTGCCCGACCAGAAACAGTTCCTCCTGCCACCGCCCCACGAGGTCGTGCGCGAGTCGTTCACGCAGTGGGAGCCCCAGCCGAACCGTGGTCTCGCGCCGTTGTTGTCCAAGCTGTGGATCTCCACGCAGCTCGCCTTCGTCGGTCTGGCGATCGCGACGGGGCTCGGCATGGTCATCGGGATCCTGATGTCCCAGGCCCGCTGGATCGAGCGGTCGTCGTGGCCGTACTTGGTGGCCCTCCAGTCGATCCCGATCCTGGCCGTGGCCCCGCTGATCGGCAACGTCGTCAACTTCGACTTCGGCGGGAAGCTCATCGTCACGGTGGTCATCGCCCTGTTCCCGGTCGTGGCCAACACGCTGTTCGGGATCAAGAGCGTCGATCGCAGCCTCCACGAACTGTTCGACCTGCACGGCACGAGCCGCTGGACCCGGTTGATCAAGCTCGAGCTCCCGATCGCCGCACCGGCGATCTTCGAGGGCTTCCGGATCTCGGCCGGTCTCGCCGTCATCGGCGCCGTCGTCGGCGACCTGACGATGGGCGAAGGCGAAGGCGGGATCGGCCAGCTCATCCAGGTGTACCGTCAGCGGCTCCGCAACCCCGAGATGATCGGCGCCATCGTCCTGGCCGCCTTGCTCGGTCTGGCGTTCTTCTGGGCCTTCGGGTTCCTGAAGCGCCGGGCCGTCGGACACTGGTACGACGCCGAGCGTCCGCGATGACCCATTCCCATCAGGTCTCCCTGTCCCCGACCCCAACAAGGAGAATCCCACCCATGCGAACCCGTACCACCGCTGCCGTCGCCGTCGGCCTTGCGAGCGCTCTGTTGCTCGCCGCCTGCGGCGATGACGACAGCACCTCCGGTGCCACAACCACGAAGGCCGGTGCCACCACCGCCGGTGCGACGACCACTGCCGCCGGCGGCGGCGGTGCGCTCGACACGGCGCTCAAGGGCGTCTGCCCCGACACGGTCATCATCCAGACCGACTGGAACCCCGAGGCCGAGCACGGAAACGTGTACCAGATGGTCGGTGACGGCTACACCGTCGACACCGGCAAGAAGACGGTCACCGGCCCGCTGGTGCTCGGCGGCAAGGACACCGGCGTGAAGATCCAGGTCCGCGCCGGCGGCCCGGCCACCAACTTCCAGGCCGTCTCGGCGGTCATGAAGTCCGACCCGGCGATCCTGCTGGGCTTCATCGCCACCGACGACGCCGTCGCCAACTCCGTCGAGTTCCCGACCAAGGCCGTGGTCGCCCCGTTCAACCTGAACCCGCAGATCATCATGTGGGATCCGGCGACCTATCCCGAGGTCAAGGCGATCAAGGACCTCAAGGCCAAGAACGTGAAGGTGCGGTACTTCAAGAACGCCACCTACATGGACTTCCTGGTGCAGTCGGGCCAGCTCTCGAAAGAGCAGATCGACGGCTCCTACGACGGCACCCCGGCCAACTTCGTCGCCGACGGCGGCAAGTCGGCCCAGCAGGGCTTCGCTTCGGCCGAGCCGTACTTCTACGAAAAGGAACTGAAGCAGTGGGCCAAGCCCGTTGCGTTCCAGCTCATCCATGACGCCGGCTGGACCGCCTACGCCCAGTCGCTCGGCACGGATGCCTCCAAGCTGGCGGCGAACTCGCCCTGCTTCAAGAAGCTCGTGCCGATCATCCAGCAGGCGGCGGTCGACTACGTGAAGTCGCCCGACAAGACCAACAAGCTCATCCTCGAGCTCGTGACGAAGTACAACACCGGCTGGGTGTACACCGAGGGCCAGGCCAAGGCCGGCGTCGAGGCGATGCTCAAGAACAAGCTCGTCGCCAACAGCCCCGACGGCACGCTCGGCAGCTTCGACATCTCCCGCGTGACCGACTTCATCGGCAAGGCGAGCCCGCTGCTGAAGGCCGCCGGCTCGAAGGTGAAGGACGGCCTCAAGGCGGAGGACATCGTCACCAACGAGTTCGTCGACAAGTCGATCAAGCTCTGATCGAACGCTTCCCGATCGGTGCCCGGCCCACCAGGGGCCGGGCACCGGCGCGTCCGGGGACGTGCGTCAGGCCCGGTCGGCCAGATCGAGCAACACCTGCAACAGCACGTTGGCGCCGAGTTCCAGGTCGGACCGATCCGTGTACTCGGCCGGGTTGTGACTCAGCCCCCGAACCGAAGGGGTGAAGATCATCCCGGCCGGGCAGACCCGGGCGAGCATCTGGGCATCGTGACCGGCGCCCGACGGCAGCCGCATCGTCGAGCACCCGAGCCGCTTTGCGGTCGCCTCGACCAGGGCCAAGACGGCGTCGTCGAACACCACCGGTTCGAACCGGGCGAGGCGGCGGGCGCTTACCGTGACACCCTCGGACTCGGCCAACTCGACGAGGAAGTCGGCGAGCCGCCGCTCGGCGAGTTGCAGCCGGTCCTCGTCGGTGTTGCGGAGATCGACGGTGAGCGTCGCACGGGACGCCACGACGTTCACGAGGTCCGGCTGCAACGACAACGAGCCGACCGTGCCGAGCTGCCCTTCGATCTCTCCCGCAAGGCGCCGTACGAACACGGCGACCTCGGCCGCTGCGTAGGCCGCATCGTGGCGCAAGCGCATCGGCGTGGTGCCGGCATGGTTCGACTGGCCCGTGATCGTCAGCTCCTGCCACGAGATGCCCTGCACCCCGGTGACCGCCCCGATGGTGACGCCCTCGGCCTCGAGGACGGGCCCTTGCTCGATGTGCAGTTCGACGAACGCCGCCGGCGGCTCGGCCGTCGGCACCGGCCACGGCCCGACATACCCGATGCGCTCGAGTTCGTCACCGAGCCGGGCGCCGTCGATGGCCCGCACGTCGAGCGCCTCCTCGAGAGCGAGACCACCGACGTGGACGAGGCTCCCGAGCATGTCGGGCGCGAACCGCGCGCCTTCTTCGTTGGTGAAGTAGGCGACCACAAGGGGGCGCTGCGTGACGATCCCGGCCGCGTCGAGCGTCTCGATCACCTCGAGGCCGCCGAGCACACCGAGCGTGCCGTCGAAGCGGCCGCCGGTGCGCACCGTGTCGATGTGGGATCCGGTCATCACCGGAGCCAGGTCGGGGCGCGCCCCGGCGCGCACCCCGAACACGTTGCCGATCGCGTCGACCCGGACGTCGAGACCGAGATCGACCATCCAGGCCACCACCAGATCCCGGCCGGCCTTGTCGGCATCCGTCAAGGCGAGCCGTGCGTTCCCCCGGCTGCCGTCGGGACCCTCGAAGCCACCGATCTCGGCCAGCGCCTCGAGCCGCGCCATCAGGCGGTCCATGTCGATGCGCAGCTGATCGTGGGGCATGGCCCGAGCTCCCGTGGTCATCGGCCGAAGTCGAACGAGGCCACCTCGGCCATCGCGGCCGCAAGGGTGCGCACCGAGCCGTCGAACAGCTGCTCGCCCAGCCCGGGCGTCGCCGCAGTCGGGTCGCCGATATGGCCGTCGGGGCCGAAATCCCGAGCCAACCAGCCGAACGCGACCCGACCGCCGAAGCGGACGTGCGCGTTCGACGCGAGCTTCTCGGGGACGTTCCGGGTGGCCACCGACAGATCGACGAGGTTCGGCCGCAGGTGCAGCATCACCGACGTCTCCTCGAGCCCACCGTGGATGCCCATGCCCATCTCGGCCGCGGGCGATGCACCGCCCTGGTCTGGCGGGACCCCCGGATGGGTGAGGAACGTGCGCAGGCCGTGAGCGAGTCGCAGTTCCCGGTTCGCCACCTGCAGCAGCGCCGAGTTCCCCCCGTGGCCGTTGAGGAAGACGAGCCGGTCGGCGGGGAGCTGCGCCACCGACCGACCGAGGTCGTCGAGCACCTTGAGCAGCGTGTCGGCACCCAGCCAGAAGCTTCCGGGGAACCCGGCGTGCTCGTTGGACTTCGTGTAGGCGAGCGACGGCAGCAGCCACAGGTCGAGATCTGCGCCGTGGCGTTCCACGAGCGCCTTGCCGGTCTCCTCGGCGATCACCAGATCGGTGGACACCGGCAGGTGGGGTCCGTGTTGCTCGACGGCGCCGATCGGCAGCACGAGCACCGAGGACGGCGACAGACGGCGCGCGATCTGCGGCCACGACAGGTCGGCGAGGTGACGCGAGGTGACAGGCACGGCTCGGCACCCTAACGCCTGTACTTTTCCCGGCCATGGCCGCCGAGCCGTGCACCCCACCCAGCCTCGCCCCGCCGGCGGCGGCTTACAGCCACGCCATGATCGTGCCCCCCGGCCAGCGCCTGCTCGTCACGAGCGGCGTGGTACCCACCCGAGCCGACGGCACGGTCCCGGACTCGCTCGCCGAGCAGGCCGACACGGTGTGGGCCAACCTGCTCGCCCTGATCGATGCCGCCGGGATGACCGTGTCGGACACGGTGTCGGTCACCACGTATGTCGTCGTCGGCGAGGACCTGCCGGTCGTGATGGCCGCCCGTGACCGGGCCATGGCCGGCCATCGGCCCGCCTCGACGCTCGTGACGGTGCCGGCGCTGGCCCGCCCCGAGTGGCGGATGGAGATCGCCCTGATCGCTGCGGCGCCGTGAGCCTCGACGCCATCGTCGTCGGCGGCGGCCACAACGGCCTGGCCTGCGCCGCGTACCTGGCGCGCGCCGGCCTGCGCACCACCGTCGTCGAGGCCCGCGACAGCGTCGGAGGGTGCGCCTCCACCGTCGACGCGATCGGCGCCCGCGTCAACATCTGCAACTGCGACCACGGGGTCGTGCGCTCGACGCCGATGCTCGACGAGCTCCGTCTTGCCGACCACGGCCTTCGCTATCTCGAGGTCGATCCCTGCCAGGTCTCGCTGTCCTGGGCCGGCGGACCGGCCTGGCCGATCTTCCACGACCTCGATCGCACGCTCGACGCGCTCGCCCTCACCTACCCGGGCCAGGTCGACGGCTACCGCCGGTACCTCGCTGCGGCCCGCCCGGTCGCCGACCTGGCGCTGGCCTGCGCCGCCGTTCCCCCCACGCGGGCGCGGCTGCTGCGCCGGGTGCTCGAACGCCACGGGCGCGGCGTGTCGACGCTGCTGCGGTGGAGCCGGATGAGCGTCGGTGACGTCCTGCGCTCGTTCTTCACCGAGGAGGCGCTCCTCGCCCCCGCCGTCGTCGTGGGCCCCGCCGTGTGGGGGCTGTCGCCGGAGTTTCCCGGCACCGGGCTCGGCGCCATCACCTACGCGATGAAGCACGCCTCGCCGGTCGGGCGGCCGGCCGGCGGGAGCGGCGCGCTGACCGACGCCCTGCGCGATGCGCTGCTCGCCGCCGGGGGCACGGTCCGGTGCGGCGCCCGGGTCGAGGCGATCACCTGCGAAGGCGAGCGGGTGCGCGGCGTCGGGCTGGTCGGCGGCGAGGAGCTGACCGCACCGATCGTGGTCTCGGCATGCGACCCGCACTCGACGTTCCTCGCGTGGCTGCGCAACCCCCCTGCGGCCGCCACCCCGGTGATCGAGCGCTGGCGCCGTACCCCCCACCACGAGGGCTACGAGTCCAAGCTCGACGCGGTCGTGGCGAGTCCCCCGCGCTTTCGTCAACTCGACGCCGGCCTCGTCGCCCGCCTCGGGTTCGACCCGGCGCACGCCACGACGATCGTGGCCCCCACGCTCGCAGCCATGCACGAGGCCCACGCCGCCATGGGTCGCGGCCAGGTGGCCGACGAGCCGATGTTGTTCGCCAACACGCCATCGGTGCTCGACCCCTCGATGCAGGCCGGCGACGACCACGTGTTCAGCCTCGAGGTGCTCTTCACGCCGTACCGCCTCGACGGCGGCTGGGCCGGCTCGGCCGAACCGGCCCGGTGGCTCGAGGTGCTCGGTCGGCTCGTCGAGCCGGGCTTCCTCGACGGAGTGCGCCGGTGGCGGGCGATGACCCCGGTCGAGTACGAAACCGAGTTCTCGATGCCCAAGGGGCACGCGACCAGCTTCGCCGGCGGCGCGCTCGCGGCGTTCCTCGGACGGGTGCCCGAGCTCACCCGGTACCGCACGCCGGTTCGCGGCCTCTACCTGACGGGCGCGGCGACGTTCCCGGGTGCCGGGGTGTGGGGTGCGAGCGGCCGCAACACGGCGCTGACGATCCTCGCCGAGCGCGGGTAGGGTCCCCGCCCGTGGGGGTGCTCCCGTGACCTGGTTGAGCGTGGAAGCCGAAGGGCCCACCGCCCTCGAGCGAGTCCTGCGGCTGCGCCCTGACCTGCGCGACCTGTTCACCGGTTACCTGGGCCTGCTGTGGTCCGAGCGACTCGTCGATCCGGTCGTGCTGGAGCTGTGCCGGCTACGGATCGCGCAGCTCCACGGCGACGGGACCCAGGCCCTGCTGCGCTACGACGCCGCCGTCGCTGCCGGGCTCACCGAGGCCCAGGCCGCCGCCGTGGCCTCCTGGTTCGATTCACCGTTGTTCTCCGAGCACCAGAAGGCCTGCATCGCGTACGCCGAGGTGTTCGCAATGGACGTGCACGCGCTGACCGACGAGATGGCCGACGCCGTCAAGGTGGGCATGGACGACGCTGCGTTCGTGGCGTTCACCGTGGCGCTCGGCATGTTCGACGGCCTCGGCCGATTCCGTCTGGTCCTCGGGGCCGACGAACCGGTCACCGCCCCCGCCACCGTCCCCGCACCCCGTCCCGACGGCGTGCTCCACTGAGCCTGCCCTCTCGGAGGTCACCGATGTCCACCACGCCCCGAGCACCGTCCGCCCTCCCCGGTCAGCCGGCGAACCTGCGCACCGTGCTCGCCCACCGGCCCGAGCTCAACGAGGCCTTCGGGCGTCTGTACGGCACGATGTGGTCGAGAGGCATCGTTGCGCCGGACCTCAAAGAGACGGCCCGCATGCGCAACGCCCGGATAACCGACTGCGGGTTCTGACGCAACGTCCGCTTTGACTCGGCCCGTGCGGCCGGTCTCGACGAAGCGATGGTCGGCCTGATCGACGAGGGCTACGAGGCCTCGTCGCTCCCCGACGCCCACAAGGCCATCCTGGCCTTCGCCGACGCCTTCCTCGGCGACCCGGCCTCGATCCCGCCGGCCACGCGCACTGCGATGGCCGAGCACTTCAGCGCCGCCGAGATCACCGAGCTGGCGCTTGCGCTCACGTTGTTCCTCGGCATGTCGAAAGTGCTCATCTCGCTCGGGCTCGAACCCGACCAGATGGACACCCTGGTGCTGCCCACACCCTCGATCTGACGTCCGGCGCGCCGGCGCTCCGGCGAACGCCGGATCAGGCGTCGGCCCGGCCGGTGCCGGACCTGCCGACCGAGATCGGCTCCTGGTCGGACCACGGGAAGTTGATCCACGCCGAGGTCGTGCACCAGGCGTATTCGCAGCGCACCACCGAGCGGGGCTTTTCGTAGAGGACGGCCGAGCGCACCTCGGCCACCTTGCCCTGGCAGAACTGCATCACGGCTGCCAGCGTGTGGCCGGTGTCGGCGACGTCGTCGGCGATCAGCACCTTGGCCTCCGACACGTCGATGAGATCCGGCACGGGCGGCAGGATCATGGGCACCTCGAGCCGCTCGTCGACCCCCGTGTAGTACTCGACGTTCATCGTGTACAGGTTCTTGACGCTCAACGCGTAGCCGAGGGCACCGGCGACGAGGAGGCCGCCCCGGGCGATCGCCAGGATCAGATCGGGCTCGTAACCGTCGTCGTGGACCATCTGCGCCAGCTCGCGAGACGCAGTGCCGAAACGCTCCCAGGTGAGGATTTCGCGCTCGTCGGACATCGGGGGACCTCCTGAGACGGCCGGTCCGCCGACGGTACCAGAGGCTCAGAGGCAGAGGTCCGGGGGCCGCACCGGGGTGCGGTCGATGCTCCGGCCGACCGCGTCGACGATGGCGTTCACGATCGCCGGGGTCACCGAGATGCACGGCGGCTCACCGACGCCCTTCGCGCCCAACGGGGCCTGCGGATCGGGTTCCTCCACGAACACGGCGTCGACGACCGGGGCGTCGAGGAACGTGGGCAGCAGGTAGTCGGTGAAGGACGCGTTGCGGATCCGGCCATCGGTGATGACGAGCTCCTCCATCACGGCGAGCCCGAGACCCTGGGCGATGCCGCCTTCGATCTGGCCGAGCACCGACAGCGGGTTGAGCGCCACGCCCACGTCCTGGGCCGTGGCCACCTGCACCACCTTGACCAGCCCGAGCTCGGGGTCGACGTCCACGACGGCCCGGTGGGCCACGAAGGCGAAGGCCACGTGGCAACGGCCCTGACCGTTCTCGTCGAGGTCCTCGGTGGGTCGATGGTGGTACTCGACCGTCTCCTCGAACGTCACGCCAACCGTGGCCTCGGCGACACCGATGCGCCGCGACGGCTCGACGGTGTCCACCACGGCGTCGTCGACGATCGCGAGCCGGACGGGATCGACGTGCCACCCGGCGGCCACGTGCTCGAAGAGCCGCTCGCGGACCTTGCGGCACGCCGCATCCACGGCCCCACCGGACATCCAGGTCTGGCGGGATGCCGAGGTTGAACCGGCAGAGCCGATTCGGGTGTCCATCGGCTCGAGGAGCACATCGTCGACCCCGAGGATCGTGCGGGCGATCTGCCCGGCGATGGTCACGAATCCCTGACCCACTTCGGCGGTGGCGAAGTGCAGCGTGGCGACCCCGTCGGCGAGCCGGCAGCGCGCCGTCGAGTAGTCGTCGAAGCCCTCCGAGTACATGATGTTCTTGATCGACACCCCCCAGCCGACCCCGCGCCGGATGTGGGTCCGGTCGGCGGTGCGGCCGGCGCCGCCCGGGATCGCCATCACGTCGCAGTCATCGGCCAGGGCCGGCGGGAGCGGGATCGCTGCGGTCTCACGGATGCACCGCTCGACCGGGGCGACAGACTCCAAGGGCTGACCGGTGATCAGCAGGTCGCCGGTGCGCATGGCGTTGCGCAGGCGGAGCTCGACCGGGTCGAGCCCGACGGCGGCCGCCAGCTTGTCCATCTGGCGCTCGTGAGCGAAGCACGCCTGCACCACGCCGAACCCGCGCATCGCGCCGCACGGCGGGTTGTTGGTGCGCACCGCCCACCCGTCGACGACGGCGTTGGGACACCGGTAGGGGCCCTGGGCGTGCGTGATTGCGTTCACCAACACCGCCGACGACGTCGAGGCGTAGGCCCCGCCGTCGAACACCATCCGGGTCTCGATCTTCACGATCGTTCCGTCGGCGTCGGCGTGGTGGCGCATCCAGATCTGCGCCGGGTGGCGATGCACGTGGCCGACGAAGCTCTCCTCCCGGCTGTACTGCATCTTCACCGGGCGACCCGTTCGCAGCGCGAGCAGGCAGGTGTGCACCTGCAGGCTGATGTCCTCCCGACCGCCGAACGCCCCGCCGACCCCACCGAGCACGAGGCGCACCTTCTCCTCGGGCAGGCCGAGGCATGCGGCGATCTGCTTGCGGTCCTCGTGCAGCCATTGGGTCGCGATGTAGAGCTCGATCCCGGCGCCACCGGGATCGGGAAGCGCGAGCGCGGCCTCGAGTCCGAGGAACGCCTGGTCCTGCATGCCGATCTCGTAGGTGCCCTCGACGGTGACGACCCCGGTGGCCTCGGGATCGCCGTGCACGATCCGCTGGTGCCGCAGCACGTTGCCGTCGGGATGGATCGGCGGGTGACCGCCGCCGATCGCCACCTCGGGATCGCTCAGGACCGGCAACGGCTCGTACTCGACCACGATCGCAGCCAGCGCTCGCCGGCAGGTCTCGGGGTGGTCGGCGGCGACCGCCGCGACGGGTTCGCCGACGTAACGCACGACATCGCGGGCGAACACCGGCTGATCCTGCGAGATGAGGCCGTAGGTGGCCATCCCGGGCACGTCGTCGGCGGTGAGGACGACTTCGACCCCCGGGATCCGCCAGGCGGCGGCCACGTCGATGCGGCGAATGCGCGCGTGGGCGTGGGGCGAGCGCAACGCCATGCCCCACAGCATCCCGTCGGCCCACAGGTCCGAGGAGAACGCGAAACGTCCCTGCACCTTGGGGATACCGTCGGGCCGCAGCGCCGAGTCACCGATCCGGTTCCGGCCCGTCCGGGGTCGGTTGACGACGTCGACCGCGCTGGTCATGCCTGTACCCCGGCCCGCGCCGCCGTCTCGACCGCCGCAAGGATCCGGCCGTAGCCCGTGCAGCGACACAGGTTGCCCGAGAGCGCCTCGCGCACCTCGAGTTCGGTCGGCGACGGGTTCCGCTCGAGCAGGTCGTGGACGGCGACGATCAGCCCCGGCGTGCAGAACCCGCACTGCACGGCACCTTCGTCGACGAACGCCTGCTGCACCGTGGTCAGCCCGGCCTCGGCGCCCGGCAGGCCCTCGACGGTGGTGATGTCGGCGCCGATCGCCGAGGCCGCGAGCACCAGACACGAACACACCAGCACCCCGTCGAGGAGGACCGAGCACGACCCGCACTCGCCCTGCTCGCACGCACCCTTGGCGCCCGGCAAGCCGAGCCGCTCGCGCAACACGTACAGGAGGCTCTCGCCGAGCCAGGCGTCGGTGACGCTGCGTTCGGAACCGTTTACCCGCAGGACGTACTGCTCGTTCATGCCGGGAAGGCCCTCCGCAGGAGTCGGGTGGCGAGGACACCCACGGCGTGGCGCCGGTAGGCGGCCGTCGCCCGGTGGTCGTCGATCGGTCGGGCCGTCGCGGCCGCCAGCCGGCCGAACTCCTCGGCTGCGCCGGGAGCGAGCGTGCCGGCCGTCCAGTCGATGGCCTCGGCCGCGAAGGCTTCGGCGGGGTCGGCACGCAGGATCGTCGGCCCGACGGCCCCGAGCGCCAGACGGACGCAGCGACCCACGCGGTCGACGGCGAGGCACGCCCCGGCCGCCGAGATCACCATGGCGTTGCGCACACCCACCTTTGCGTACCCCTGGAACCCCTCCAGGACGGGGAGCGTGACCGCGGCGATCAGTTCGTCGGGACGCCGGGCGGTGCGCTTCACCCCGACCATGAACTCGTGGATCGACACGCTGCGCCCGCCGGCGGCGCTCACCAACTCGACGGTGGCGTCGAGGGCCGACAGCACGGGCAGGCCGTCGCCGGCCGGTGAGCACGTCCCGAGGTTGCCGCCGAGCGTGCCGGCGTTGCGGATCTGCGGCGAGCCAACCGTGCGGGCGGCTTCGGCCAGCGCCGGCACGAGCGATGCGATCGGCTCCTCGAGCAGGGCCGTCCACGTCGCGCCGGCACCGATCCGCACGATCGCTGCGGCGGGGTCGTAGACGATCGGGCGGAGTTCGGCGAGGGCTGACAGCGCGATCACCGACTCCGGACGGCGATGGCCGAAGTTGACCTCTACCATCAGATCGGTACCGCCCGCCAGCAGGTGGGCATCGGGATCGTCCCGCAGCACCGCCAGCGCGGCCTCGAGCGACGACGGAACGCAGACGGCCACGGGCGGACTATACAAAACGTAAAGTTTCGGCTCGGTTATTCGACGGTCAAACCTCGGATCGCCGGGTCGGGGGAGGGCAACTGCGGATCGAGTCGTTCGAGCAGGGCGACGAGCACCTCGGCCACGGCGAAGTTCCGTACCCAGTTCCGGTCGGCCGGCACCACGTACCAGGGAGCCCATGCCGTCGACGTCTCCCGGAGGGCGTCCTCGTAGGCCTCCATGAAGGCCGGCCATCGGGCCCGGTCCTCGAGGTCTCCCATGCGGAACTTCCAGCCCTTCACCGGATCCTCGACCCGCTCCTGGAGCCGCTGGCGCTGTTCGTCCGAGGAGATGTGGAGGAAGAACTTCACCACCGTGGTGCCCTCGTCCACGAGCATCCGCTCGAACTCGCGGATGTGCCGGAACCGACGCCGCCACGTTCCCTCGGGTATGAGATTGCGCACACGCGTCACCACGACGTCCTCGTAGTGCGAGCGGTTGAAGATCCCGATCTCGCCGGCGGCCGGGCAGGCGTCGTGCACGCGCCAGAGGTAGTCCATCGCCGCTTCCCGGCCCGCCGGCGCCTTGAACGACGTCACCCGTACGCCCTGCGGGTTGAGCCCCGTGAACACGGAGCGGATGGTGCCGTCCTTGCCCCCGGCGTCCATCGCCTGGAGCACCACCAGCAGCGCCCGCTCGCTCTCGGCCGCCAGCCGCGCCTGCAGCACGGCGAGCCGGGCGTTGAGTGCAGCGAGCCGCTCGACGGCGTGCTCCTTGGTCTCGATCCCGAGTTTGTCCCTCGTGTCGATCGCCGACAGCCGGAACGACGGGTCGACCCGGAGCTTGTCGAGCATGGTCGAACGTTACGCCGAGGCCTCGGAGCCGACCCAGGGGCAATGCCGGCAGCCGCTGCCGCAGCAGATGCCCCGCGCGGCGAGTTGCCCTGCGGTCATCACGATGTAGCCGGTGGCCGGATCCCGGTACGTGGGGCGGCCGGCAGCCATGGCCGTCCGATGGAGTGCGACGATCTCGGCATACCGGCGCTGCGTCGGGTGCAGGCGACTCGGATCGGGTCGATCACGCCAGTCCGTGCGCACGGTTCAAAGGTTAGACCGCCGACTCACGAACATCGAAGCGTCCACGGAGCCGCTCGCCGATCACGTTCAGGCTCAGCACCGTGAGCACCAGCACGAGCGACGGCATCATGACCACGTGCGGGAAGCGGCTCAGGTCGTTGCGGCCCTGGGTGATCAGCGTGCCCCAGGACGGGATGTCGGCCTCGAGGCCGACGCCGAGGAACGACAACGAACCCTCGGCGACGATGATGAGCGCAACGGCGAGGAAGCTGAACGACAACGCGACCGGGATCACGTTCGGCAGGACCTCTTTGAACAGGACCCGGCTCGACTTCGCCCCGACGGCTCGGGATGCCATCACGAACTCACGCTGGGAGTACACGAGGGTGTTCGCCCGCACGAGTCGGGACAGGGGCGCGATCGACAGCACCGTCAAGCCGATCACGACCTTGTAGGTGTCGCGGCCCCAGAACGTGGTGATGCCGATCAGCAGGATCAAGGCGGGGAACGACAGCATCACGTCGGTCACGGCGGTGACGACCGTGTCCCACCAGCCCCGGAAGTACCCCGAGGTGATCCCGAGGACGCCGCCGAGCAGCATCCCCAACCCGGTGGTCGCTACGCCGATCAGCAGCGACGCTCGAGCCCCGTAGATGCAGTAGGAGAAGATGTCCTTGCCGTTCTGGTCGCCGCCGAGAAACGGCTCGCTGAACCACTTCGGGCCCACACGGGCGATCGACGCGTTGGTGCCGAAGGGGTCCTTCACGAACGGGAGCCAGTCGGCGAACACCGCCAGCAGCACGACGAGCCCCACCCAGCCGATCGCCAGCCACAGGACGATGGGCGGCATCTTGAACGGCTTGGCCGTCCTGATCGCTCCGGAGGCGGGAGCGCTCGCTTCCGGCGTGCCAGCGCTGACCGGGGAAGCGGTTGCAGTCATCTCAGGACTCCGATCAGGACAGCGAGCGGGCGAGGCGGACACGCGGGTCGAGCACGCCGTACAGCAACTCGACCAGCAGGTTCGACAGGACGAAGAAGAGCACCACGATGAGGAAGCCGCCCTGCACGATGAAGTACTCGCGGGCGAGCACCCCACCGACGATGGTTCGGCCGAGGCCCGGGATGGCGAAGGTCTGCTCGACGGCCACTGCTCCACCGATGAGCGCACCGATATTGAGCCCGGCCGAGGTGATCAGCGAGAACAGCGAGGGCTTCAGGCCGTGGCGCACGAGGATGAACGACGGGCTGAGGCCCTTCGAGCGGGCCATGAGGATGTAATCCTCCTGCAGCGTGGCGATCATGTCGGTGCGCAGCAGGCGGGTGTAGGTGGCGAACGGTGCCGCCGCCAGCGTGAGCGCGGGCAGCAGGATGAGCTTGAAGTGCTCGAACACGTCCTCGGAGAACGAGGTGTATCCGGTGGGTTTGAGCCCCAGGAAGTCGAACTGCAGCGCCACGTAGATGGCCAGCCACAGGCCGAGCACGAACTGCGGGGTGGAGATCAACAACGACGTCCACCCGTTCATCGCGCGGTCGAACCACGAACCGCGGAAGTACGCCTGGGCCATACCGACGAGGAAGGCACCGACGATCGCGAGGATCTGGGCGTAGAGCATGAGCTGCAGGCTCGGCACGAGCGCATTGCTCAGGATCGTCGTCACCGGGATGTTCGAGGCCAGCGCGTTGCCGAGGTCGCCGGTGATCGCGTCACGGAACCAGTTGACGTAGCCCTCGAAGACGTTGCCGCTCAGGTTCCACTGGTCGAGCAATGCTGCCCGCGCTTCCTCGGTGGCACTGGTGCCGAGCTTCACGATCGTCGGGTCGCCCGGAAGGATCCGGATCATCCCGTAGACGAAGAAGCTCCCCACGAGGAGGATCAGCACTGCTCGGATGAGTCGCTGTCGGAGGAATCTGCCCATCGGGATCCGTCTCTCTCGCTGGTCTCGGGGAACAGGCGCCGTGGGTGCGCCCGGGCCTGCCGGGCGCACCCACGGGCGTCAACTCACTTGATCCAGACCTGCTGGAACCAGTGCATGGCACGGCCGATCGTGTTCGCCGCCTTCGCGCCCTCGGGCGTGGAGATCGAGCCGCCCACGGCCTGGACGTTCTTGCCGGCGACGTACTGCCACAGCGTCCACGCCGTCCAGATGTTGTAGACCTTCTCGCCGAAGATCTTGTTCACCGTCTGAGCGGCGGCCTTGCGGGCGGCCGGATCCGGGTTGACCCGGATCGTGACGAGGGCGTCGTCGATCCCCTTGTCCTTGATGCGACCGAAGTTCAGCGCCAGGTTCGGGGCGTCGAGGGCCAGCGAGGAGTGCCACCAGATGAAGCCGCGGTCGGCCTCGAGCGAGCCGTGGTTACGCCACTGGAACATCTGGAAGTCGCCCACCAGCGCCCGGGTGATGTACTGGCCCTGCTCGGTCTGATCGATGTTGCCCTTCACCCCGCACTTGGCCCAGTAGCTGTTGATCAGCTCCATGGTGCCCTTGTTGAAGGGGTCGGCGGTGGTGCCGGTGGCCAACTGGACGTCACCGGTGATGCCCTTGGCCGCCTTGTAGTCGTCGATCAGCTTCTTGCCGCCGGCCTGGTCGAACTTCGGGTACCCGGTGTTCTCCAGGTAGCCGTCGGTGCCGGGCGGGAACGGGCCGTTGGCGACCGGCGTCGCGTTGGCGTTGCGGAGCTTGTTCAACTCGTCGTAGTTGATGCACTTGGCCAGACCGATGCGGAAGTTCTGATCCGCGAGCGGGTTGTCCTTGCCGCCGAGCTGCGGCGAGACGTTGAGCATCAGGTACCCGGTCTCACCACCGACGTTGTTCTCGAAGATGTTCCACTGGTCCTTCTCGGAGCGGAACTTCGCGATGGCGTCGCCGTTCGAGGTCATGATGATCCCGCACTGGTTGCCCCGCAGGCAGTTCTCACGGGCCGCAATGTCGTCGATCGGCCGGAAGACGAGCCCGTCGAGGTACGGGTAGGCCTGACCATCGGGCGCCTTCAGCCAGTAGTCGGGGTTCTTCACCAGTTCGAGCTTGTCGTTGACCGTCCACGACTTGAACTTGAACGGGCCGGTCCCGATCGGGTTCTTCGGCCCGTTGGCCGGGTCGGCGACGTTCTTCGGGCTCGCGATGTAGGCGATCGCGGTCGCAAAGCTCTGGTCGAGCGTGGCGTACGGGATCGCCAGATCGATGGTCAACGCGAGCGGATCCGCGGTGTCCACGGTGATCGACTTGTAGATCGTCGACAGCGGCTTGCGGTTGGTCTTCGCGTCCTCCGGCTTGCTCGCATCGAACGTCGCCGGGCATCCGCCGAACTCACCCATCGCCGTCGCCGTCAACGGGCTGCAGCGGTGGCCTTCGAGGTTGGCCTTCACGGCGGCGGCATCGAGCGCCGAGCCGTCGTGGAACTTGATCCCGCTGCGCACCTTGATGGTCCACTGCGTGGCCGTGGGGTTGGAGGTCATCTTCTCGGCGAGGAACGGCACCGCCTTGCCATCGTCGGTCATCACCATCAGCGAGTCGTAGAGCGCCCGCATCGGCATGTATCCGGCGGCAGGCGACTGCGAGTACTGCGGCGACCAGCCCGTGGCGTTCTCCGCCTCGGAGCCGTACACCAGCGTGCCGCCCCGCTTGGGCTTGTCGTCGGCCGGCTTCAGCGTGGTCGACGCGATCGTCGACACCGAGGCCACCGTGGTGCCCCCGGCGGCGGTCGTCGTCGTACCCCCGCTGTCTTTCGAGTCGTCGCCGCATGCAGCAGCGGCGAGGCCCAAAACCGCCACGAGGGCGAGCCCCTTGACGGCGCGCCCGCGCCGAACCGGATGAGAAACCGTCATGCACAACCCCCTGGTCTCGATGCGGCACCGGAACTGTGCCGATCGTCACTGCTGACGCGGCGACAGTAAACGCACCGGCGGATGGGGTCAACTCCCGCGGCATCCCTGGGTGCGGGCGTTGACACCGTGTCGAATGCACCCGTACCCTCCGGCCTGCCGTGGCGCCGGGGGCCCGCGGTTCCGGGGGACGGCCGAAAGGAATCCGAGTGTCTCGCAACGCGCTCGATACCGCGCAGCGTCGGGCAACGACGTCGACCCTTCTCGAGGTGCGCGATCTGCGAACCCACTTCCGTACACCGCGCGGCATCGTGCGCGCGGTGGACGGCGTGAGCTTCACCCTCGAACGGGGCAAGTCGCTCGGCGTCGTGGGCGAATCCGGATCCGGCAAGACGGTCCTGTCCCGCTCGATCATGGGCCTGCTGCCCCGACGCACCACGCTGCGCTCGGGCACGGTGCTGTTCGAGGGCAACGACATCTCGTCGGCCGACCCCAAGCTGATGCGCCAGTTCTGGGGCACCGAGATGTCCATGATCTTCCAGGATCCGATGACGTCGCTGAACCCGGTCGTGCGCGTCGGGCGCCAGATCACCGAGTCGCTGACCAAGCGGCTCGGGATGCCGAAGGATCAGGCGCTGGCCACCGCCGAAAGACTGCTCGCCGACGTCCGGATCCCCGAGCCGCAGCGGCGCTTGCGGGAGTTCCCCTACCAGCTGTCGGGGGGCATGCGTCAGCGCGTGTCGATCGCCATCGCCTTGGCCTGCGGGCCGACGCTGCTGTTTGCGGACGAACCCACCACGGCGCTCGACGTCACGGTGCAGGCGCAGATCCTCGACCTGCTCGACGAGCAGCGCAGCGACCGCAACATGTCGATGATCCTCGTGACCCACGACCTCGGGGTCGTCGCCGGGCGGACCGACGAGATCGCCGTGATGTACGCCGGCAAGCTCGTGGAGAAGGCGCCGACCAAGGTGCTGTTCTCGAAGATGAAGATGCCGTACACCGAAGCGCTGCTGCGCTCGATCCCGCGCATCGAAGACCACTCGCACACCCGGCTGCAGGTGATCGCCGGTCGCCCACCCGCGCTGATCGACCCACCGCCGGGGTGCCGGTTCGCGCCTCGCTGCCCGTACGCCCAGGAGCGCTGCACCGTGGAGGAACCTCCCTTGGTCGAAGCCGACACCCCCGGCCACTTCTACGCCTGCTGGTATCCGGTCGGTTCGGCCGAGTGGCAGGCCCGTCAGGGCGCGACCGCCGGGACCGGTGCGTGATGGCCGGCACCGGAACCGCCCACCTCCACGGCGAGTCGGAGGCATTGCTGCGGGTCGAGAACCTGACCGTCCAGTTCCCCGTCGGCCGCACCGGACTGAAGGTGCACGCCGTGTCGGGAATCAGCTTCGACGTGCTGCCGGGCGAGACGCTCGGCCTCGTCGGCGAGTCCGGATGTGGCAAGTCCACCACCGGAAAGGCCGTGATCCAGCTCCCGCCGCCCACCAGCGGCAGCATCGTGTTCCAGGGCCAGGATCTCACCCAGTTGCGCGGCGAGAAGGTCCGTCAGCTGCGCACCAACGTGCAGATGATCTTCCAGGACCCGATCTCGTCGCTGAATCCGCGGCGCCGGGTGCGCGACATCGTCGCCGAGCCGCTCCACGTATGGGGTATCGGCTCCAAGCAAGAGCGCGCACGCAAGGTCGAGGAGGTGCTCGAAACCGTCGGCATCGACCCGTCGACGGCCGATCGCCGGCCGCACCAGTTCTCGGGCGGGCAGTGCCAGCGCATCTCGATCGCCCGGGCGTTGGTCCTCGAACCCAAGATGCTCATCTGCGACGAGCCTGTCTCGGCCCTCGACGTGAGCGTCCAGGCCCAGGTGCTCAACCTCCTCGAGGACCTGAAGGCCAAGTACGGCCTCACGATGGTGTTCATCGCCCACGACCTCGCGGTCGTGAAGAACGTGAGCGACCGGGTGTGCGTGATGTACCTCGGCAAGGTGTGCGAGGTCGCCCCGTCCGACGACCTCTACGCCCAGCCGGCCCACCCGTACACGTCCCGCCTGCTCGATTCGATCCCGGTCCCGGATCCCGAGGTGAAACCGGACCCGGCCAACCGGATCCAAGGTGAGCTCCCCTCCCCGATGGCGCCACCGTCGGGGTGCCGGTTCCGCACCCGCTGCCCGATCGCCCAGGAGCGGTGCGCCTCCGAGGAGCCCCAACTGCGCCACGTCGGGCAGGGCCACTACGTCGCCTGCCACTTCCCGCTCGTCGGGGCACCCGCCTGACGTCCGACGCGCCGGACGTGGCCGTGATCCCACCCGGGCGAACCCGGTTGAACCGCACCGAGCGTCGCGAGCAGATCGTCGCGGCGGCCGCATCGGTGTTCGCCGGACGTGACCCCGCCGGGGTGACGTTCGAAGAGATCGCCGACGCCGCCGGGGTCTCCCGGGCGCTCGTCTACAACTACTTCGGCGACCGCAACGGATTGCTCGAAGCCGTCTACCGCCGCGCCGTCAGCGAACTCGGCGCCCGGGTCACCGCCGCGGTCGTGTCGGCCGACGACCGCCGCAACGCCCTGAGGCGGGCCGTCGAGGCCCATCTCGCCTACGCCCGCTCCGACCCGGCGGGCTACCGGTATGCGTCGGGCGAGGCCGCCTTCGCCCAGTTGCCGCGCCTGCACGCCGACCGGGTCCAGGCGACGGCCCGCAGCCTGGGCGGCGCACCCGAGTCCGAGGTGCTGGCCACCGCCGTCCTCGCCGTCGTCCACGCCTCGGTGCTGCAGTGGCTCGAGCGTCCGACGCTGCCCGAGGATCGGTTCGTCGAGGTGCTCACCGAGTTCCTCGGTGGAGGACTCGGCGCCGTGCCGGCCACCGTCTGATCAGCGACGGCAGCGGGAGCCAGGACCGCTCGAACCCGGCCCGTTGCGCAGCGCGACAACGACGACAAAAGCCGCGCCGCGCAACGGGCCCGGACCGTGCGGTCCGGGCCCGTCGGTGCGTCAGCCGCAGCGGATCACTTGATCCAGATCTGCTGCCAGGGGTGCATGCTCACCCGGTGGGTGTTGACCAGCTTGGTGCCGTCGGGGGCGTTGAACGACGAGCCCACCGCCTGCACCTTCTTGTTGGCCACCTGCTGCCACAGGGTCCACGCCGTCCACAGGTTGTAGACCTTCGAGCCGAAGGTCTTGTTGATGGTCTCGGCGGCAGCCTTGCGGGCCGCCGGGTCGCCGCTCTGGCGGATCGTGGTGAGCGCCTTGTCGATGTCCGGGTCCTTGATGCGGCCGAAGTTCAGGGCCACCCCCGGGGCATCGATCGCGAAGGCCGACAGCCACCAGACGTAGTTGCGGTCCGGGTTGAGACCGCCGAAGTTGCGCCAGGCGAAGATCTGGAAATCGCCGACGAGCGCCCGGGTGATGTACTGGCCCTGCTCGGTCTGGTCGATCTTGCCGTTGACGCCGCACTTCTTCCAGTAGCTGGCGATCAACTCGTTGGTGCCCTTGTTGAACGGGTCGGCCGTGGTGCCGAAGGCGAGTTCGAGGTCGCCGGTGATGCCCTTGGACGCCTTGTACGCGTCGAGGAGCTTCTTGCCACCCTCGAAGTCCTTCTTCGGGTACCCGTTGTCGGCGACGTAGCCGTCGACGCCGGGCGGGAACGGGCCGTTGGCGACCGGGGTAACGCCACCGTTGCGGAGCTTGTTCAGCTCGTCATAGTCGACGCACTTGGCCAGACCGGTGCGGACGTTGACGTCGGCGATCGGGTTCTCCTTGCCGCCGATCGTCGGGGCGTTGTTGAACATGTAATGGCCGGTCTCACCGCCCACGTTGTTCTCGAAGATGCTCCACTGGTCCTTCTCCGAACGGAACTTGTTGATGGCGTCACCGTTGGAGGTGTGGATCACGTCGCACTGGCCGCCCCGCAGGCAGTTCTCCCGGGCCGCGATGTCGTCGATCGGGCGGATCGTCAACGCGTCGAGGTACGGGTAGGGCTGGCCGTCGGGCGCCTTGAGCCAGTAGTCGGGGTTCTTCACCAGTTCGAGCTTGTCGTTCACGGTCCACGACTTGAACTTGAACGGGCCCGTCCCGATCGGGTTCTTCGGCGAGTTCGCCACGTCGTCGACGTTCTTCGGGCTGACCAGGTACCAACCGGTGGCCGAGTAGTCGAGCACGGCGTAGGGCGCCAGCAGGTCGATCTTCACCGTCATCGGATTGGCCGTATCGACCGTGATCGCCTTGTAGATGGTGGAGACCGGCTTGCGGTTGGTCTTCGCGTCCTCGGGCTTGCTCGCATCGAAGGACTTCGGGCACCCGCCGAACTCACCGAACGCCGTCGCCACGAGCGGGCTGCAGCGGCCGTTCTCGATGTACAGCTTCAGCGCCGTGCCGTCGAGCGGGGTGCCGTCGTGGAACTTGATGCCCGAGCGCATCTTCACCGTCCACGAGGTGGAATCCGCGTTCGGGGTCATGGACTCGGCGAGCATGCCGTGGGTCTTGCCGTCCTCGCCGATCGCCATGACGTTGTCGTAGATGGCTCGGGCCACCGCCTCACCGGAGATGGCGAACTGCGAGTACAGCGGGGAGAACCCCGTCGCCGTCTCGGCCTCGACGCCGTAGGTGAGCGTGCCGCCCCGCTTGGGCTTGTCGTCGGCGGGCTTCAGCGTGGTCGACGCGATCGTCGACACGGAGGCCACCGTGGTGCCCCCGGCGGCCGTCGTCGTCGTCCCCCCGCTGTCCTTGGAGTCGTCGCCGCAGGCTGCAGCGACGAGACCGAACGTGACCAGGACACCCGCGACCGCGAGCGCCCCTCTCCTACCTCTCATGGTGGTCCCCCATCTGACGTACCCCCCGGTACGGCTGATGGGGACGGTACCACGCCGATGACGTCCGACACTCCCCCCAATGGCCCTCAGGTGTCGGTCAGGTGTTGCGGTAGGCCGGCGGCCGCCTCTCGAGGAACGCGCTACGGGCTTCGGTGGCGTCCTGCGTGAACGACGCCATGATCTGCTGTCGGTTCTCGAGGTCGATCGCGTTCTGCATCGCCGGGATCTCGAGCGACGACCACATGCCCTCCTTGGTGAGGGCCACCCCGAACGGGCTGTTCAGCATGATCTGCTCGGCCTTGGCCAGCGCCGCATCCGTGAGCACCTCGTCGGGGGTGACCTCCACGACGAGGCCGATCCGATAGGCCTCGTCGGCGTCGAAGATGCGGCCCGTAAGCATCAGCTCCTGGGCCCGGGCGGCGCCGACCAGGCGCGGCAACAACCAGCTCGTGCCGATGTCGCAGGCCGACAACCCGATGCGGATGAACGCAGCGTTGAACCGAGCGGAGGCCGCGGCGAGGCGCACGTCGGAGCCGAGCACGAGCGCGAAACCGCCGCCGGCAGCGGGGCCGTTGACCGCGGCGATCACCGGCTGCGGCAACGAGCGGAGGTGCGGGATCAGCTGGGCGATGTGGCGCTGCACGGCGAATCCGGCCTGCGGGCGGCCGAACCCCTCCGTGTGCGGTGCCTCGCCATAGCCCCCGAGGTCGAGGCCGGCGCAGAAGCCGCGGCCCGCACCGGTGAGGATCACGACCCGGCACGAGGCATCGACGGCGATGGCATCGAGGGTGTCGTGCAGGCCCTGCACCATCTCGGTGGTGAGCGCGTTGAGCTTGGCCGGACGGTTGAGCGTGATCCGGGTGACGCCGGGACGGGGGTTGTCGAGGACGAGCGGCTCCATGCCAGCATCCTGCCCGATGCCCGGGATCAACCTCGCTTCCGCTCACGAGGCCCTCGAGGCCGCCCATCCCGACCGCCAATGCCTCGTGTTCCGGGATCGGATCCTGTCCTGGCGCCAGATCGGCGACCGCAGCCGCCGGGTGGCCGGCGCGCTGCGCGCCGCCGGGCTCGGCGCCGTCGTCGAGCGCGACCGGCTCGCTGGTTGGGAGAAGGGCCAGGACGCCGTCGCGCTGTTCTGTTACAACGGCAACGAGTACCTCGAAGTGATGCTCGGCGCGTACAAGGCCCGATGCGCACCGGTGAACGTCAACTACCGCTACACCGCCGACGAGCTCACCTACGTGCTGCGTGACTCGGGGGCTCGGGCCGTCGTCGTCGACCCGGCGCTGCGTCCGGTCCTCGACGAGGCCTTGCCGGCCTGCCCGGCGGTCACCACCGTGTGGGAGGTCGGTGCTCCCTACGAAGCGGTGCTCGCCGGCGCCGAACCCTGGAGCGACCCGGCGTGCTCCCCCGACGATCTCTACGTGCTCTACACCGGCGGCACCACCGGCAAGCCGAAAGGGGTGCTGTGGCGGCAGGCCGACTTCGTCGCCGGCGCGCTCGGGATCACGGCGGACGGACCGGCCGATCTCGTCGCCAGAGCCGGCAGCGGCGACCGCCTCCGGGCCCTGCCGTCCCCGCCGTTCATGCACGGCGCCGCGCACTGGAATGCGTGGAGCTGCTGGCTGGCCGGCGGCACGGTGCTCGTGCAGTCGATCGTCACCCACTTCGACGCCCACGACGTGCTCACCACCGCGGCGACGCACGGCGCCACCTCGCTGCAGATCGTCGGCGACGCGTTCGGCCAACCGCTGCTCGACGCGCTGCGCACCCACCGCTACGACCTCGGGCGCTTGCGGCACCTGACGAGCGGTGGGGCCGTGCTGTCCGCCACCACGAAAGCGGCGCTGCTCGAACAGCTCCCGCACGTCACGATCATGGACATCGTCGGCTCCTCGGAGTCGGGGCGCCAAGGTGTCCGGTCGTCCACCACGTCGAGCGGCGCATCCACCGGCACCTTCGAGGCCTCGGCCGGCGCGACGGTGCTCGACGACACCCGCACCCGTGAGCTCCTGCCCGGCGCCGACGAGATCGGCTGGATGGCCACCTGTGGCCCGACCCCGCTCGGCTACCTCGGCGATCCGGTGAAGAGCGCCGCGACGTTCCCCGTCGTCGACGGCCGGCGGTACTCCGTGCCCGGCGACCGTGCCCGGCGGCTCGCCGACGGCTCGATCGAACTGCTCGGCCGGGAGGCGGTCACGATCACCACCGGGGGCGAGAAGGTGTTCGCCGAGGAGGTCGAGCAGGCGATCAAGGCCCACCCGGCGGTGTACGACGCGCTCGTCGTGGGCCGGCCGGATCCGCGCTGGGGTCAGGCCGTCGTCGCCGTCGTGGCCCCTCGGGCGGGGGCGTCGGTGACGCTCGAGGAGCTGCGGGCCACGGCCTCGGAGCACCTCGCCCGCTACAAGCTCCCCAAAGCGCTCATGCTCTGCCCGGCGATCTCGCGCAGCCCGTCGGGCAAGCCCGACTACGCGTGGGCCCGGTCGCTTGCCGCGTCGACGCCTGAGGCAACAGACTAGGGTCCCCGCTGTGCGAGATGTCCTGGCCGTCGCCGAGCGTCTCGACTTCGCCCGCACGATCGGCATCCAGCGCATCGGGCGGTCCGATCCCACCACCGTCGTCGGACCCGCCGAGGCCGTGCTGGCCCGGTGGACACCGGACGGTCCCGGCACGGTGCGCTTCAGTCGGCGCGACGGCACCCTCGGCGTCGAGGCCTGGGGGGCCGGGGGCGACTGGCTGGCCGCCCGGGCACCCGAGATCGCCGGGCTCACCGACCGCCCCCCGGCGCTCGTGGCGCACCACCGGGCGGTGGCCGATGCCGAGCGCCGGACCCCCGGTCTGCGGTTGTCGCGCCTGGCGCTCGTCCATCCGGCGCTCGTGGCCGCCGTGCTCGCCCAACGGGTGACCTCGATCGAAGCGGTGCGGCAGTGGGCGGCGTTGTGCCGGGCCGACGCCACCGTTGCGCCCGGACCGTTCGGGCTGCTCCTGCCACCCCACCCCGAGCGGCTCGCCGAGCGGCCCTACTGGTGGTTCCACCGCTTCGGGATCGAGCGCCGCCGTGCCGACACGCTGCGCGCGGTCAGCCGCCGGGCGAACCGGCTCGAGGCTGCGGCCACCCTCGACGGTCCCGCCGCCGAGGTCCTGCTGCGCCACATCCCGGGCGTCGGGGTGTGGACCGCCGCCCAGGTGCGCATGGCGCTCGGCGATCCCGACGCCGTGGCCGTCGGCGACTACCACCTGCGCAACATCGTCGCCTACGCCCTCGCCGGCCGGCCTCGGGGCACCGACGACGAGCTGCTCGCCCTGCTCGCCCCGTACACCGGTCAACGGGGCCGGGTGGTCCGGCTGCTGCTCGCCGCCGGCTGGTCGGCACCGGCGTTCGGCCCCCGGCGGGCCATCCCGCCGATCGCGTCCTGGTGAGCTCGCCCGTGCGCCGCGCCCTCGCCGACCCCGCATGGCGCCAGGCGTTGGCGCTCGGCGCCTTCGCCTACGTCGCGAGCCGGGTCGCCGTGCTCGTCGGCGCGGGGGTGGTGTCGGCCTCGCGCTCGGCGGTCCTCGCCGACCAGGGTCTGCCGAGGCCGACGAGCGCGCTGGGCGACATCACCGGCGTGCTGTCGGCCTGGGACGGCCGGTGGTATCTCGAGATCGCCCGGCTCGGCTACCCCCGGTCGGTCCCGCCGGGCATCACCTACGACCAGATCGAGGCGCGCGCCGCCTTCTTCCCGTTGTATCCCCTGCTGATCCGCCTCGCCGACGTCGTCCTGCCCGGCGACGAAGTCGCCGCAGCGATCGCCGTCAACGTCGTGCTCGGTGCGCTCGCAGTGCTCGCGCTCGGCCTCGTGGCCCGCCGATGGTGGGGACCGCAGGCCGCCGGTCGGGCCATGGTCGTGGTCAGCCTGTTCCCGGGCAGTGTGGTGCTGTCGATGTGCTACGCCGAGCCGTTGTTGCTCGTGGCCGCAGCGGGCTGCCTGCTGGCACTCGCCGACCGCCGCTGGCTGCTGGCCGGCCTGGCTGCAGCGATCGGCACCGCGACGCGACCGAACGGCCTTGCGCTCGTGGTCGCCTGCGCGGTGGCCGCCCTGCTGGCGATCCGAGACCGCCGCGACTGGCGTGCGCTCGTCGCACCCGCGCTCGCCCCGATCGGCTTCCTCGGATTCCAGGTGTACCTGGCCCGCCACACCGGCGAAGCGGGCGTGTGGTTCCGGGTGCAACGAGAAGCGTGGGACGAAGGGATGAGCTTCGGTTGGCGGGTGGTGATGGCCGGCGTCGACGTGGTGCGGGCCCCGCTGAGCTCACCCGCCAACCTCCTCGCGGTGGCGAGCGTCGCGGTGATCGTCGCCGGCTTCATCGGCCTGCGCCGTCAGCGGATCCCCGCCCCGGACCTTGCGTACTCCGCCGTGATCGTGTTCCTGATGCTGCTCCCGGCCACGGTGACGGCGCGCCCCCGCTTCGTCCTCGCCGCATTCCCACTGGTGCTCGTGCTCGCCGTGTGGCAGCCGCGTCGACCCCGGGTGACCCCTGGCGCCTGGTGGACGGCGCTCGTCGCCACCGAGGCGGCGCTGCTCGTCGCCCTGACCGCGCTGTTCGGCATCGGCGCCGTCGTGCCATGACCCCCCGGCGCCGTCACCTGGTCGAGATCGCCCTGCTGGGCGTGCTCTCGTACCTGCCTGCGTTGCTCACCGCACCCGGCACGGTCGCCGCCGACACCAAGCACTACCTCCTGCTCGACCCGTGGCGCCTGCTGCGCCGGGCGGGCGAGTTGTGGGACACGAGCCAGTTCGGCGGCCACGTGAGCCACCAGGTCGTGGGGTATCTCTGGCCGATGGGCCCGTGGTTCGCCCTCGGCGATCTCGCCGGGCTGCCCGACTGGGTGACCCAGCGCCTGTGGCTCGGCACCGTGGTGTTCGCGGCCGGCACGGGCGTGCGGTTCCTGGCTCGCCATCTCGGCCTGCCCGCCCTCGCCGGGCTGGTCGCCGCGGTCGCCTACCTGAGCTCGCCGTTCGTGTTGACCTACGTGAACCGGACTTCCGTGCTGCTCACGCCGTGGGCGGGCCTCGGTTGGGTCGTCGCCGCCACGGTGCTCGCCGCCCGGCGGGGCGGCTGGCGCTGGCCCGCCGTCGTCGCGCTGGTGAGCGCAACGGTCGGCGGCATCAACGCGACCGCCGTCGCGCTCGTCGCCATCGCCCCGATCACATGGCTCGTCCACGCCGCCTGGCGCGGCGAGATCACCTGGCGGCGCGCCGGTGCGGTCGTCGGCCGGATCGCCGCGTTCGCCGTGCCGGCGAACGCCTGGTGGGCCGTCCCGCTCCTGATCCAGTCCCGATACGGCGCCGACGTCCTCGCCTACTCCGAGACCGTCGACGCGGTGGCGACGACGTCGTCGGCACCCGAGGTGCTGCGCGGTCTCGGCTATTGGCTCTTCTACGGCGGCGATTTCCTCGGCCGATGGAACTCTGCCTCGACGCCGTACCTGACCGACCCGGCGTTGCTCGTCGTGGGGTTCGGCCTCGTGGTCGCCGTGGTCGTGGCGATCGTCGCCGTGCGCTGGTCGGCGTCGGGCTGGCTCGCGACGCTGCTCGTCACCGGCACCGTGATCGCCGTGGGGGCCCACCCGCCCGGCGACCCGTCACCCTGGGGCTCGCTGCTGCTCGGCGACGCCTCCCGCTCGACGCTGGTGCTCGCGCTGCGCAGCTCCACCCGGGCGGTGCCGCTCGTGGCGCTCGCCGGCGCGCTGGCCCTGGGCGCCGCGGTGGCGGCGCTGGCCGTGCGGTGGCCGCGGCGCGGCGCGCTCGCTGCCGCAGCACTCACCCTCGCCGTGCTCGTCAACGGCCAGGCGGCCTGGACCGGTGGGTTCGTCGACGCCACGCTGCAACGTCCCGAGCAGGTTCCGGCCTGGTGGCCCCAGGCCGCCGCGGCGCTCGGCGAATCGGACACCGCCGTGCTCGAACTGCCCGGCCAGGACTTCGCCGCCTACCGGTGGGGCACGACCACCGATCCGGTCCTGCCCGGCCTCACCGACCGGTCCGTACTCGGTCGGGACCTGCTCCCCCTGGGCTCGCCGGGGCGGATGGACCTGTTGTGGGCGCTCGACGACACGATCCAGGACGGCACGTTCGAGCCGGCTGCGCTCGAACCCGTGGCCAGGCTGCTCGGCGTCGGCGACGTCGTCATCCGCGGGGACGCCGCCTGGGAGCGCTACCGCACCCTGCCGCCGGCCGTACTTGCCGAGGCGCTTGCCACGGCGCTTGCCGACCGGCCGGCGCGCGACCTCGGCGAGGCCCGGGTCGATCCCTCGGGCTTCGTCGACGAACGCATCCTGTCGATCCCGACCCGAGCGCTCCCGCCGGTGCGGATGGTCGCCGTCGACGACCCGGTGCCCGTGGCGCGCGTCCGCACGGCGGTGATCGGCGTGGACGGCGACGGCGCAGGGATCGTCTCGGCGGCCGCCGCCGGGCTCCTGCCGCCCGAGCGAGGCGTGGTCCAGGCGACCACGGTCGCCGACGACGCGACGCTCGCTGCGATGGTCGCGGGCGCACCGCTGGTCGTCACCGACGGCGCCCGCGTCCGCGCCCGGCAGTGGCGTGGCTCACAGGACACCCTCGGCATGACCGAGGACGGCGACGGACCCGCCGTGCTGCAGGTCGACCCCGCCGACGCCCGGCTCCCCGTGCTGGCGAACGCCCCGAGCGGCTCGAGGACCGTCGCCGTCCAGACGGGCGGGGGCCGAGCCACGGCGACGTCGTACGGGTCGCCGAACGCCTACTGGCCCGAGGCGCGACCCGTCGGCGCCGTCGACGGTGACCCGGCGACGGCCTGGTTCACCGGGGAGGGCCGGGACGTGCGCGGCGTGCGGTTCCGCCTCACGTTCGACGCCCCTCGCCCGCTGCCTCGGATCTCGGTTCGCCAGCTCGACGCGACGTATCCGAACCGGATGATCACGGCCGTGCGCATCCGCACCGACGGCTCGTCGCGCACGGTCGAGCTCGACGATCGGTCCCGGCAGGACGGCGGGCAGGTCGTGAACCTCGACGCGCCGTCCACCGCCACGGTCGAGCTCGAGGTCCTGGCGACCGAGCCGGGGCCGGGAGCCGGGACCGGCGGCCTCGGGCCCGTCGGGTTCGTCGAGATCGACGCCGGGATCCGCCTGACCGAGGAGGTCCGGGTCCCGACCCGGCTCGCGTCGATGGCCGAGACCGGGCAGCCGCTCACGTTCGTGCTGCGGCGCGAGCGGGTCGACGGCCGGGTGCGCTGGCGGGACGACCCCGAACCGGCGATCGTCCGACGGCTCCGGCTCCCCCAGTTGCGACGGTTCGAGCTCACCGGCGTGGCCCGGCTGTCCCCCCGCGCCGACGATGCCCGAACCGATGCGGTGACCGGTGACGGCACGGTGACGGCGACGTCCCGGCTCGCCGGGGTACCCACCGCCGGCGGCCGAGCGGCGTTCGACGCCGACCCCGGTACGGCCTGGATCACCCGGTTCGGCACGCCGGTCGGCGCGTCGGTGACCGTCGACGCCGGCCGGGAGATGCGCATCGACCGCCTCGCGATCGGCGTGGTCGACGACGCCCGGCACTCGGTGCCGACGGTGCTCGACGTGACCGTCGACGGCACGACCCGGCGGGTGGCCGTACCGGCCTCCGCCGCCGGCGGCGCGGCCACGATCGTGATCGACCCCCCGCTCGTCGGCCAGCGTGCCCGGGTCACGATCGCCGCTGCCGCAGAACGCACCGGGATGGATCCGTGGTCCGGGCCCGTGGTCCTGCCGGCCGCCGTCCACACCCTGCGCCTCGGCGATCTGGCGATCGATCCGGCCCGCACCGCCTTCGAGGCCGGGTGCCGGGACGACCTCGTAACCATCGACGACCGGCCCTTCCCCGTACGGCTGCGGGGACCGTTCGACGGTGCGGTCGTGGAAGCGTGCGACACGGTCGAACTGGCGGCGGGCGAGCACGTCGTGCGGACCGCACCGGGCCGGCGCACCGGGATCGACCTCGACCGCCTCGTGCTGCGGTCGGCGCCGACGGGCACGGCGCCGACGAGCACGGCGGCGCCGACCGGGCTCGCCGGGCGCATCCGGACCGTCGAGGTCGATCGCCGCTCCCCGTCGCAGGCTCGCATCACGATCGCCGCCGGCCCCGACGCCGGCCCAGCCTGGTTCGTGTGGGGCGAAGGCTGGAACCGGGGCTGGCAGGCGCGCATCGGCGGCCGGGACCTCGGCGCACCGCAGGACCTCGACGGTGGCGCCAACGCCTGGCGCGTCGACCTGGCGAGCGGCGAGCCGGTGACGATCGACCTTCGCTGGGCACCGCAGGACTGGGTGACGCGCGCGCACTGGCTGTCGCTCGCCACCGCCGCCGTGGCCCTGGGCGTGGTGGTGTTCGCCCGGCGGCGCGGCCCGCTCGCCCCACCGGTCGTCGTGCCGCGACGCCGCGAGCGCACGGTTCCCCTGCCGTGGGGCACAACTGCGGCGGTGACCGCCGGAGCCGCCGTCGTCGGGGCCGTGTTCGTCGGGCCGGTCTACGGCCCGCTCCTTGCGCTCGCGACCCTGCTCGGCGCGCGACGTCCGGCCCGACTGCCGATCCCGGCGCGCACGGCAATCATGGGGGTGGCGGTCGTGGCTTTGGCCGTCGTCGCCCGGCAGGTGGTGGCGGACCCGGCGGCGAGCTTCGGTTGGCCGCGAGCCTTCGCGCCGCTGCACCGTCCGGCCCTTGCCGCGATCCTGCTCGTCGGGGCCGACGCGTTGTTGGGCGGCGCTGCCGAGTTCAGCCGGCGACGCGCCGGGGCGCTCGGGCGATCGCGAACAGCACGAGCGTCGAGCGATCGATCGCCGGCGTGAGCGAGAAGCGATCCGGTCCGATCTCCGGCCGGGGGGACCCCGCCAAACGACGACGGTCCCGCGCCGCGAGGAGCGGGTAGGCGACCCGCCGGGCGAGCGCGTGCAGGCCGACGTAGGCCCGGTGGCCGAGTCGGTGACGCAGGCCGAACACGTCGAGGGCGAGGACTCGGCGGGCGAACCGTCGGCGGCGTTCGAAGTCCGCCTTCACGACGTCGTCGCCGTCGAGGCCCACGATCTCGACCGCGTCGAAGTGCCTGTCCAGCAACGCCTTCAGCGACCTCGGCTCGAACAGATGGACGTGGAAGGGGTTCTCGAAATCGGCCGGGGCGTTGGGGGTGATCACGAACACCACCCCGTCGTCAGCCAGCACCCGGGCCAGTTCGGCCACATGGGGCTCCGGATCGACGAAGTGTTCGATCAGGTGAGACGAGCACACGGCGTCGAACGAGCCGGACCGGACCGACAGTCGTGCCCCGTCGGCGCACAAGGTGGTCAGGCCGCGGGAGCGGTTCGCGAAGGCGGCCGCGACGACGTCGTAGTCGATGCCGACGACCTCCCGGCCGGGGCCACGCAGCGATGCGGTGCCGTCACCGACTCCGCACCCGAGATCGAGCAGGCGGCCCGGGCCGAGCCGAGTGCGCACCTCGCGGTAGCCAGCCTCGTGGAGGGCCAGCAGCCCGGGGGGTGTGCGGCCCTCGAGCGGACGCTCGCCGGTCAATCGCACCGGGAGCAGGACCTCGAAGCAGGCATGCCGATAGCCTGGCAGGCCGTCATGCCCGACACCGAGCCGGTGGTTCCTCTCGCCCGCCGGGCCCATGCGCTGGGCATCAGGCGCATCCACGTGCTCGCCTGGCGAGATCTCGACGACGCCGAAGCCGGCGGCAGCGAGGTGCACGCCGAGCACGTACTACAGCGGTGGGCGAGTGCCGGTCTGGAGGTCACCCTTCGAACGTCCGCCGCGCCCGGGCAGCCGGTTCGCATCCGCCGGGGCGGGTTGGACGTCGTGCGCCGCGGCGGACGGATGGGCGTGTTCCCCCGGGCGGTGGCCGCCGAACTCGCCGGCCGGCACGGTCCCCGGGACGCCCTCGTCGAGATCTGGAACGGGGTGCCGTGGGGTTCGCCGGTGTGGTGCCGGGGTCCGCAGGTCACCTGGCTCCACCACGTCCACGGGCCCATGTGGGAGTTGATGCTCGGCCGGGCCGCCGGTCGGGCCGGCGAGTTCGTCGAACGACGGATCGCCCCACCGCTCTACCGGCGCACCCCGGTGGTCACCCTTTCGGAGGCGTCCCGGACCGAACTGGTCGGACAGCTCGGGTTCCGGACCGAGCGGGTCCACGTCGTGCCGCCGGGCATCGCCCCCCGCTTCCACGGTCCGGCCTCGCCGACTGCACAACCCCTGGTCGTCGCCGTCGGGCGCCTCGCCCCCGTCAAGCGCTTCGACGCGCTGGTGCGAGCGCTCGCACCGTGCGCAGAGCGCTTCGACGGATTCGAGTTGGTGATCGTCGGGGAGGGTGAGGAGCGGGGCCGTATCGAAGCGACGATCGACGAGCTCCGCGCCCGACGCTGGGTCCGCCTCGCCGGCCGGCTGACCGACGACGAGCTCGTGGCGCTGTACCGACGGGCGTGGCTGGTCACGAGTGCCTCGCTCGCCGAGGGGTGGGGCATGACGATCACGGAGGCGGCCGCCTGCGGCGTGCCGGCCGTCGTCACCGACGTCGGCGGCCACCGGGACGCCGTCGAGGCCGGGGTCACCGGCGAGCTCGCGCCGCTCGAGCAGCTCGGTGCCGTCGTCGCCGCGGTGCTCGGCGACCCCGCCCGGCGGCGGCGGCTCGCCGCCGCTGCGCAGCAACGAGCCGCTCGGTTCACGTGGGACGCCACGGCCGCGGCGACGCTCGCCGTGCTCGTCGACGAGGCCGCCCGCCTCAGGGCGCCACGCCGGCCAGGTGCGACACCTCGTTGAACGAGCCGAGCACCAACCCGTTGGGCCGCACGAGCACCTGCATCAGCGACGCGACGTCCACGTGGCACCGCCACGACACCTCGACGCCGACCTCGAGCACTGCTGCGAGCGCAGCCTTGATCGGCGAGACGTGGGTGACCACCACGACGTGGGCGGATCTGGCCGACGCGGCCAGGTCCACGAGGGCCTCCGCAACCCGCTCGGCCAGCGTGGCGAGCGACTCGCCGCCGGGTGGGGCGAAGAAGGGATCGGCACGCCACGCCGCCCACTGCTCGGCGGGCACCGCCGAGAGCTTCACCCCGTCCCATGCTCCGTAGTCGAGCTCGATCCACCGCTCGTCCACCCGGAGCTCCGCGCCGCTGACCGCGGCGACGGCCTGCGCCGTTTCCCGGGTGCGCCGCAACGGGCTCGTGACGACGAGCTCGGCCGCGGCGAGCGGGCCGGTCGCCAACGCTCGGGCCTGGGCCCGGCCGAGCTCGTCGAGCTCGGGGTCGGCCCGACCGAGCAGGAGACCCGATGCGTTCGCCGTCGTACGGCCATGCCGGGCGATGCTCAACACGGCTCCACCACCCCCGTTCGTAGGAACCGACCTCGGACCGCCCGGTCGGCCAGACCGAACCGGCGCCAGGCCCACCAACACCCGAGGGCGCCGAGCGCCTCGAGCACGACCGCCACTGCGAGCGGCCGCTCCAGCGACGGTAGCCCGGCGCCGGACCACGACCACCCGGTGAGCGGCCACCAGAACGTCGTTGTGTCGGTGAAGGCCCCGTCGAGCACCAGGTGGAGCAGCACGCCGATCGGCAGGGCCAACAGGCGACGCCGCAACGGCCGGCGACCGAACGTCGCGAACATGACCCCGGCCAGCACCGCGACACCGGTCACCACCGAGTGCAGGAGCCGGGCCCCGCCGAGGATCCCGTCGACGACGTCGGGCACGAGCGCACCGACGACCACGAGACGGAGATCGAGGCGGGGATCGTGAAAGACGTTCCAGACGATCACGATCGAACCGCCGATGAACCAAAGCACCACCGTCCGGTCACCCCTTCTTCGTGGTCGGCACGGTCGTGGCCGGGGCCTTCGTCGTGGCCGGGGCCTTCGTCGTGGCCGGGGCCTTCGTCGTCGCCGGGGCCTTCGTCGTGGCCGGTGTCGAGGGCCGGCCGGTGTCGGCACCACAGCTGTAGGTGACGAACCCGGTCGGCACCGTGGCCGCCGGACCCGTCAGGTCCGTCGGGTCCGTGGCGATCGGATCGACCTTCGGCCGCACCGGGGTGAACACCACCGCCGGCGCCGTGGTCGGCGCCCCGGAGGCCGTCGGGGTCGCCCCTCCCGGCGGGGTCGCACCGGTGGTCGTCGCCGGCGCTGCGACGAACTGCCCGAAGCAGTCGAACCCCGGCGCATAGATGCGAGCGGGCGCCCGGGGTGCCTTCGGCGGTTCGGGCCAATCGACGGCCTCGAGCCCCTCGTGCGCTGCGTCCATGAACTGCTTCCAGACCAGCGCGGGATACGTGCCACCCTGCACACGGTCGGTCGCGAGCTGACCGGGTGCCGGTTTCCGGAACTCGGGCACGTTGCGCATCGGGTCGTCGAACCGCGGGTTCCCGATATACACCGACGTCGTGTACTGCGGCGTGAACCCGATGAACCACGAGTGGGTGTTCTCGGTATAGGTGCCGGTCTTGCCGGCTGCCGGGCGGGCATCGGCGAGCCGGGCGCGGGTCGCCGTACCGGCCCGGATGACGCCCTTGAGCACGTCGACGGCGGTTGCCGCCACCTCGGGCGAGAGCGCCTGGCGGCTCGTGTCGGTGTGCTGGAACAGCACTCGGCCGCTCGGATCCTCGATGCGATCGATGAAGTAGGGCGTGCGGGCCACGCCCAGGTTGGCGATCGTCGAGTAGCCGGCGGCCATCTCCAACGGTGAGATCTCGTTGCCGCCCACGGCGAACGCGAAGATGTCCTGGAGCGGCGCCCGGGTGACCCCCATGCGCTTGGCGGTCTCGATCACCCGTGGACCACCCACCGCGAAGTACAGCCGCGTGTAGGCGCAGTTGCTCGACAGCCACGTCATGCGATCGAGCCGTTCCGAGGTTCCGAACGTCTCACCGTCGTCGATCACGAACGGTTTCGTGCGACCGTCGGGGTACCGCCACGTGCACGGCAGCCGGCCGTCGATGAGGTCCGCCGGTTGGATGCCGGCGTTGAGGGCGGCGGCGAGGATGAAGCCCTTGATCGACGAACCGGTCTGGCGCGGGGTGAGGGCCAGGTTCACTTCGTTGCCGGCGTAGTCGCGCCCGGCGACGAGGGCGCGCACGGCGCCGTTGGTGTTGTCGAGGGTCACGAGCGCGAGGTCGAACCGGTTGTCCGGGGTGACGGGGAACTGGTCGTCGCGCGCTTGCTCGGCCAGCTGTTGGAGGCGGGGATCGAAGGTGGTGTACACCCGCAAGCCACCCCGGAACACCTTGTTGTACCGCTCCTGGTACGTGTCACCGAGCAGGTTGGTGTTGAGCAGTTGCCGCCGGATCTCGGCGGTGAAGTAGTCCCTGGCCTTCGGGGCGGCGGGCTGCCGCCCGAGCTTCTCGGGGATCGGGAAGGTCTCGACGACCACGTCGGCCTCGGCCTTCGTCAGCTTGCCGACGGCCACGAGCCGGTCGCCCACCTGCCGGAACCGCCGCCGGGCGAGGTCCGAGCGCGCGATCGGGTCGTAGCCGACCGGGTTCTGGATCAGGCCCGCCAGGAATGCGCCCTCGCCCAAGCCCAGCTCGGTCACCGACTTCGAGAAGTACGTCTCGGCGGCGGCCTCGAGGCCGTAGGCGTTGTTCCCGAAGTACACGGTGTTCAGGTAGCGCTCCAGGATGAACTCCTTGGAGAACTCCTGCTCGAGCCGGACCGCGAGCACCGCTTCCTGGATCTTGCGATCGGCGTTGCGCTGGGCGCCGGTGAACGCGTTCTTCACGAGTTGCTGGGTGATCGTGGAGCCGCCCTGGGTCGTCGAGGCCGCCGACAGGTTGCGCAACACGGCGCGCAGGATCCCCTTGGCGTTCACGCCGCGGTGGGCGAAGAACCCGGCGTCCTCGACGGCGAGGACGGCGTCGACGACGTCGGGCGGCACCTGGGCGAGGGTGAAGGGCTCACGGTTCTCGACGTAGAGCTGATCGATCTCCTTGCCGGTGGCGTCGAACACCACGGACCGTTGGGCGAGCGGCGCGAAACCGGGCAGGGCAGGGGCTTCGCCATCGAACGCCGTGACGATCGCGGTCACCTGCGGCGTCATCGCAGCGACGGCACCGGCGAGGCCGAGGCCGGCCAGGACGATGACCGCCAGGAGTCGGACGAGGGCACGCACGGCCCGGCCACGGTACCGCCGGGGGTGCGTCCGATGGTGGCACTCCGGCGGGCGGCCAGTCGGTGGCCGGTCGGCGCCCTGTGCGACGCTGGCGCATGCCGTTGCGTCGCCCGGCCACCCGCCCCGCCGTGGCGCCGGAACTCGGGTTGCACGGCGCCGGCATGATCTCGGCGGTCCACGCCATGGCCGCCGCCGCCCTCGGCGTGCGCATCGGACCGGTCGCCTCACGGACCGACAGGCGGGCGCGCGACCGGGCGTCACGCCTCGGCGGACGACCCGTCCGGTACGAAGACCTCCCCGCGGGAGCCGACCTCGTCGTCGTGGCGACACCGCCGGGGGACCATGCCGCAGCGGCGCTGCGCCTGATGGCCGCCGGCGCGGCCGTGCTGGTCGAAAAGCCGCTGTGCACCACCGCAGCCCAGGCCGATGCGCTGGTCGCCGCCACCGACGCCGGGGGCCGGCTCGTGTACGCCGAGAACCTCGCGTTCGCCCCGGCCGTCGAGGCGTTCCTCGCCACCTGCGGGCGCGCCGGCCCGCTGCACCACCTGGAGGCCCGGGCGTTGCAGGGCCGCCCCACCTGGGGCGAGTTCCTGACCGAGGGCTGGGGCGGCGGTGCCTTGTTCGACCTCGGCGCCCATCCGATCGCGCTGGTGCTCCTGGCCGCCGGCGCGGCGCGTCCGGTCGCCGTCCAGGGCGTGCTCCGGGGCGGACCCACCACCGACGAGCACGGCACGGCTCGTATCCGGTTCGACGATGGCCTCGTCGCAACGGTCGTCGCGAGCTGGCTCGACGGCCCTGCCCCCCTGTGGGACGTCGAGGCGGCAGGCGCCGGCGCGGTCGCCCGGCTCGAACTGCTGCCCGCCGCCTCCCTCGAACTCGACGGTCGCCCGGTGGCGCTGCCCCCCTCGACGACCACACCGGCCGTCGTCGAGGAGTTGGGCTACCTCGGTCAGCTCCGCCATGCGGTCGCGGTCGCCACCGGCGCCCCGGCCCGGATCGGCGCTGCGTTCGGGCGTGCGGTCCTCGACGTCACCCTCGGCGCCTACGCCTCGGCCGGTCGCGGCGGCGAGTGGGTGCCCTTGCCGTGGGACGGCCCCCGGGACCGCACACCGCTGCAACTGTGGCGAGCCTGAACCCACCGGGACCGTGGTCGCTGGCGACCCCTGCAGGGTCGGGACAGGCTGCAAGTCCATGGAGCCGCTCGCCGTCGTCTGCGTGGACCGCGACGGTCATGCCACGCCCGAGTGGCATCCCGAGGCGCCGGACCGGGTGCCCAGTGCCGCCGCCGGGATCGCCGATGCGGGCCTCGACGCCGGGACCGTCCGGCTCGAGGCCCGGCTGGCGACCCTCGACGAGCTCGCCCGCGCCCACAGCGAGCTCTACCTCGACGCGCTGCGCCGGTTCTGCGCCGCCGGCGGCGGCGAGATCTACGTCTCGATCCACCAGAGCCCGCTGTACCCGGGCACCGGCCGGGCGGACGAGACCGGCGGTCCGGCGGCGCCCGGCACCACCGTCAACCTGCCGCTCCCGGAGGGCACGACGGGCGACACGGTGCGAGCCCTGCTCGACGAGATCGTGAGCCCGGTCGTCGAGCGCTTCGCACCGACGTGGCTCCTGATCTCGGCCGGGTTCGACGGCCACCGCGACGATCCGCTCGCCGGCTGGCGGCTCTCCGCCGGCGACTACGCCGATTTCGCGGCCCGAGCGATGGCGTGGGTGCCGTCGGGTCGCACGGTGCTCACCCTCGAAGGCGGCTACGACCTCGGGGCACTCCGGCGCAGCCTCGGTGCGGCCGCCGCCACGCTTGCCGGGCAGCCCTGGCGCCCCGAACCGGCCTCCAGCGGGCCGGTCGAGCGCCGCGTGCTCGACGCAGCCCGCGAGCGGTGGGCAGTGTGCCCATGACCTGCGGCGGGCGCCAGATCCGGTCGGGCACGAGGACACGGAGGTCGTGATGCGGTGCATCGTGGTGGGGGTCGACGGGTCGGACAACGCCCGGCGAGCGCTCGGGTGGTCGGCGGCCATGGCCCTACTCGTCGGTGCCGAGGTCGTGGCGGTCCACGCCCTCGGGATGCTCGAAGGGGCACATCGGGTCGAGGTAATCGCACGGTTCGAGGACTGGCTGGCCCCGCTCGCCGCCGTCCCCCACCGGGGCCTCGCCGTCGACGGAGATCCGGTGACGGTGCTGCTCGAGGCCGCCGAGCGGGAGAACGCCGACCTCGTCGTGGTCGGGTCTCGTGGGGTCGGCGGCCACCCCGACCTGCTCCTCGGCTCGACCAGCCATCAGGTGATCCAGCTGTCCCGCCGACCCGTGGTCGTGGTGCCGCCCTCGTGGTCGGTCCCCGGGCACGACCAGCTCCCGACGGTCAGCCCACCGTGAGATCGGCCGGGTCGGCGAGCGCGTCGTCGAGGGCGACCAGGTACCGCTCCAATGCGGCGTCGTCGTGGGCGAGCGAAACGTAGATCTTCGTGAGCATGGGGTTCAGGAACACCCCGCGCCGCACCATGGCGAGATCGAGCGCGCGCCGCAACGCCGGGTCGGCGGTGCGCTCGCCGGCGACATCTCGCACCGGCGTGCGCGTGATGCGGTACTGCACGAGCGGACCGTGGCCGTAGGTCTGCACCGGTAACCCGTGCCGGCCGATCACCTCGGCGATCCCGGCACGGAGCCGATCGCCGACGGCCCGCAGACGGTCGTACGTGCCGGGGGTTTCGAGCACGTCGAGCACGGCGAGGGCGGCCGCACAGGTGAGCGGGGATCCGCCGGTGGTCGACGCCGCCCAGACGTACCGATCCGTGTGGTGCCGGTCCGCGCGGACCTCGTCCATCAGGTCGGCCCGGCCGCCGACGACCGCCACGGGCGCCCCCCCACCGAGCGCCTTGCCGAACGCGACGAGGTCGGGCACGACGCCGTAGTGCTCGACGGCGCCGCCGAGGGCGATACGAAAACCCGACACCACTTCGTCGAACACGAGCGGCACCCCGCACCGGGCCGTGACGGCCCGCAGGCCCCGCACGAAGGCCGGGTCTGCGAGGATCGCCCGCTGCACCGGGTCGATGATGACGGCCGCCAGCTCCCTGGCCCGATCGGCGATCAGGCGCTCGGCGGTCGCCAGGTCGTTGTACGGGGCGACGAGCAGATCGCCCACCGCGGCCGGGGTCCCCCCGGTTCCGGTCGGTTCGGCCGCCGGGAGGGTCGCCGGGTCGGACTAGAAGAAGTTGGCGACGCCCTCCACGTGGCTGCCGTGGAACGCCCCCTCGAACTTGAGCACCGTCGATCGCCCGGTCGCACCCCGGGCGATCCGCAGCGCGGTCAGGGTGGCCTCGCTCCCGGTGGCGACCACCCGCAGGCGTTCCAGCCATGGGTGGACGGCGACCACCCGCTCGGCGAGCTCGACGAGCCGGGTGCTCATCGCCGCCACGTTGATGCCCCGGCGGGCCTGGCGGGCGATCGCGTCGACGACGTGGGGGTGCGCGTGCCCGACGAGGGCCGATCCCCACGCCATCGTGTAGTCGACGTACTCGCGCCCGTCGCCGTCGAGCAGACGGCAGCCGACGGCCTCGTCGAACACGGGCACGAGGTCGTCGGGGAAGTCGTACTCGCCGTTCGAACCCTGTGGAAAACGTGCGGCGGCTCGGGCGGCCCAGGTGGTCATCGTGCGGTTCCCTTCGCATCGCGTGGGTCCCAGCCCGGTGGCCATCGGAACCCGCCGGTGAGCGATTCGACCACGGCCGCCGCCGCCAGGGTGGTCCGATCCTCCAGAAAAGGGCCCACGACCTGGACCCCGATCGGCAAGCCATCCGGATGGATCGCGACCGGCACCGCGGTCGCCGGCAGGTAGACGACGCCGAACAGACCCATCCAGGCCATCTGGTCCGTGTAAGGCCTCACGCTGTCGTTTACGGTGAGAGTTCGGCTCGTCAGCGGGTACGAATGGTCGTGCGGGATCGCCACGGTTGGGGATATCGGAGCGATGACGACGTCCCAGTCCTCGAAGAACCGTCTCCATCTGGACCTGAGCTGGAGCCGCCGCTCGTTCGCCGACAGCCAGGCCCGATGGCGTTGCTCGCTGTGGACAACCCCCAACTCGCCCTCGACGCGCTCGCCGGCGGTGACCCGATCGGCGTGCTGCTCGATCTCGGCCGGCGTCCAGGTACCGGCAAGGGCGCCGCCGAGGAGGCGCCAGAAGGTGTCCACCGAGCGCTCGAAATTCACACCCTCCGGTCGAGCCGTCGCGTCCACCCGGGCCCCGGCCGCCTCCAGCGCAGCCCCCACACCTTCGACCGCCGCGCGCACGTGGTGGTCGACCGGGCACGCCGGATCGTCCGACCAGAGTGCGATCCTCAGCCGCTCGGGGTCGTGCGCTCGGGCCGGGGGAAGGCGCAGCTGCCAGGCGGGGGCCAGCCAGTCGTTCGGTCCGGCGAGGACCTCGAGCATCGCAGCCGCGTCCGCGACGGTCCGGGCCATCGGCCCGACGACGGCGAGATCGGCCTCCGTGAGCGTCCCCGGCGGCCCCGGGATCTGGCCCCGCCCCGAGACGACCCCGAAGCTCGGCTTGTGGCCCACCACCCCGCACATCCCGGCCGGGTTTCGGATCGAACCGGCGATGTCGGAACCGATTTCGAGCGGGGTGAACCCGCACGCCAGCGCACCGGCCGAGCCGCCCGAGGAGCCGCCGACGCTGCGGGCCGGGTCCCACGGGTTCGACGAGGTCCCGAACAGCTCGTTGAAGCTCTGGACGTCCCCGGCGAAGATCGGCAGGTTGGTCTTCCCGACGATGACCGCCCCAGCGGCCCGCATCCGGGCCACGACGTCGGCGTCGCGGTCCGGCACGAACGTCGCGTACTCGGGTGCACCCGACGTGGTGCGCATCCCAACCGTCTGGAAGGAGTCCTTGACCGTCATCGGGACGCCGTGGAACGCGCCACGCCGTCGACCCGACGCCCGCTCGGCGTCGAGGGCCGCCGCGTCGGCCAGCGCCCGGCCGGCGTCGAGCGTGACCACCACGCCGACCGCGTCGTTCCGCGCCTCGATGCGGCGCAGGTGGGCCTCGGTGAGCTCGACGCTCGACACCCGTCCGGCGGCGACCGCCTCGGCCATCGCCAGCGCCGACCAGCCGCAGCGCTCGTCGTCCTCGAACCCCATCGCGCTCCCCCGAGTGTCGGACCGGCGGCCGAGCTTGGCACGATGGCGATCCGGCGGGCCGGAACCTGCCCGATGGTGGAGGACCGACCCATGACCACAGGCCGCCGGCCCAGCCGTATCCGGGCCATCGCCGTCGCGCTGACGGCCGTCCTCGCCCTCTCGAGCTGTTCGGCCTCGTCGGGCGCGCCGGATTCGGACGACGCCGCACCGGGCGAGCCGGCCTCGGGCGAGCCGGCCTCGAGCGCGCCGGCCTCGGGCGAGCCGGCCTCGAGCGCGCCACCGGCAACCCGCACGACCGGGTTCGACGTCGCCATCCACGGCTTCCGGTTCGAGAACTTCGGCGACGATGTCGATGCCGTCGGCATGACGACCGCCGAGATGGTCCGGCTCTTCGGCGACGCCGCCTGCACGCGCGGCAGCGGCCCGAGCTGCACCCTCAGCCCGCCGGCACGCGCCTGGATGCGGGAGATGAACGACAGCATGGGTGGTGGCCGCTGCGAGGGCATGGCGGTGTTGTCGCTGCTCATGTACGAGGGGCGTGCAGATCCGAAGGACTTCGGCGGCGCCACGGCTGCGCAACTGCGGCTGGAGGGCAACGAGAAGCTCCAGCGAGAGCTCGCCTACTGGTTCGCCACCCAGGCGCTGAGCCCCACCACCGAGGCCGTCATCGCCGACCGTCCGAGCGTCATCGTCGAACGCCTCCGCGAGTGGTTCGATCGACCGGGCGCGAGCGGCGGCTACACGCTCGGCATCTACCAACCCGACGGCAGCGACGGCCACGCCATCACCCCGATCGGACTCGCCGAACGCGGTCCGGGCCGCACCGACATCCTGGTCTACGACAACAACTACCCCAGCCAGACCCGGGCGATCACCGTCGACACCCGGGCCGAGACCTGGTCGTACTCCGGCGCGTCGAACCCCGCCGACGCCGAGGGTCGCTACGAGGGCGATGCGACCACCAAGACCTTGGACCTGACCCCCACCGAGGCGAGGCTCGAACCCCAGGACTGCCCGTTCTGTCATCAGCAGCAGAGCCGCACCCCCGGCGGCCGGCGGCCCCGCCGGAACGCAGCGGCCCCCACGCAGGTGTTCCTCGATCCGTCGGCGTTCCGAGCCGGCGTGACGGTGCGCATCCGCGCCGTCGGAGGCGGGGAGCTCCCCGGCGTGGTTGCCCTTCGACCGCGCGGGGAGAACCTGTGGGCCAAGGACACGCCGCCGATCCTCCAGGTTCCCGCCGGCACCGCGTTCGAGATCGAACTCGACGCGGCCGCCGCCCGCCGTGACGTGGCGACCGACGTGGCGATCGTCGCCCCCGGCCTCAACGGCGCCGTCGACGGCATCACCATGGCGCCGGGTCAACGGGACACCCTGCTCGTCGACCCCACGCGCCGGGTGCTCCGGTACACCACCTCCAACGACGAGACCCCGACGTTGGTGCTCGGGATCGACGGCGAACCCGACAGCTACGAGTTCTCCCTCGGAGGCGTCGAACTCGGACCGCGCGGCGGAACCGTCGAGGCCCGGCTCGACGCCACGGCCCGGACCCTCACCGCCCGCACCACCGGCTCGGCGACGGCCATCCTGCTGTTCGTGCTCGAGCGGTTCGGGGCCACGGTCGACGAGACGATCGAGAACGACGGGCTCGAACTCGCGCCGAACGAGACGGTGATCGTCGCGTACGGCACCTGGGCCGGCGACGGACGGCCGTTGTCGGCGGGTGTCGACGTCAACGGCGACGGCACGATCGACGAACCGTTCGAAATCGTCGACGAGACCTGATCTCACCATCGCTGAACGGGCGGCGCCTCGGCACGCACTACGCTTTTCCCGCGATCGAGCCGATCGCTCCTTGCACCCCCGAGAGGCTTTGTATGCAGAGACGGACCCGTAGCGTCGCTTCACTCCTGTTCGGCATGGCCCTGATCGCCGGTTGCTCCGGCGGCGGGTCGTCCGAGTCCAAGGAAACCACGGCGAAAGACACGACGGCCACCACGGCAAGCGCCACCACCGCGACGACGGCGGCGGCCACCACCGCGACGACGGCGGCGGCCACCACCGCGACGACGGCGGCGGCCACCACCGCGACGACGGCGGCGGCCACCCCGGCCACCACGGCGAGCAGCGGACAGGGCGGCGGACAGACCGCCGGCTACGGATTCGAGGTGCCCAAGCACGGGTTCCCCTTCGAGAACTACAGCAACTCCCAGGGCTACTCGAACCTGACCGCCGCCGAGGTCCAGCGGATGTTCGGCGATGCTGCGTGCGCCAAGGGCAGCGGGCCCACCTGCACCCTCACCCCGCCGGCCGAAGCGTGGATGAAGCAGCAGAACGAGGGCATGAACGGCGGCCACTGCGAGGGCATGGCCGTGGTCGCGCTGCTGCTCCAGCAGGGCAAGCTCGACGCGTCGAAGTTCGGGGGCGCCAGTGCGGCCGCCATGCCGATCGAGGGCAACGAGGCGCTGCAGCGTGAGATCGCCTACTGGTTCGTCACCCAGTCGCTCCAGCCCACCTACACCCAGTCGTTCAAGGCCGCCCCGGTCGACATCGTCGCCAAGCTGCGCGAGTGGTTCGCCGCCGGCAGCGCCGCGGAAACCTACACCATCGGGGTCTACAAGCGGGGCTTCCAGGACGGCCACGCCGTCACTGCGGTCGGCCTCGGCGACAAGCCGGACGGCAACGTCGACATCCTGGTCTACGACAACAACTACCCGAACCAGGTGCGGGCCATCAGCGTCGACATGAAGGCCAACACCTGGGTCTACTCCGGCTCGCCGAACCCGGCGCAGGCCGAGGGCCGCTACGAGGGTGACGCCGAGTCGAAGACCCTGGAGGTCACGCCCACGTCGGCCCGCCTGCAGCAGCAGGTCTGCCCGTTCTGCGGCGAGGCCACCACGGCCGCAGCCGAGGCCAAGGGCAAGGCGACCGGACAGCCCACGCAGGTGTTCCTCGACGCGGCGGCGTACGAGGCCGGCGTGACGTTCAAGGTGCAGGCGGTCGGCGGCGGGACGCTCGCCGGCGTCAACGTGATCTACCCGCGCGGCGGTGAGGACCTGTGGGACAAGGACACCCCCCCGATCCTGCAGGTGCCGGCCGGCACGGCCTTCCAGGTCGTGATCGATGCCACCGCCGTCAAGGCCGCCAAAATCGAGACCGACGTCGCGATCATCGCCCCGGGCCTCAGCGGTGGGATCGCCTTCATCTCGATGAACCCCGGTCAGCGTGACACCCTCGTGGTCGAGCCCGCCCGCAAGGCGATGAAGTACACGACAACCTCCGACGAGTCGCCCACGATGTACTTCGGCATCGACGGCAGGCCGGACAACTACGAGTTCTCCCTTGGCGGCGTCGAGCTCGGCAAGGGCGGCGGCACCCTCGAAGGCCGGCTGGACACGACGGCGAAGAAGCTGATCGCCCGCACCACGGGCTCGGACACGGCGACGATCTTGTTCTACCTGGAGCGGATCAACAACGACGCCGAAGAGAGCCTCGAGAACGACGGCCTGCAGCTCAAGCCGAACGAGACGCTCGTGGTCGAGTACGGCTCGTGGAAGGGCAACAAAAGCTCGGTGACCGCCGGTATCGACACCAACGGCGACGACAAGATCGACACCCCGCTGGAGATCGAGGACAAGAAGTGAGCGATCGCGGAGCGGGTCAGGCGCGCCTGACCCGCTCCGCGATGCCCTCGGCCAGCACCACACAGGTGAGATGGGTGTTGGCCCGCGGCACGTCCGGCAGCAGCGATGCGTCACAGACCCGCACACCGTCGTACGCCGCGAGGGAACCGTCCGGGAGCGCCACCCGCCCGAAGGCGCACGTGCCGACCGCATGCACGTAATCGCCCACGTTCGCCGGCAACCACCGCTCCAGCGTGGCCGCTTCGAAGAGCGCCTCGGGCGGCGTCCCGGTCGCATCCATGGCGACCCGTGGGGCGATCCGCCGAACGGATCGATGGTCGACGACGTCGAGCAGGAGCCGTAGCGCTGCGGTCAGGTCGCGCCGGTCGCGCTCGTCGCGCAGGCCACCGACGTCCACGGCCGGCCCCGCGGTGACCGGATCGACCCGCACGGTTCCCGTCGAGCGCACCCGCATGAGCGCCGCCATCACCATGCCCATCGTCGAGCCGTCCGGGCCCGGCCCGAGCCAGGCCATCGGCAGCAGTTGTGCATCGGCGTCGAGCCGGCCGGCCCGGAACGGCAGGAACCGGGTGAACACCGGTCCGGTCCGCACCGCCGGCGCCTGTACCGCCGGGTCGAGCAGGAGCGTGGCCTGCACGCTGAGGTGATCCTGCAACCCGTCCCCGACGCCGTCGATCTCGAGCCCGGACCGTTGCAGCAGCCACGGCGTGTGGATCGCGCCCGCGCACAGGTCGACCTCGGCGGCCTCGATCACCTCGCCGTCGGCGAGTTCGACCCCGACGGCCCGGCGTCCGGCCACCAGCACCCGGGCGACCGGCGCCTCGGCCCGCACCGTCAGGTTCGCACGCACCCGGGCCGGCGCGAGGAAGGCCTCGGCGACCGACCACCGCCGCCCGTCGCGCAGCGCGAGCGGCGCGCCCGCCATCGGGAGTCCGGCACGGTCGGCGACGGCGGCCGTGACCGCGTCGTCGACGACGGTCGTCTGCTCGGGCACGGTCGGCCGCAGGACGGACAGGGCGCGTCGAGCGAGCCGGGACGCCTCCCGCCAGCCCCAGCCGGTGGCGCCGGCGCGTTCCCAGCGGTGGTGGTCGCCGGGCATCGCCGGGATGGTGAGCAGCGCGTTCACCGCCGCCGATCCCCCGATCCCGCGGCCCCGAAGGTACGGGCGGGGGCCCTGCGCGGCGGTGCGGGTGGCCACCAGGTCGTCCCACAGGCGGCCCGGTTCAGCGACCGCGGCGAAGAAATCCGGCGATGCCAGCCCGGGCGGGCATCCGTCGGGGCCCGCTTCGAGCAGGAGCACGCGACGAGCCGGGTCCTCGCTGAGCCGGGCCGCCAGCACACACCCCGAGGAACCGGCGCCCACGACGACGTGGTCCCACCGGGGCACGGATCAGGTCCGGGGTGTCTCGGCGGGCAACCCGGCGAGGTGGGCTGCGTCGTTGTACCGCAGCATCCGCCAGCGGCCGGGCCGCACGAGCAGGAACTCGGTGATCGAGGTGTTCACGGTGTGGACCTCGAAGCCGCCGGTGGCAGGCGCCTGCAGGAACAGCCGCACCGCCCGGTCGATCACGCCCCCGTGGCACACCACCATCGCCGTGGCACCGGCATGGTTGCGGGCCACCCGGGTCAGGGCGTCGGCCGCCCGGTGCTGGAACGCCGCCAAGGTCTCCCCGCCGGGGAACCCGTGGGCGTACGGGTCGTGTTCCCAGTCGCCGTGCCCGAAGCGTTCGATGTAGGCCTCGAAGGTGAGCCCGTCGCATTCGGACCCGGGATCGTGCTCACCGAGGTCGACGTCGCTCACGACGGGAAGCCCGAGCGCTCCCGACACGAACTCCGCGGTCTCCCGGGCCCGCGGGAACGTAGAGGACACCAGGACCTCGACCGGCGGTTCGTGGCCGCGGGCCATGCGCTCGGCGAGCGCCGCCGCCTGGCGGCGTCCGAGATCGGACAGCCCGGAGCAGGTCCGCAGGCCACCGATCCGGCGTTCGACGGTGACGTTCGATTCGCCGTGGCGGACGAGCAGGAGGCGGGTCATCGGGTCGCGAACGCTACCGGGGTGCGGGCCGCATCGCTCGCACCCCGGTAGCGTCCCGAGCGATGGGTGACACGACAGCGCCGACCCCGGCCGAACGTTGGTGGGAGGTCCTCGCCGATCCGACCCCCCGGCGGGCCGAGATGCGCCGCCTGGCCGACGCCGGCCGGCTCGTGGTGGATCGACTGGCGACAACCGACGCCCCGCACGAGGTGATCGAGGAGGCAGCCCGCCTGCTCGAGGCGGCCGCCGCCGTCCTGGAGGGCCCGGGCAAGGTCCGGTCGTACCAAGGGTTCGCCGAGTCCGCGAATGCCGGCGGCTCGGACCACACCCACTTCGACCACAGCCCCGTGATGGGGGCCTCCAACCCGATCGCACCGCCGGCGCGCATCGAGCCCCTCGACGAGCGGACGATCGTGTTGCACCTGCGCTTCGGCGCCGCCTACGAGGGCCCGCCCGGCTCCGTGCACGGTGGGTTCGTCGCCGCCGCGTTCGACGAGGTGCTCGGCATGACCCAGTCCCTCGGGGGCCAGCCGGGCATGACCGGCACGCTGCGCGTGCGGTACCGGCGGCCGACGCCGCTGCACCGCGAGTTGCGCTTCGTCGGCCACCTCGAACGGATCGAGGGCCGCAAGATCTTCACGACCGCACAATGCTTCGACGGCGAGGTGCTCACCGCCGAGGCCGAGGGCCTGTTCGTCCGGGTCGACTTCCAGAAGATCGCCGAGATGATGCTCGCCCGCGACGTTCCCGCTACCTGAACCGGGTTCGGACCGGAGCCGGGGTCGAACTCGGCGCTACTCGCCACCTTTTTGTACGTAGCTCTTCACGAACTCTTCGGCATTCTCCTCGAGCACACCGTCGATCTCGTCGAGCAGATCGTCGAGTTCGGCCTTGATCTTCTCGCCCTGCTTCGTGGCCGCGGGGGCATCCTCGACGACCTCGTCGCTGCGCTGGGGTGCCGGCTTGGCCTTCTGGGTCCGCTCTGCCATTGGTTCCGCACTCCTCGGGTCTTCGACCACCCTAGCCAGCCCTCGGGCGGGCGCAACGGCGCAACGGCACCCCGGCAGGCGGCACCCCGGCGGGCCCGGGATCGCTACCCGGCGAGGGCGCGCAGCAGTTCAGCGGCCGTGTCGCAGCGATCGAGCAGGGCGCCCACCTGGGCGCGCGTCCCCCGAAGCGGCTCCATCATCGGTACCCGCCGCAACGGGTCGGCGCCGACGTCGAACACCAGCGAATCCCAGTTCGCGGCCACCACGTCCTGGGGGTACTTCGCAAGGCAGCGACCCCGGAAGTACGCCCGGGTGTCGTCGGGCGGGCTCGTCATCGCCACGGTCGCTTCGACGTCGTCGACGAGACGCTCGAGGCCGACCCGGGCGGCCAGGGACTTCTCCGGGCGAACGTCGTGATACTGCAGGTCCATCGCCCGCAGCCGAGGATCGGACCAACCGATCCCGTGCCGCTCCATGTAGCCGAGGAACAGGCGCTCCTTGGCCACCCAGTCGACCTGCGGGGCTACCGACGCCCGGTCCGACTCCAGGCCTTCGAGCACGGCCTCCCAGCGGTCGAGGACCTCGCGACCGACCGCCGCACCGACGACATCGAGGCCGCGCCGGTCGGCGTAGACCTGGGCCCGCGACAGCAACTCCCACTGCAGTTCGAGCGCAGTCAACCGACGCCCGTCGCGCAGCGCAACGGTCCGGGTGAGGCTCGGGTCGTGGCTCACCAGCCGGATCGCGTGGACGGGGTCGGCAAGGGCGAGGTCGGCGCCGAGCACGTCGTCCTCGATCATCGCCAGCACGATGGCCGTGGTGCCGACCTTGAGCAACGTCGCGACCTCGGCCATGTTCGCGTCGCCGACGATCACGTGAAGGCGCCGGTACTTGGTGGCGTCGCAGTGCGGTTCGTCCCGGGTGTTCACGATCGGCCGCTTCAGGGTGGTCTCGAGGCCGACCTCCTCCTCGAAGAAATCGGCCCGCTGGCTGAGCTGGAACGGCACCGAGCGGCTCGACACACCGGGCAGTTCACAGCCCACCTTGCCCGCACCGCAGAACACCTGACGGGTCACGAAGTGCGGCGTCACCTGCGCAACGATGCGCCCGAACGGCACCTCGCGCGCCACGAGGTAGTTCTCGTGGCAGCCGTAGCTGTTGCCCTTGCCGTCGGAGTTGTTCTTGTAGACGACGATCTCGCTGCCGTCGCCGAGCGTGCGGCGGGCCACGTCCATCGCCTTTCGCACGATCAGCTCGCCGGCCCGATCGAACACGACCGCAGCACGCGCGTCGAGGACCTCCGGGGTGGACACCTCGGGGTGGGCATGATCCACGTAGAAGCGGGCCCCGTTGGTGAGCACCGCGTTGACGAGGTGCGTCTCCACCTCAGGCGGCATGGAGTCGTCCAGGTAGAAGCCGCGGGCGTCGTTGCCCGGCATCTCGTCCTCGAAATCCCATCCCACCTTGCCGGCGAGTTCGTTGACGTAGGCGTTGACCAGCATCGACGACGCCGCGATCGGATTGACCTCGAGGCCGCCCCGGGTGACGATCCCGTACTCGGTCTCGATGCCGCAGATCTTGGGCAGCGACATCGTCAGAGGTATTGCCCGGTGGCGACCCGCTCGATCGCCCGGCCACCGCCGGGCTTGTCGCGCTCGGTGTTGACCAGCGTGCGGATGAACACGATCCGCTCGCCCTTCTTGCCCGAGATCTTCGCCCAGTCGTCCGGGTTGGTCGTGTTGGGCAGGTCCTCGTGTTCTTTGTACTCCTGCTTGATGGAGTCGACGAGGTCCTGTCGCACGATGCCGCGGGCCCCGCCCGCGATCACCCGCTTGATGGCGAGCTTCTTGGCCCGCCGCACGATGTTCTCGATCATCGCTCCCGACGCGAAGTCCTTGTAGAAGAGGATCTCCTTGTCGCCGTTCTGGTACGTGACCTCGAGGAACCGGTTGGACTCGTCCTCGGTGTACATCGTGTCGACCGTGGCCTCGATCATCGACCGGACCGCCGCCTCGGCGTCGCCGCCGGCAGCGGCGACTTCGCTCTCGGCGATGGGGATCTCCGTGGTGAGGTACCGGGAGAAGATCTGCCGAGCTGCGTCGCGGTTCGGCCGCTCGATCTTGATCTTCACGTCGAGGCGCCCGGGCCGCAGGATCGCCGGGTCGATCAGGTCCTCCCGGTTGGTGGCCCCGATCACGATCACGTTGCGGAGACCTTCGACGCCGTCGATCTCGGCGAGCAACTGCGGGACGATCGTCGACTCCATGTCCGAGGAGATCCCCGTGCCGCGGGTGCGGAACATCGAGTCCATCTCGTCGAAGAACACGATGACCGGCCAGCCCTCCTCGCTCTTTTCGCGAGCGCGCTGGAACACCAGACGGATCTGGCGCTCGGTCTCCCCGACGTACTTGTTGAGCAGCTCGGGGCCCTTGATGTTGATGAAGTAGCTGCGGCCCTTGCCCTCGCCGATCGTGCCGGCGACCTTCTTGGCCAGGCTGTTGGCCACGGCCTTGGCGATCAGCGTCTTGCCGCAGCCCGGGGGCCCGTACAGCAGGATCCCCTTCGGCGCAGGCAGCCGGTGCTCGGCGAACAGGTCTTGGTGCAGGAACGGCAGCTCGACGGCATCGGCGATCTGCTCGATCTGGCCGTCGAGGCCGCCGACGTCGGCGTACGACACGTCGGGCACCTCCTCGAGCAGCAGATCCTCCACCTCGGGGCGCGGCAGCTTCTCGAGCAGGAAGCCGCTTCGGGCGTCCATGCGCAGCGTGTCGCCCGAGCGCAGCCGGACCCCGAGCAGGGCGTCGCCGAGCTCGCAGACCCGTTCCTCGTCGGCCCGGCCGACGACGATCGCCCGCAGGCCGTCCTCGAGCACCTCTTTCACCGTGACGATCTCGCCGCTCGGTTCACCGCCGCGCGACAGCACGACGTTCAGGCTCTCGTTCAGCACCACTTCGGCCCCGCGGGGAAGGGCTTCGAGCTCGATGTCGGGGTGCAGGTTGACCCGCATCTTGCGCCCGGCGGTGAGCACGTCGACCGTGCCGTCGTCGTTCTTGCCGACCACGACCCCGTAGGCCGACGGCGGCTGCGTGAGCTTGTCGACCTCCTCGCGGAGGTTGGCGATGCTCTCGCGCGCCTCACGCAAGGTGTACGTGAGCTTCTCGTTCTGCGACACGGCCTGGGCGAGCTGGCCCTTGGTCTCGAGCAACCGCTCTTCCAAGTTGCGCATGCGGCGCGGCGCGTCGGCGAGCTTGCGGCGCAGCGAGACGACTTCTTCCTCGAGCGACTTGCCCTGCTCCCGCAGCTCGTCGATCTCTTCCGCGTAGGCCGCCAGTCGGCGTTGGTACTCGGCGTCGTTCACGAGAACTGCACCTCCCTGCCGCCGGACGCTACACGTCGGATCGGCGACCCGGTCGTCCCCCTCACGGGGTTTTCTCCGGTCCCAGCCGCCGCTGGGAGGCAGGTCGGGTGACCGGCCGTGGGGTAGTGTCCTTTTCACCGGCTGGACCGGGGAAATCCCACCGCGCTGGTGCTTCGTTCGTCTCCTGTCCGACCACGTACCTGCCCGACCAGGAACGCCATCCACGAGGAGTGCCCATCATGAAGGTCTGGATCGACCAGGATCTCTGCACCGGCGACGGTCTCTGCGAGGAGATCTGCCCCGACGTGTTCACCCTGCTCGACGACGGTCTCGCCTACGTGAAGGAGGGGTCGAAGGTCTACGCCACGGCGCAGGGCAACCCCCAGGGCGCCGAGGGCATGGCCGAGATCCCCGACGGCAAGCTCGACGCCGTGATCGAGAGCGCCGAGGAGTGCCCCGGCGAGTGCATCTTCATCGAGGCCTGACGCCTGGTCTCGACTGACCGTTCGACCGGTCAGTCGTCGTCGGCGGCCCGCAAGAGGTTGCCGGCCGAGGTCGGGACCGTCCAGGTACGCTCCGGGCGATGATGCTCGCCCGCCCATGCGATCGTTCGAGGATCGGCGCTGGCCTGCGCGAGCAGGCCGGCGCCGATCTCGTCATGACGCAGGTAGCGAGCGATGCGTCCCCCGCCGCGCGAGGCTCGGGCCCGGCCGCGGACACCCGCCCACACCGTCGCCGCGACCCGGGCTGAGGTGCCCAGGCCGCTGTCGAGCTTGCCGCAGTCGTGCAGGAGCGCAGCCGCCACGATCCAGCGCTCGACGTCGGGTCCGGCGGCATCCACGACCCGACGGGCGACGCCGATGGCGTGGCGCCGGTCCGGGTTGGACAGGCGGGACCACAGGGTCGCCTCGCCCGGACCGAGCCAACCGAGCGCCCACCGCTCGTCGGATGGCGCAGGCGGCCTCGGCGACAGCGAACCGGCCCACCGCCGAGCCAGGTGCCCGAGGTTCCCCAGCCGGCGGGCCGCCGACCACCGGGTCGAGGGCCGGGCCGTCATCGGTGCCGAGCCCGGGGATGAGCGCTGTCGAACGCGTGCCGCAGACGTTCGGTGGACACCTTGGTGTACACCTGCGTCGTCGAGACCGAGGCGTGACCGAGCAACTCCTGCACGACGCGCACGTCGGCTCCGTGGTCGAGCAGGTGGGTGGCGCACGAATGGCGCAGCACGTGCGGACTCACGTGGCCCCCGAGCCCGGCTCGCTCGGCGTGGTGGCGCACGACACCCCATGCGCCTTGCCGGCTGAGCCGGCCGCCGCGCCGGTTGAGGAACACCGCCTCGGCATCGCCCCGGCGGGCCCAGCGGGCCGGGACCAAGGCCGGGCGACCACCGGCATCGAACCACGCCACCAGCGACCGCAGCGCCGGGCGGCCGAGCGGCACGATGCGCTCCTTGCTGCCCTTGCCGAACACCCGGGCCAGGCCGGCGGCGAGGTCGAGGTCACCGAGGCTCCAGCCGACGAGTTCGCCGATTCGCATACCGGTGCCGTACAGCACCTCGAGCATCGCCCGGTCACGCCGGGCCACCGGATCGTCACCGGTGACCGCGTCGAGCAACGCGAGCACGTCTGCCTCCGCCAGCGGCTTGGGCAACGACGACGGCACCGTCGGGGCACCGACCGCAGCTCCCGGGTCCGCAACGCCGGTCTCGTCGGCGAGGAACCGGTGGGCCGTGCGGATCGCCACCAGGGCACGCGCCACCGAAGCGGGCGCCCGGCCGAGTGCGCGCAGGTGCGCGACGTAGGCCTCCACGTCGCGCTCGGTGGCCGAGCCGATGTCGTCACCCCGCTCGGCGAGCCAGGCCACGTAGGCGCTGAGATCCTGGCGGTAGGCCGCGAGCGTGTTGGCCGCCCGACCGCGCTCGACCGCGAGCCAGGTCAGGAACTCCTCCACCGCGAGCGGCAGCGCGACGGCGCCCACCGCTCAACTCCCGAGGCGTCGGGCCGCCAGCAGAAGGCCGACGACGGTCTTGGCATCGGTGATGGTCCCCGACTCGACGGCCTCGAGCGCATCGGCGAGGGTGACCGTGACGAGTTCCATCGCCTGTTCCTCGGGGCCGTGGGCCTGACGCTCGACCGCCCGGAGTCCCTGTCCGAGGTAGAGGTGGGTTCGGCTGTCGGACATCCCGACATTGCCGAGCATCACGGTGAGCAACTCGAGCGACGCCGCCTGCAGTCCGACCTCCTCGGCCAGTTCCCGCTGGGCCGTCGCCGCCGGCTCCTCGCCCGGGACGTCGCGCATACCGGCCGGGATCTCGAGCACCCAGTCGTCGATCGTCGCCCGGTACTGGCGTACGAGCACGACCGTGCCGTCGTCGTGGACCGGCACCACCCCGACCGCGCCCGGCGATCGGACGATGTCCCGCGTGAAGCGGGCGCCGTCGGGCCCCTGGAACTCGCCGACGACCACCCGCCAGACGTACCCGTCGTGGACCGGCCGCTCCGACAGCAGGCGGAACATCACGCCGGCGCGGTCTCGAAGCCCGACGCCACCCCTTCGGCTGCGTCGCGCCCCTCCCGTCGGGCGATCGCTGCGCCGAGCAACTCACGGAACAGCGGGTGGGGCCGGTCCGGCCGGCTCTTGAACTCGGGATGGGCCTGCGTGCCCACCCAGAACGGATGGTCGGCGAGCTCGATGTACTCGACGAGGCGCTTGTCGGGCGAGGTGCCCGAGCACACGAACCCCGAGCCCTGGAACCGGCTGCGGTAGTTGGGGTTGAACTCGTAGCGGTGCCGGTGCCGCTCGCTGACGACCGCCTCGCCGTACGCGTCGTGCACGAGGGTGCCCGGCGCCAGCACGGCGTAGTAGGCGCCGAGCCGCATGGTGCCGCCCTTGTCGGTGACGTCGCGCTGGTCGTCCATCAGGTCGATCACCGGGTGCGGGGTGGCCTGGTTGAACTCGGTGGAGTTGGCGCCTGCGAGTCCGAGCACGTTGCGGGCGAACTCGATCGTCATCACCTGCATCCCGAGGCACAGCCCCAGACACGGGATGCGGCGTTCCCGTGCGTAGCCGGCGGCGGCGATCTTGCCCTCGATCCCCCGCCAGCCGAACCCACCCGGGATCACCATGCCGTCGAGACCGGCGAGACGGCCGTCGGCCAGCAGACCCTCGACGTCTTCGGCCTGCACCCAGTCGAGCTCGACGCGGGCCCCGTGGTGGAACGCCGCGTGCTTGAGTGCCTCCACGACGGATAGGTAGGCGTCGGGCAGATCGACGTACTTGCCGATGAGCCCGATGCGCACCGGCCGCGTGGCCCGCTCCACCCGGGCGACGAGCGCCTCCCAGTCGGACAGGTCCGGTGTACCTTCGAGACGCAGGATCCGGCAGACCTCGTTGTCGAAGCCCTCGGCGTGGAACGTGAGCGGCAGTTCGTAGATGTTTCGGGCGTCGGCGGCGTTGACCACGGCGGACTCGTCGACGTCGCACAGCGAGGAGATCTTGCGCTTGAGCGCCGGCGACAGCGGGTTCTCGCTGCGGCACACGATCACGTCCGGCTGGATCCCCCGGCTGCGCAGCTCGGTGACGGAGTGCTGGGTGGGTTTGGTCTTCTGCTCGCCCGACGGCCCGATGAACGGCACGAGCGTCACGTGGACGTAGCAGACGTTGTTGCGGCCGGCCTCCTTGCGGAACTGCCGGATGGCCTCCAGAAACGGGAGGATCTCGATGTCGCCGACGGTGCCGCCGACCTCGGTGATGACGACGTCGACGTCGTCGGTGGCGAGCCGGCGGATCCGGCGCTTGATCTCGTCGGTGATGTGCGGGATCACCTGCACCGTCTTGCCGAGATAGTCGCCCCGACGCTCGGCCGCGACCACCGACATGTAGATCGAGCCGGTGGTGGCGTTGGACGCCCGGGTGAGCGCCACGTCGATGAACCGCTCGTAGTGGCCGAGGTCGAGGTCGGTCTCACCCCCGTCGTCGGTGACGAACACCTCACCGTGCTCGAACGGGTTCATGGTGCCCGGATCGACGTTGAGGTACGGGTCGAGCTTCTGCATCGTGACCCGCAGCCCTCGCATCTTGAGCAGCCGCCCCAGCGAGCTCGCCGTGAGCCCCTTGCCGAGCGAGCTGGCCACACCGCCGGTCACGAAGATGTGCTTGGGCACGCGAGGACCTCCTGCGCCGTCCCGGAGAGGCTAGCCGGGGGTGGCCCGACCGATGCGGACCGATGCCGCGAGTGCGAGCAGCTCCTCGGCGTGCTGGCGGGCGGGCGCCGAGGCGGTGAGCCCCGACAGCATCCGCGTGAGCTCCCGAGCCCGTTCGTCGCCCTCGACCGGCGCTGCGGTGGCGACCGTGCGGCCCTTGCGCTCGCCCTTCGCGACGACGACCTGGTGATCGGCGAAGGCGGCCACCTGGGCCAGGTGGGTGACGACGAGCACCTGGCGTCCGTTGGCGAGCGCCGCGAGCGACCGGCCGACGGCCAGGGCGGCCTCGCCCCCGATCCCGGCGTCGACCTCGTCGAAGACCAGGGTGGGCGGTGCGTCGGCGAGCACCAGGCGCAGCGCGAGCATCGTGCGGGCGAGCTCTCCGCCCGAGGCCACCTTGGCCAGCGGGAGCGCCGGCTCGCCCGGGTTGGCCCCGAGCAGGAAGGTGACCTGATCGCCGGGGTCGGCACCGACGACCACCTCGAGGCGGGCCTTGGGCAGCGCGAGCCGGCGCAGGTGCTCGACCGCGGCGTCGGCCAGCGGCCCGGCCGCAGCCCGCCGGGACGCTCCCAGCGCAGCCGCCTCGACGGCGAGCTGGCGACGACCGGCGGCGAGCTCGGCTTCGAGCTCGCGGACCCGATCGTCGTGACGCTCGAGTTCGTCGATGCGGGCCGACAGGGCATCGCGCTCGGCGAGCACCTCGGCCAGGGTGTCGCCGTACTTGCGCCGCAGGTCGCGCAGGAGCTGGCGGCGCGTGCGCACCCCATCGAGCCGGGCCGGATCGTCCTCGATGCGCTCCCCGGCGGCGCGCAGCTCGTCGGCGAGGTCGTCGAGCTCGGCGACGAGGCCCCGCAGGCGCTCCGTGTGCGGGGCGAGCGGACCCCGCTGCCCGAGCGCAGCGAGCGCGCAGCGGGCGCCGTCGAGCGCACCGCCGTCGTCGACGAGCGCAGCGACGGCCGCTGCCGCAGCAGCCTTGTGGGCCAGGGCGCCGGCGAGCAGCTCCTCGATCGAGGCGAGCTCGGCATCCTCGTCGATCCCGGTGATGCGGGCGGCCTCGATCTCGTCGACCTGGAACCGGAGCAGGTCGAGCTCGCGGGCGCGCGTGCGGGCGTCGCCACCGAGCGCGGCCAGGGCGGCCTCGGCATCGGCGATTCGCCGGCGGGCGGTGCGGTAGGCGCCGTCGTCGATCCGACCGGCCCGGTCGAGGGCCTCGCGCTGGGCCGCCGTGTGCAGCAGGCTCTGGTGGGTGTGCTGGCCGTGCAGATCGACGAGCGGACCGGCCACCTCGGCGAGCGTGGCGACCGTGGCGAGCCGGCCATCGACGTAGGCGCGCGAGCGGCCGTCGGCCGGGACGACCCGGGCGAGGATCATCTCGTCGTCGCCGACGACGAACCGGCCTTCCACGCGCGCTTCGGCCGCCCCCGGGCGCACCAGGGTGGCGTCGGCCCGGCCGCCGAGCAACAGCTCGACCGCGCCGAGGAGCATCGATTTCCCCGCGCCGGTTTCCCCGGTGAGCGCCGTGAGGCCCGGGCGCAGCACCAGCGAGAGCTCGGCGATCACCCCCAGGTTCTCGATGCGCAGCTCGGCCAGCACGCTGCCATCCTGCCCGAGGGGTGTGGCACGGCAACGACCGGTCAGCGGTCGTTCAGGCCGAACTTCGCTTTCAGCACGGCGTGGAACCGCTCACGGCCGACGCGCACGAACCGGGCTCGGCGGACCGCTTCCCGGCACCGCACGACGTCACCCTCGCCCATCGTCGCGACCCGTACGCCGTCCACGGCGACGTCGGCGGGCCGGTGCCCGACGAGTTGCACCTCGACGTCCTCGGCCGGGTCCAGCACGAGCGTGCGGTCGAACAGCATGTGTGGCGACACCGGCGTGACGAGCAACGCCCGGTGGCGGGGCGACACGATCGGCCCCCGCGCCGACAGCGAGTACGCCGTCGAGCCGGTCGGGGTGGCGACGATGAGACCGTCGGCGGCGTACGTGGTGAACGGCTCGCCGTCGATCCGCAGCGCCAAGCGAACCGTGTGTCCCGACTCACGCTTCTCGATCACGACCTCGTTGAGCGCATGGTGTTCGGCCCCGTCGACCTCGACCGCCAGGAGCATCCGCTCCTCGATGGACACGTCGCCGGCGAGCACCCGGTGGAGGGCGTCGAGCATGCCGGCGGGTTCGACCTCGGCGAGGTAGCCGAGCAGCCCGACGTTCACGGCGAGCACCGGCGTGCCCGTCGGGGCGGCCAGCGCAACGGTGCGCAGCACCGTGCCGTCGCCGCCGAGGCTGAGCGCCAGCGCCGGCACCTCCGGCCGTGGCCCGTCGAGCGCAGGTAGGCCGCAGGCGACGGCATCGTCTGCTGGCATCCACACGTGCCAGCCGTGTGCCCCGAGCCAGTCGGCGGCCTCCCGGGCGAGCACCGCCGCCTCGGGCCGCTCGTGATGGGCGACGACGATGGCCGCCGGACGCACGCCGGTCATGGCGCCGCCGCATGCACGAACAATTCGGTGTTGCCGTCGGCGCCGAGCAGGCGAGACGTCGTCCAGCACCGGACGCATGCGCCGGCGGCGCGCAGCGCGTCGTCGATCTCGGTGCGCACGCGCTCGTGCACGGCCGGATCCCGGATCACGCCCCGGCCCTTGGCGGCCTCCTGACGGCCCGCTTCGAACTGGGGTTTCACGAGCAGCAGGAGATCGGCGTGCGGGCGGCAGCAGGCGAGCAGGGCGGGGAGCACGGTGCGCAGGGAGATGAACGACAGGTCGGCGACGACGAGATCGACCGTACCCCCGAGCGACGCCGCGTCGAGATCCCGCACGTTGCAGCGCTCCCGCACGATCACCCGTGGGTCGGCGCGCAGGCGCTCGTGGAGCTGACCGTGCCCGACGTCGACCGCGACCACCTCGGCGGCGCCCCGCTGGAGCAGGCAGTCGGTGAACCCGCCGGTCGACGCACCCGCGTCGAGGGCCCGGACCCCGGCCACGTCGAGCCCAGCGTCGTCGAGCGCGCCGGCGAGCTTGTCGCCGCCCCGGCTGACGAAGCGGCGCGCCGGGCCGGTGAACTCGATCGGTTCGCCGGCGTCGACGAGCCGCGTGATCTTGCTCGCCACCGTCCCCGACACCAGGACCCGGGCGGCGGCGACGGCGTCGGCCGCCTCGGACCGGCTGGTGACGAGACCCCGCCGGACCAGCTCGACGTCGAGCCGGCGGCGCACCCCTCAGCGACCGAGCCGGGCCGAGGGCCGCTGCGTCCGAACTGCCGGCGTCGTCGTCGCATCCTTCGCTGCGACCTTCTTCGCCGGGGCCTTCGTGGCCGCCGGGGCCTTCTTGGCCGGGGCCTTCTTGGCGGCCGCCGCCTTCTTCGCCGCAGGGGCTTTCTTGGCCGGCGCCGGCTCGGCCGCAGGCGCCGCAGCCGGTTCCGCCGCGGCCGGTGCCGGTGCGGCCGGAGCCGGTGAAGGAGTGTCCACCGGGGTCTCCTTGCCGACGACGCCGAACGCCTGAAGCTGCCGGGTGACCTCGGCACGGACCAGGTCGACGAGGTGTTCCGAGGACTCCCGCCCGCGCTCGACGAGCTTCGAGACCGTCGCCGTCGCCTCCTCGACGCTCACCTCGCCCAGGTTGACCAGTTCCTTCACGAGCGTCTCGGCTCGGGCCTGGGTCATCTGGGTGAACGACATCCCGGTGTCGATGAGTCGCTTGAGAAGGTCGTTGCTGGCCACGGCGGCAGCGTAGTGGTGGGCGCTCAGGGCGAGGTGATGGCGTCGGACACCTCACCGAGGTGCGCCGCGACGAGATCGGGCATCGGTTCGACCCCGGCCGCGCTCGCCGTCACCCCACTGAGCACGAGGGCGAACCGGCACCCGAGCGCCCGGGCGAACGCGCCGTCGGTGTCGGCCCGGTCGCCGACCATCACGTCCCAGGGCCCGACCCCGAGCGACTCGCGCACGAGCGCCGCCATCGGGCCGTGCGGCTTGCCGGCCACCACGGGCGCAACCCCGCCGGCGGCGGCCACGGCGGCCAGCAGCGAGCCCGCCCCGGGGATCACCCCCTCCGCCGTCGGATAGGTGATGTCGCCGTTGGTGCCGATCAGGCGGGCTCCACCCCGGAGCGCTCGCGTGGCCCGGGCCAGCGCGTCGTAGGTGAACGCCGGGTCGAGACCGACCACGACGACGTCGACCGGACCGTCGTCGCCCGGTTCGACCACCTCGGCGCCGACCGACGCCAATTCCCCGGCGATGCCGGGCCCGCCGAGCAGCAGCACCCGCTCCCGGGCGCCGACGAGCCGAGCGGCAGCCTGGGCCGAGGTGAACACGTCGCCCTCGGCCGGGATCCCGAAGCGGGCGAGCTTGGCCTCGACGCCGGCGACCGGCACGTAGGAGTTGTTCGACACGAACACGACCCGGTGCCCCGCGGCTCGCAGGCGTGCCACGGCGCCCGCTGCGCTCGGGATCGGGGTGTCGGCCCGCCAGACGACGCCGTCGAGGTCGCAGAGCACGTGCACGGGTGGTAGCCAATCATGCGTGCCCCGCTTCGAGCCCTTCCCGGCCATCCGGTACGCCGACGGCGCGCCGCTCGCCGACGTGACCGCACCCCCCTACGACGTGCTCTCCGACGCCGACCGTGCGGCACTGGCCGCTCGCCACCCGCACAACGTCGTGGTGATCGACGTCCCCGTCGAGGCCGACGGGCCGGGCCGCTACGACGCCGCCGCCACCACGCTGCGGGCCTGGCTCGCATCGGGCGTGCTGGTCCAGGACGCAGCGGCCTACTACCGGTCGGCGATGACGTTCACCGACGAAGCCGGCGTCGTGCACCGCACCGTCGGCCTCCTCGGTGGGCTCGAGGTCGTCCCCGAGGGCGGCGACGGGGTGCTCCCCCACGAGCAGACCACCCCCAAGGCCAAGACCGACCGGCTCGATCTCACCCGGGCGACCGGGATGAACCTGTCGGCGGTCTGGGGGTTGTCGATGGCCACCGGGCTCGCCGATGCCGTCGCCGCTGCCCCCGCCACCGACATCGGCGCCTTCACCGACGACGCCGGCGTCCGTCACGACCTCGCCCGCATCGACGACCCTGCGGCCGTGGCGCACCTGCGGGCCGTCGTCGAGGCCGCACCGGTCGTGATCGCCGACGGGCACCACCGCTACGCCATCAGCCGCACCTACGCCGCCGAGCAGCGCGCCGCCCACGACGGTGCACCGGGCCCGTGGGATCTCACCCTCACCTTCGTCGTGCAGCTCGCCCCCGAGCACCTGTTCATCCAGGCGATCCACCGGTTGCTCACCGATCTCGAGGGCACCTCGACCGATCTCGCCCGCCGGCTCGACGACTGCTTCGAGCGGCGGCCTGCCGGCCCGGTCGACGCCACGATCACGGCCCGCCTGGCGGACGCGGGCGCGTTGTGCCTCGTGCATCCCGACGGCACCGGCGAGTTCCTCGTGCCTCGCCCCGAGCGCTTCGCCGGGCGGCGCGACCTCGACTCGTTGCGGCTCGAAGCGGCGCTCGACGGCGTCGCCCACACCAAGACCTACCAGCACGGCGTCGAGCACGTGCTGGCCGCGCTGCGCGACGGCCGGGCGCAGGCGGCCGTGCTGTTGCGTCCGGTGTCGATCGCCGAGATCCAGCGCACCGCCGACGAGCGGGTGCTGATGCCGCCCAAGTCGACGTTCTTCGCCCCCAAGCCCCGCACCGGTCTGGTGATCCGGCCGGCCTCGGACTGATCATCGTGGACGCGGGCGAGCTGGCCGCGGTCCTCCGGTCGCCATGGGCCACCGAAGCATTGGAGCCGTTGGTGATCGTCGAGCCCGACGGCACCGACGTCGCCGTGCCGGTGTCGTTGCCGGTCGTCGTCGCCGCCACCTCGCCAGCGCCGTGGGCCGATGTGGTGCTCGACGATGCGGCCACGCTCGACGTCGTCGCCGCCACGTGCGAGCGCTCGCCGATCACGGCGGTGTCGTTCGTGCTGTTGCTGCGCAGCGGGGCGTGGCGTTCGATCGAAGCCGGCCTCGTCGCGGAATCGACGACGTACTCGATGCTGCAGGGCAGCCCCGAGTTCGCCCGCTGGCGGGCGTCCCGGCCGGTGCGCGACCGTGGCCCGGAGCACGGCCCGCCGCTGCGCTTCGTACGTGACCGCACCGCGCTGCGCATCACCTTCAGTCGGGCGCACGTGCACAACGCGTTCTCGCCGTCGATGCGCGACGCGCTGGCCGAGGCGTTGCAGCTCGCCTTGGTCGACGACTCGATCGAACGTGTGGTGGTCGACGGCGACGGCCCGTCGTTCTGCTCGGGCGGCGATCTCGACACCTTCGGCACGTTCCCCGACATCGGCACCGCGCACCTCACCCGGCTCACCCGCAGCCCGGCCCGGCTGCTCGCGGCGATGGCCGAGCGGGTCGAGGTTCGCCTCCACGGGTCGTGCCTCGGTGCCGGCATCGAGCTGTCGGCGTTCGCCCACCGGGTGGTGGCCGATCCCGGCACCCGCTGCGGGCTGCCCGAGGTTCCCCTCGGCCTGGTGCCCGGCGCCGGCGGCACGGTCAGCCTGCCCCGTCGCATCGGCCCGCAACGCACCGCGCTGCTCGGGCTCACCGGGCGCCCGGTCGACGCGACCACCGCGCAGGTATGGGGGCTCGTCGACGCCGTCACCGCTCGTTGAGGCCGTCCCGAATGGTGCAGGAATCCGACAGGTGATCCTCAAGCGGCAGCGGAGTCCGCACGCGCGTCCGACGGGGAGCCCGTGCGGGATCGATCACACACGAAGCGAGCGGCACGCCGGGTCGCAGCAGCAGTCGCCGTCACCACCGTCCTGAGCGCCGGCGCCGCCACGGCCCACGCGAAGTACAACGTCCCCGACCCCTGCGGGGTGCGAGACGACGCGCAGGTCTTCCAGCGATGGGGCGACCGGAACTACTACTTCCTCATGCCCAACGGCGGCATGGAGAACGGACTGACCGGCTGGGTCGGTCCGTCCTTCGCGCTCCCGAGCGGAGGGACGTTCCGGAACGACGACTCCGTCGTCGTCGGCCGCAACGAGACCTTCGGCCTTCGCGGGTCGGGCGGCACCAACAGCCTCCGGGTCTCGACCAAATCGGGCCGCGGCACGAATGTCTCACGGACGATCTGCGTGAAGCGCAACGAGGGCACCGTCCGGTTCGCCTACCGGCCCGGACCGGTCGGCACGAAACTCCAGGTTGCCGTCGTGCAGCAAGAGCGCGGCTCGTTCGCGAGGGCCCCCCAAATAGCGCGAAGGACCTACACGATCGACGGGACCGGCAGCGGCGCCTGGGCGATCTCTCCGATCTTCGAAACCGGTGCCGTCTACAGCGGCGGCGACTCGGCCGACATCTACCTCGAGTTTCGGGCGACCGGCGGTGAATGGCTCGTCGACGGGGTCTACGTCGATCCGATCCGGATCCGCTAAGCGGCTCAGCGCCCACCGTTGCGGTAGCGGCAGGGCACGTTCAGCCGGCCGCCAGGGCTGCGCTCGGCACGCCCGGCACCCTGGCGACCGGGCTCACCCCTTGGGCGGGCCGGCCTGGGTGTGGCGGGTTCCGGGCGGATCGACGGCCCACGCCGGCGCCTCGCCCCAGGTGTCACCGAAGACCAACTCGCCCAACGGGCGGCGCCGGACCGGCCCGTGGTTGCCCTCCGGTCGGCCGATCGTGATCGTCGCCGCGATCAGCGCCTCGCGGGGGATCCCGAGCAGCTCTTTCAGTTCGGCGTCGACCGCGCCGTGGAACCCGGTGAGCACACCGCCGTAGCCCAGCGCCCGGGCCGCGAGCAGGAGGTTCTGGCACGCCGGGTACACGGACGCGCCTTCCACCGCGTTGGGGGCGCGATAGCGCAGGAACACCGGGAGCACGAGCACCGGCGTCCGCTCGAACTCGTCGACGTAGCGCTGCATCGTGCGGGCCATGCGGGCCTTGGGGGAATCGGTCATCGTGCCCGAGCCGGTGTCGTAACGGTCGGTCTCGCGCTTGGCGCCCCACAGCGCACGGGCGGAATCCCCGATGAGGCGCTTGGCCTTGATCGCGATCGGCGAGTCGGTGAGCACGACGAACCGGAACGGCTGGCGGTTCGATCCGCTCGGCGCCCGGGTGGCGGCGAACACCATGGCCCGCAACGCCTCCGGTGGCACCGGTTCGTCGGTGTAGCGCCGGATCGAGCGCGTGGTGACGAGACCTTCGAGCAGCCCGACGGTGTCGGCGGGCAGGGTCTGCCCGCCCAGCGGGTCGGGCGCGTTCTCCGGGGCGTCGGTCACGGAGCCGATCGTGCTACAGCCGGCCGGCGTCGAGCAGATCGAGCACCTCGGCGGCGCGGACCCGCACCGCTGCGAGATCGGCGAGACGGTCCAGGTTCGCGTAGGGCTGGGCGAGGCGATGGTTGCCCCGCAACCGGGTCCGGTTGCGATCGAGGAAGTCCCAGTAGAGCGTCGTGAACGGGCACGCGTCCGGGCCGGTGCGCTTCCCCGGGTCGAACCGGCAGCCCGAGCAGTAGTCGCTCATCCGTTTCAGGTAGGCGCCGCCGGTGGCATACGGCTTGGTCGACATCGACCCGCCGTCGGCGAAGGTGCCCATGCCGAGCACGTTGGGCAGCATCACCCACTCCGCCCCGTCGACGAAGGACTCGGCCATCCACCGCGCGAGCGCCATCGGTTCGATCCCGGCCGTGGTCCCGAGGTTGGCCAGCACCACCAGGCGCTGGATGTGGTGCAGCCACGCCCGCTCGTGGATGCCCTCGACGGCCTCGGCGACGCAGCGCATCGCCGTCGGCGCGGCCCCGGTGAACGCCGGCGGCAGCGGCCGGTGGGCCTCGAGATGGTTCGCCTCGACGTAGCCCGGCATCCGCAGCCAGTAGACGCCCCACACGTACTCCCGCCACCCGAGCACCTGGCGCACGAACCCCTCGGCCGAAGCGAGCGGCACCCGGCCGGCCCGGTAGGCATCCTCGACGGCGTCGCACACCTCCCCGGGGAGCAGCAGGCCGACGTTGAGGGCGTGACTCAGACCGGAGTGGGCGAGCCGCCAGGCGTTGGCCCCGTTGCGATCGGTGCGCAACATGGCGTCCTCGAACGGTCCGAAGCCGGGCAGCACCTCGTCGACGAACCGCTCCAGTCGTTCGAGCGCCCCGGCGCGCGTGGTGGCCCACCACCCCTGCGGGTCGGCACCGACCGCGCCCGGGGGCAGGTCGGCGAGCACGGCCCGATCCACGTCGTCGAGCGGGTCGGCCGGCAGCGCGGGCCAGTCCCGCCGGTCCTTGGGCGGGCGTTCCCGGTTGTCTGCGTCGAGGTTCCAGCGCCCACCGACCGGTTCGTCCCCGTCCATCAGGTAGCCGTGACGGCGCCGCTGCCAGCGGTAGAAGTCCTCCAGCAGCAACCGGTTGCGACCGGCGGCCCACGTCGCGAAGTCGTCGCGGTGGCACAGGAACTGCTCGGAGCGGACGAGCTCGACGCCGGCCCTGCGACAGAACGCGTCGAGGCCATACGACAACGGTTCGCTCGCGCGCACGACGCCCGGTTCGTGCTCGGCCCGGTGGGCAGCGAGCCCCGCGGCGAGCGACGGCGCCCGGCGGTGGTCCACGGCGAACCCCTCGGCCGCCAGCTCGGCGGCCAGCCGGCGCATACCGGCGAGCACCAGGTGAAGCCGCTGGCGGTGGAACGGGCGGGACGCGCAGTGCCCGGTGGACTCGACGAACAGGATCCGGTCCCGGTCCACACGGGCATCGCGCAACGCCCCGATGCCCCGGTTGAGCTGGTCACCGAACACCCACACCGTGTCGAGGGCGGTCACGGCGCATCACCGCCGAACGGGTCCCAGCTGCCGAGCTGGTTGAGGGCGGCGACGTAGGCGTCGCGCACCTCCTCGGCGGTCGGCGGGCCGACGTGCCCGGAGCCGACCACGGTCAGGTTCACCATGCTGGCCCCGGCCTCCGGGTACAGCTCGAGCCGGCACCAGCACGGCCCGGGGTCGTGGAGGTGCACCTCGAGCACGTAGGGCGGATCGTCCACGAGCACCTCACCGAGCCAGCTGGTCGCCACGAGCAACGCCTCGAACGCCTCGGCCGGCAGGGCCTCGATCGAGAACGACGGATGGTCGTGATCGACCCAGCGGCGCATGCGACGCATGCGCTCGGGATCGCGCCGCGGTCCGCTCGGCGCGGGTTCCGGGGGACGCAGCTTCGCCTTCACCGCCAGGTCGAAGGCCCGGTTGAGCTCCTGCATGCCGACCTCGTCGCCACCGTGGTCGGGATGGAGGTGCTTGGCCAGACGCCGACGCGCGGCGCGCAGCTCCTCGAGCGTGGCGGCGGCGGTGAGCCCGAAGGGGGCGAAGGGGTCCTCCGACGGCATCGACGCCGACCTCAGGCGTCGCGGCGGGCGGCGTAGGCGGCCCGCACCTCACCCGCGGCGGCCGCGGCCGGGCCCGGTTCGGTGACCGACGCCGGTGGCGGCGCCCAGGCCGCCGCCACCTCCTCGGGGCGGCGGGCGTGGAGCACCGCAGCGGCCTGCACGCAGGCGCCACGGGCGACGTGCTCGTCGCCGTCGGGAACGACCACCGGCCGCCCGGCGAGGTCGGCGAGCACCTGGCGGTAGGCCGCCGAGCGCGACCCGCCGCCCACGAGGTGCAGCGCCCCGTCGGCGACCGGGGCGACGGCGCCGAGCGCGTCGAGTCCGTCGAGCAAGCCGCACACCACGCCTTCGACCGCCGCCCGGGCCAGCGCCTCACGGGAGACGTCGGAGCGCAGCCCCGACAGCACGCCGGTCGCCTTGGGGCGGTTGGGGGTGCGCTCGCCGTCGAGGTACGGCAGCAGCACGAGCCCGCCGGCACCGGGGGCGCCGGCCAACGCAAGGGCGTCGAAGGCCGCGTGGTCGGCGCCGAGCAGGCGGGCCACGGCGTCGGTCACCTTGGTGGCGTTCAGCGTGCACACGAGCGGCAGGTAGCGCCCGGTGGCGTCGGCGAAGCCTGCGACAGCGCCGGTGGCGTCGGCCGTGGGCCGGTCGGCCACCGTGAACACGGTGCCCGACGTGCCGGCCGAGACGGCCACGTCGCCGGGCCGCAACCCCATGCCGAGCGCGGCGCCCATGTTGTCCCCCGTGCCCGGCGCGACGAGGGCGCCGTGCCACTGCCCGACGACGTCGAGCGGCCCCAGCACCTCGGGCACCGCACCGGCCCATTCCCGGTCCTGGTCGATGATGGCGAGCAGGTCCCAGCGGTAGGTGCCCGCCGCCGGGGACCAGTACCCCGTACCCGAGGCGTCCCCCCGGTCGGTGGCGAGCCGGCCGGTGAGGCGGAAGTTGAACCAGTCGTGGGGCAGCACGACGTGGGCGAGCCGGGCCCACGCGTCGGGCTCGCTGCGGTGCAGCCACGACAGCTTGGCGATCGTGAACGCCGCCACCGGGACGCTGCCGCAGGCCTCGGCCCACACCTCGGCCGGTCGTTGCTTGAGCAACCACCCGGCGTCGGGTGCGGTCTCGGTGTCGTTCCACAGCTTCGCCGGCCGGATCACGGCGCCGGCGGCGTCGAGTGCGACCATCCCGTGCTGCTGGCCGGCGACGGCGATGGCGCCGACCTCCGGGGATCCGGCCTGCGCCCACGCCGCCTCGAACGCCGCCCACCACGCGGCCGGGTCCTGCTCGCTGCGGGGCGGGGTCGTCGGCGGGTGCGGGGCCGAACCCCGGGCCACGAGCGCGCCGGTGTCGGCGTCGCGGACCTCGACCTTGGTGGACTGCGTGGAGGAGTCGACCCCGGCGACCAGCGGCATCTGCGCAGCCTTGCACCCCGACTGCGGACCCGCCCGGCCGAGCGGTCGAGGGTCACGGCGGTGTCGCAGCCGGCCGTCGGTACCGTCGAGCCATGTCCGGTCCCTACACCCTCCCCGACCTGGCCTACGACCCCGGTGCGCTCGAGCCGCACCTGTCGGCGCGCATCGTCGAGCTGCACCACGGCAAACACCACGCGGCCTACGTCGCCGGCGCCAACGCCACCCTCGACCGACTCGAGCAGGCGCGGGCGGAGGGCCGCTGGGACGGCATCGTCGGGCTCGAGAAGACCCTGGCGTTCAACCTCGGCGGTCACGTGCTGCACTCGATCTACTGGACCAACCTGTCACCCCACGGCGGCGGGGAGCCCGACGGCGACCTGCGGGCGGCCATCGACGACGCCTTCGGCTCCTTCGATGCCTTCCGGGCCCAGTTCACCCAGGCGACCACCACCGTGCAGGGTTCGGGCTGGGGCCTGCTCGTAGCCGAGCCCGTCACCGGCCGGCTGCTCGTCGAGCAGGTGGAGGCCCATCACGTCTCGACCGTCCCGGGCGCCGTGCCGCTGCTGGCGATCGACGCATGGGAGCACGCCTACTACCTGCAGTACGAGAACCGCCGGGCGGACTACGTGAACGCCGTCTGGCACGTCGTGAACTGGGCCGACGTGGCCCGCCGCTTCTCCGAGGCCCGAGGCTCGCGAACGGCCTGAGCGCTGGCCGCGACGATCAGCGGAAATCCCGGCTCGGGGTGGTTGCGGCCAACGGCAACGGCGCCAGGTGCTCGGCGATCACGTTGACCACACCCTCGACCACTTCGAGCCGGCCTCGCACGACCAGCGCCGGGGCCCCCCGGGCCACCGAGCGGAACCGGGCCCAGCACCCCTTCGAGCAGATCACGCTGATCAGCCCGGTCTCGTCCTCCAGATTCAGGAAGGTCGTGCCCCCCGCCGTCGCCGGGCGCTGACGGTGGGTGACCACTCCGCCCACGACCACCTTGGTCCCGTGACCACGCCGGCGCAGTCCCGCTGCGGGGACGGCGCCCATGCGATCCAGGGCCGGGCGAGCGAACCGGGTGGGGTGCCCGTCGGGCGCCACGCCGGTGGCCCACAGGTCGGCCACCGCCTCGTCCTGGGGCCCCATCCCGGGCAGCCTCGGAGGCTCGGCGCCGGTGACGATCCCGGCCAGACGCCCCGGCCGGGCCTGGTGCACCGCCCCCACCGCCCAGAGCGCCTCACGCCGCTCGAAGCCAAAGCACCCGAATGCCCCGGCGGTGGCGAGCGCCTCCAGGTTGGTGAGCGTGAGCGACGGCACCCGCCGCACGAGGTCCTCGAGGTCGGTGTACGGGCGTCCGGCGGCGACCGCTTCGGCCAGCGCGCCGCCGATCGTGCGCACCGACCCGATCCCCAGCCGGACGGCCTGCCCGTGGTGGCTGGCGTCGCACGGCTCCAACGTGGCCGTGGCGGCCGAGGCGTTGAGATCGGGGGTGTGGACCACGACCCCGTGGCGACGGGCGTCGAGCACGAGCGACTGCGGCGAGTAGAACCCCATCGGCTGGGCGTTGAGGAGCGCGGCGCAGAACGCCGCCGGTTCGTGGAGTTTGATCCACGACGAGGCGTAGACCAGGTAGGCGAAGCTGACCGAATGGCTCTCCGGGAAGCCGTAGTTCGCGAAGGCCGCCATCTTGTGGAAGATCTCCTCGGCCACCTCGCCGGCGATCCCCCGCTCGGCCATGCCCTCGAACAGCCGGACCCGCAGACGCTCCATCTTCGCCCGTGACCGCTTCGAGCCCATCGCCTGGCGCAACTGGTCGGCCTCGGCCGGCGTGAACCCGGCGACGTCGATCGCCATCTGCATGAGCTGCTCCTGGAACAGCGGGATGCCCAAGGTCTTGGCCAGGCTGTTCTCCAGCAACGGGTGCAGGTAGGTGACCGGTTCGAGCCCGTTGCGGCGCCGGATGTACGGGTGGACCGACCCGCCCTGGATCGGCCCCGGGCGGATGAGCGCCACCTCGACGACGAGGTCGTAGAAGGTGCGCGGCTTCAGCCGGGGCAAGGTGGCCATCTGAGCCCGGCTCTCGATCTGGAACACCCCGACCGTGTCGGCGGCGCAGATCATGTCGTAGACCGCCTCCTCCTGGGGGAGGCCGGCCAGGTCGAGCGCGTAGCCGCGGTGCGCCGCGATCAGATCGACCGCATAGTGCAACGCCGACAACATCCCCAGGCCGAGCAGATCGAACTTCACCAACCCGACCGCGGCACAGTCGTCCTTGTCCCACTGCAGCACCGAGCGGTGCTCCATGCGGGCCCACTCCACCGGGCACACCTCGATCACCGGTCGGTCGCAGATCACCATGCCGCCGGAGTGGATCCCCAGGTGGCGGGGGAAGTCCTCCACCTGGCGGGCGAGGTCGAGCACGGCGGCGGGGATGTCGTGATCGACCTGGGCCGCCGTGGCTTCCACCCGGCCCCAGGCGTCGACCTGGCGGGACCACGCGTCCTGCTGACCGGTGGCGTACCCGAGCGCTTTGGCCATGTCGCGCACCGACGAGCGGGCCCGGTAGGTGATCACGTTGGCCACCTGGGCCGTGTGGTCGCGCCCGTAACGGGCGTAGACGTACTGGATCACCTCCTCCCGCCGGTCGGACTCGATGTCGAGGTCGATGTCGGGCGGGCCGTCACGTTCGGGGGACAGGAACCGTTCGAACAGCAGCCCGAGCGACACCGCATCGGCCTTGGTGACCCCGAGGGCGAAGCACACCGCCGAGTTCGCCGCCGATCCCCGCCCCTGGCAGTAGATGTCCTGGCGGCGGCAGAACTCGACGATGTCCCACACCACGAGGAAGTAGCCCGGGAAGCCGAGGCCCTCGATGACGGCGAGCTCGTGGTCGATGGTGGCCCACGCCCGGCGGTTCAGCTCGTCGCCGCGGCCCCGAGGCCCGTACCGGCGGACGGCACCGGCCTCGGCCAGGCGGCGCAGGTAGGCCATCTCCGACAGGCCGTCGGGGCACGGAAACGGCGGCAGCCCCGGCGCCACCAGCGCAAGGTCGAACGCCAGGGATCGCCCCAGGGCCGCCGCCGTGGCCACCGCACCCGGGTAGCGGGCGAAGCGGCGGGCCTGTTCGGCGCCCGTGCGCAGATGGGCCCCGGCTGCGGCCGGCAGCCACGGGTCGAGCTCGTCGAGGCTGCGGCGGGCCCGCACCGCGGCGAGGGCGGTGGCCAGCGGACGGCGGGCCGGGGTGGCGTAATGGGCGTTGGCGGTGGCGACCACGGCCACGTCGACCCGGGTGGCCAGCTCGGCCAGGGCGTCGTTACGGGCGGAATCGAGCGGGTCACCGTGATCCCACAGCTCGACGGCCACCCGATCCCGTCCGAACAGCGCGACGAGCCGTTCCAGCTCACGACGGGCCGCCGCCGGGCCGTCGGCGACGAGCGCCGCGGGCACGGTGCCCTTGCGGCACGCCGTGAGCACCTGCACGTGACCGGCCGTGATCGCCGCCAACCGTTCGAGGTCGTAGCGGGGAGCGCCCTTCTCGCCGGCCATCTGGGCCCGGGTGAGCGCCGTGGACAACCGGGCGTACCCGTCCGGACCATCGGCCAGCACCAGCAGGTGCTGGCCGTGCGGATCGGCCTCACCGTGGGGAGGTCGTTGCATCTCCAACGACACCTCGGCACCGAAGACCGTGGGCAGGCCGACGGCTCGGGCCGCCTCGGCGAACCGGACGATCCCGTAGCAACCGTCGTGATCGGTGAGGGCGAGGGCCTCGAGACCGAGGCGCACCGCCTCCTCCACCAACTCCTCGGGGTGGCTGGCCCCGTCGAGGAAGCTGAAGTTGGAGTGGCAGTGCAGCTCGGCATACGGCACCGGCGCCGCACGGGAACCGACATCGGCCGGCGGTTCGTAGGGCTGGCGGGTGCGGCTCCACGCCGGGCTGTCACCCCCGGCGTTCCACGACGGCGACCCCGGGGCGCGGCCGTCGGCCCGCCGACCCGACAACTGGGCCTCGAGCTCGGCCCACGGCACGGGAGGGTTGCGCCAGCCCACACCCGAGAGTCGAACACACGTTCGCGCCCCGCGTCAACGCGCTCGGGTACCCCCGTCGGTCAGGGCCGCACCTCGAAGAAGCTGTTGACGGCGTGGTCGACCTCCAGCTTGCGGAAGCGGGAGAACCCGGCAGCCTCGGCCATCGCTCGCGCTCGCGCCTCGGACAACCCGAGCGTGCCCAGCCCGGCACCACCGGGCTCCGACAACGCCGACGACATGCACGAGATCACCGAGATCCCGTACATGAGCGAGGCCATCGGGTTCTTCTCGACGTTCTGTCCGAACGTGTCCTGGGCCTTGATGTCCACCAGCAGCCAGGTGCCCTCCGGCGAGATCGCCTTGCGGATGGCCTGCATCATCTCCTGCGGGTGCGTCATGTCGTGGATGCAGTCGAAGGTGGTGATCAGGTCGAAGCGACCGTCCTCGGGCAACGGCTGGTAGCGCACGTTGTGGAAGTGGGCGTTGTCGAGGCCGTCCTCCTGGCGCCGGCTCTCGGCCCGCTCGAGCGCCAGCTCGGAGATGTCGTAGCCGTGGAACTGGCTGTGCGGGAACGCCTTGGCCATCAACCGGATCGCGACCCCGGCCCCGCAGCCGACATCGGCGACCGTCGCGCCCGCCTCGAGCCGGGCCACCATCCCATCGAGCGCGGGCAGGCCGACGGGGAGCAGGAAGTTCCGGTACCACGGCTCGAAGCTGCGCTCGATCCCGGCAGCGCCCTCCGGACCGTGGGCGTCGTAGTCGTAGCCCACCCCGGTACGGAAGCTCTCGGGCAGGTCGCGCAGCAGCTGCATCGTGTTCGGCAGCCGATGGAACATGCCCATGCCGTACGCGGGGTGCGAGGGGGTGGCCAGCACCGCCACCGCCTCGGAGGTCAACCAGAACTGCTCGCCCTCGGCGGTCTCCTCGAACGACACGATCCGCGCCGCCGCCTGGTTGTGCAGCCACTCCCGCACCCACCGCTCGTCGAGTCCGGCGTCGCGGGCCAACTCGGCGGAGCTGCGCCGCACGCCGTCGGCCATGGTGCCGAACAGCCCCAGCCGATCTCCGAGGTGGATCATCCCTGCGGTCACCGCACCTTCGAGCTTGGTGAACACCTGGAACGAGAACAGCTTCAGCTTGTCGGCGTCGATGGCTGCGGGCACGGCGACTCCCCCTTGGTCGTGCGTCGGCCCCATCGTGGCACGACTCAGCCCGGCGCCTCCGCCGGCTCCCGGGCGGGCGAACCGTCGGCCCCGTCGACCCAATCCGCGAGCAGGTCCGGCACCCGCAGGTGCTCGGGGATCCGCTCCGGCCCGATCAGCTTGTCCAGCCACGCGTGCACGTGCCAGATGCGCCGCTCCTGGTAGTTGATCGGCGCGCCGCCGTGGGCCGCGAACGCCACCTGGCGCTGCATGGGCTCGAGGTTCTTCAGGTCCTCGTCCATCACGAGATCGAACATCGCGAGGCGACGGTCCCACGCCTCGGGCCGGGGGCCGTCACCCCACGACGGGGCGTACCACCACAGGTCGAGCCGGGTGCGATCGATGTCGAGGGGCCAGAACACCAGGAACGGGAACCCGGTGCGGTCGAGCGGGGTGATGAGGTTCGGGAAGATGCCGTGCGCCGGGTTCGAGGTGAAGAACGGCTCGGGCAGGTCGGGGATCTCGGGCAAGCCGCTCTTGTGGGCCTCGCGCATGCCCTCGATGATCCACGGCTGCAACGGGGTCAGCATCGACTGGTGCCCGTTGGGATAGAGCCGCATCACCGCACCCCGGCCGTCGAGCGACTTGGCCACGGTCTCGGGGTGGATGGTGCGGGCGTGGTACACCTCCAAGAACCCTTCGGCCATGATCTTCCAGTTGCACCGCACGTCGTAGCTCTGGTGGTGCACCAGGATCAGGTCCTCGCCGTGCAGTCCGCCGAGCACCGTGGGGAGCGGGGCGAGCCACTCCTCGAGCGGTACTGCGTCGTGGTCCTCCGTGACGAAGATCCAGCCCTGCCACGTCTCGCAGCGCAGCGAGACCAGCGAGCGCTCGTCACGCTGCAGGCCGACGAAATCGCGCTCGTCGGGCACCCGGACGAGATCACCGCGCAGGTCGTAGCTCCACGAGTGGTACTGGCACACCAGCAACCGGCACTCCCCGCATGCATCCCGCACCACCGGCGCGCCCCGGTGCCGGCAGGCGTTGAAGAATGCCCGCACCCGGCCGTCGTCGCCGCGCACGAGCAGGAACGGCGCCCCGACCGTGTCGACGAGCAGGTACGACCCAGGCCGGGGCAGCTGCGACTCGTGGGCCGCGAAGCGCCACACCCGGCGGAACAGCTCCTGTTCCAGGGCGAAGAACCCTGGGTCGGTGTACCGACCCAGGGGAAGATCGGGCAACTTGGGGAAGTTCGCCGGCGGCTCGGCGCGCTCGGTCTCCCAACGGCTGCGCGCCCGGAAGCGCTCGACGTAGTCGGCGTCCATGGCCGCGGGTCAGTCGACCCACTTGAGGGCGCCGGCCTCCCGGGCCTTGTTCGTGGCGTCGCGCATCTTGTCGCCGTCGTAGGCGACGCGGGTGCCCTTCTCGATCGAGATGATCACCCGGCGGGGCGAGTTCAGCATGTTGGCGAACTCCGTCACCCGCTCCGGCCCCCAGCGCCCCATCAGCCGTTCGGCGAGGGCCGGGTAGAACCAGGCCTTGGTCTCGTCGTCGTCGTGCACCGTGGCGATGCCCTTGTACGTGACGGTCTTGCCCGAGCCCATCTTCGTGCCCGGGCTCGTGATCGTGACGACGCAGCGCGGGTCGCGGCGCACCGCAGCGATGCGCTTGCGCTGTCCCGACGCGGTCATCCAGAACTTCCCGTCGTGCTCGAGGTAGCTCATGATCGCCGCCATCGGGCTGCCGTCACGGGTGACCCAGCCGAAGGTGCACTCGTTCTGCTGGTCGATCAGCTCGGCCTCACGGTCGGGGTCGAGCCCGTAGACGGTGACGTCCTCGTAGTTGGTGATCGGCTTGTCGTCGGCCATGGTGGTGCCTCCTCGGCGCTCAGGCGGTCGGTCGGGGTTGGGGAAGGAAGTGCCCGGCGTTCGCTGAGATCCCACCGTCGGCGGGCACGGTGACACCGGTGACGAACGAGGCGTTGGGCGACGCCAGGAAGTAGGCCACCTCGGCGACCTCCCTCGCCGCGCCGAAGCGATGCATCGGGATGCGCCGGATCATCTCGTCGCGGATCTCGGGCAGCCGCTGCAGCCCAGCGGTCATGCCGGTCATCGTCGGCCCGGGGGCGACGGCGTTCACCCGGATGTTGTCGCCGGAGAAGTCCATCGCCGCGGCGCGCACGAGGTTGATCACGGCCGCCTTCGACGCGTTGTAGCACCACGATCCCGGATCGGCCCGCATGCCCGACGTCGATGCCGTGGCGACGATCGCACCACCACCGACGCGCCGCAGTGCCGGGGCAGCGGCCCGGATGCCCAAGGCGACGCCCACCACGTTGACCTCGAGCACGCGACGCAGCCGGTCGGGGGCTTCGGGGGCCTCCCAGGCCGGGCTGCCGACGATGCCGGCGTTGAGGAAGCTGGCGTCGAGCCGGCCGAAGCGCTCCTCGGCCAGCGCCACGGCCGCTGCGTTGTCGGCCTCGCTGGTGACGTCGCCGGCGAAGGTGGCGATCGCCGGTGTGCCGTCCGCCCAGGCGAGCGCATCGGCGGCCACGTCGACAGCGACGACGCCCCATCCCCGCTCGGCGAACAACTCGGCCGCCGCCCGGCCGATCCCCGACGCCGCTCCTGTCACGATCGCGACCCGCTCGAACGTCATGTGCGCCCCCCTGAGCATCCGACGCCGGCGACCCTAATTGATCGCACGATTGGATCGGCACCCTCGGTTCGTCGGCTCCGACCGCGAGCCGGCCCGGCCGACCCCACCTAGGGTTCGCCCATGGTCTACCGGGCGACGGTGCGCGCCGAGCGCTTCTCGTTCGCCGACCTGCGTGAGGTGCTGGCCAAGGCCAACGAGCCCAAGAGCGGCGACGAACTCGCCGGGATCGCGGCGTCCTCGGCGCGAGAGCGGGTCGCTGCGAAGCTCGCGCTGGCCGACGTGGCCCTGTCGGAGTTGGTCGAGCGCCCGCTCGTCGACGACGGGGTCACCGATCTCGTGCGCGCCGACCACGACGCCGAGGCGTTCGCGTCGATCGCGTCGTGGTGCGTCGGCGACCTGCGCGAGCGGATCCTCGAGGCGTCGTTCCCGGCGATCTGGCGCGCCGGGCTGTGGCGGGCGATCACCCCGGAGATCGCGGCCGCCGTCGCAAAGATCATGGGGCTCAGGGACCTCGTCGTCGCCACGGCGGGATTGCGCCGACCTACCCGGTGCGTGTCGACGATCGGCGAGGCCGGGGTCCTCGGTGTGCGCATCCAGCCGAATCACCCCAACGACGATCCCGAGGGGATCGTGCTCGCCGCCCTCGACGGTCTGCGCTTCGGGTGCGGGGACGCGGTCATCGGCGTCAACCCGGTACAGGACGGCGTCGAGAGCACGGCCACGTTGCTGCGCACGCTGCGCCGGCTCGTCGAGGTGCTCGAGGTCCCGACCCAGACGTGCGTGCTCGCGCACGTCACCACGCAGCTCGCCGCGCTCGAGCGGGGAGCTCCGGTCGACCTGTTGTTCCAATCGGTCGCGGGGACCGAGGCCGCCAACCGCAGCTTCGGGGTCACCCCGGCGCTGCTGGCCGAAGGCCGCGCCGCCGTGCTCGATCACCACGCCCGCCGCGGCGACGTCCCCGGACGCCAGGTCACCTACTTCGAGACCGGGCAGGGCAGCGCGCTGTCAGCCGAGGCGCACCATGGCATCGACCAGCTGACGCTCGAGGCCCGGGCCCAGGCGGTGGCGCGGGCGTTCGACCCGTTCCTCGTCAACTCCGTCGTCGGGTTCATCGGGCCCGAGTACCTCGCCGACGCCCGCCAGATCATCCGGGCCGGCCTCGAGGACCACTTCGTCGGCAAGCTCATGGGCCTCCCGATGGGCGTCGACGTGTGCTTCACGAACCACGTCGACGCCGATCACGACGACAACGACGCGCTGCTGGTGCTGCTCGCCGCCGCCGGTTGCAGCTACGTGATGGGCGTGCCGGCCGGCGACGACGTGATGCTCGGCTACCAGTCGACGAGCTACCACGACGCGGCCTCGGTGCGCGACCTGCTCGGCCTGCGCCCCGCCCCCGAGTTCGAGCACTGGCTGACCGAACGCGGCCGCTGGCGCGACGGCCGCCTGGTGCCCCCGGGGCCGGCCGACCCAGCGGCGTTGACCGCCGACCTTCGCCGGGCCCTGACCCCGTGAGCGACAGACCCGCGAGCGACGGACCCGACGACGTGATCCGGTGGGCTGCCGAGCGCACCCCGGCGCGCGTGCTGTGGGACGCCGCCGGGCTCGGCTACCGCACTGCGAACGCGCTCGCGCTCCGGGCCGACCACGCCGCGGCGCGCGACGCGGTCGCCGACCGGCTCGAGCCGGACGACCTCGCCCTCGGCGGGATGCCGATGCTCGCCAGCCGGGCGGCGACGCCGGCCGAGCACCTGCTGCGACCCGACCTCGGCCGCCGGCTCGACCCGGCGTCGCGCGCCGAGCTCGCCCGGATCGGGTCGCACGGCGCCGACGTGCAAGCGGTCATCGGCGACGGGCTGTCGGCCACCGCAGTGCGCGCCCAGGTACCCCGGTTGTTGCCCGAACTGCGCCGGCTCGTCGACGAACGGGGCTGGCGCTGGGGGACGCCCGTTGCGGTGCGCCACTGCCGGGTCGGCATCGTCAACGAGATCGGCGACCTGCTCGACCCGACCGTCGTGGTGCTCCTCATCGGGGAGCGACCCGGCCTGGGCGTCGCCGACAGCTTGTCGGCGTACCTGGCCTGGCGGCCCCGACCGGGGTGCACCGATGCCGACCGGAACCTGATCAGCAACATCCACGACCGCGGCGTGCCGCCGCTCGTCGCCGCAGCCCGCATCGTCGCCTACGTGGCCGCGCTGCGCGACGCGGGCGGCGGCGGCGTCACCGTGAAAGACCCGACGAGCTGAACGGGTGCGCTCAGGCGTCGGCGGCGAGCCACGCCCCGATGCGCTCCCCGATCATCAAGCAGGTGGTGTTGGTGTTGGCCGACACCACCTCGGGCATCACCGACGCGTCGGCCACGTACAGCCCGTCGATGCCGGTCACCGCGCCGCGGGCGTCGACGACCGACCCGATCGCAGCGGTGCCGACCGGGTGGTAGTTCGTCTGCACCGTGGCGAAGGCCAGCGCGGCGAGCTCGTCGTCGGAAGGATCCCGGTCGACGCCGTCCGGGCCGAGCAGATCGTCGAGGCCCACGTAGCGATCGGTGACGGCCCGCATGGCCGGGTGGCGCAGCACCTCCCAGGCCAGGCGCATCCCGACCAGCATGCGCTCGAGGTCCTCGGGATGCCCGAGGTAGTTGCAGGCGATGTGCGGTGCGGCGGCCGGGTCGGTGGAACCGACGCTCACCCGGCCCCGGGCCCGGACCCGCTGCACGCTCGGCACCACGTACCAGACGTGCCGCACGCCCACGTCCCGGCGGGCGGGAGGCATGCGGTTGAACGGCATCAGCTGCAGGTCGGCCGGCAGCACGGAGCCCGGTGCGGTGAAGCGGGCCACCCACGGCAGGAAGGCACTGCGGGCGTCGTAGGTCCCAGCCGGAGGTACCCCGGTGAAGTACACCGCCGGATGGTCCTGCAAGCCCTCCCCCACCGGCAGGTCGGCCACGACCGGCAGCCCGAGGCGGCGCAGGTCGTCGGCCGGACCGATCCCCGAGCGCACCAGGATTCCCGGGGTGGCGAGCGCACCCGCCGACACCACCACCCGATCGGCGCGCAGTTCCCGGCCGTCGGCCAGGCGGATCCCCACGGCGCGCTGGTCGGTTACGAGGACCTTGTCGCACAACGCGTCGGCGATCACGGTGAGCCGGTCGCTGCCTCGGTGGGCGGCGAGGTAGCGCCAGGTGACGGACTGGCGCGCCGTACCGGCGAGGCTCATCGGCGTCGGCCCCCAGCCGAGCCCGTCGGGATGGTTGTGGTCGGCGACGTCGGCGAACCCGAGCGATCCCCACGCCGCCCACTGTGCCCGCTGCACGGGGTCGAGCTCCACGCCGTCGAGCCCGAACCGGGTGATCCGGATCGGCCCGTCGGTGCCGTGCACGTCGGGGTGCATCGCAGCGCCGTCGGGGTCGTCCTCGAGCGCCCGGAACACGGGCAACACCTCGGCCCACGACCAACCCGGCCCCCAGTCGTCGAAGTCGGTCGGGACCGGGCGCAAGGCGTTCGAGCCGTTGATCGCCGAACACCCGCCGACGACCCGGCCGCGCGGCATGACGATCGGCTCCCGGCCCGGGACCGGTTCGGCCACGTACCCCCAGTCGAACCCGATCGTGGCCGCCAACCGGCCGTCGAGCAGGGTGCGATGGGCCGTTGCCGGGTCTGGCGAGTCCGGCCCCGCCTCGATCAGCGCGACCCGCCGGCCGGCTCGGGCCAACCGGGCCGCCACCACGCCGCCGGACGAGCCGGCGCCCACCACGATGTCGTCGAAGCGCAGATCCCCCATGCGGCCAGTATCGCCGTGCGGGCGGTCAGGGACGGAACGTCCAGGCCATCCGCCCCGGCCGCCGGGCCGGAGCCACCAGGTTGGCCCACCGGCACAGCACCGGGCGGGTGTCGCGGGGGTCGATCACCTCGTCGATCTCGAACACCTCGGCCGATCGGAACGGGCTGCGGTAGCGATCCAGCCGGGCGCGGATCCGCTCCACCTCGGCCCGGTAGTGCTCGCCTTCGAGCCCGGCCAACTCGGCCCGGTAGGCCACCTCGAGGCCGCCCTCGATCGGCAGCGAGCCCCAGTCCCCCGACGGCCACGACCATCGGAAGTGGGTGGCGCCGGGCTTGGAGTTCGCCGCCCCGGCCACCCCGAACGCCTTGCGGATCACGATGCAGCAGAACGGGCTCGTCGACTGCCCGAGCGCGGCGAGGGCCACCGAGCCGTGCCGGATCGTCGCTTGCTCCTCCGAGGTCCTCCCGATCAGGAACCCCGGGCAGTCCTCGAGGTGGATGAGCGGGAGGTGGAACGTCGAGGCCACGTCGACGAACCGGGTGACCTTGCGGGACGCGTCCGCGGTCCAGGCCCCGCCGTAGACGTTGGGGTCCTCGGCCACGATCGCCACCGGCCACCCGTCCAGCCGGGCGAACCCCGTGATCACCGAACGGCCCCAACGGCGGCCCATCTCGAAGAAGCTCCCGCTGTCGACGACGGCGTCGATGACCGAGCGCATCCGATACGAGGTCCGCCGGTCGCGCGGCACGATCGACGCGAGGTGCTCCTCGCGCCGCCACGGGTCGTCGTCGGGCTCGGCGCGCGGGGGCAGGTCGTCGACGTGCTGGGGCAGGTACGACAGGAACAGCCGGGCCCGCTCGAAGGCTTCCTGCTCGGTGTCGACCAGGTCGTCGATCGCGCCGTTGGCGGTGTGGATCCGGGCGTCGCCGAGCTGCTCCTTGGACACCGCGCCGAGCGAGGCCTGGGTGACGAGATCGGGGCCGGCGATCATCATCTGCGCGGTGTCGGCGACGATCACCGAGTAGTGCGACGTCGCCACCCGGGCGGCGCCGATACCGGCCACCGTCCCGAGCGCGAGGGCCACCGACGGGGCCACGGCCAGGTGCTCGACGATGGTCTCCCAGCCCGACACGGTCGGGATGAGCGTGCGGCCCTTGATCTCGATCGACTTCACCGAGCCGCCGCCGCCCATGCCGTCGACCAGGCGCACGTGCGGCAACTTGAGCTCGACGGCGATGCGCTCGGCGAAGTGGCGCTTGGCCGGCAGCGTGGCCTCGGCCGACCCGCCCCGTACGGTGAAGTCGTCACCCGAGACGACCACGGGCCGGCCGTCGATGTCCGCGATCCCGCACACCAGGTTCGAGGGCATGAACCCGACGAGGTTGCCGTCGTCGTCGTAGCGGCCGACGCCGGACACCGAACCCACCTCGTCGAAGGTGCCCGGATCGCACAATTCGTCGATGCGCTCCCGGATCGTCATCCGTCCCGCGTCGTGCTGGCGCGCCACCCGCTCGGCCCCGCCCAGCTCGGCGGCCAGCGCGCGGCGGTGCTGCAGTTCGTCGATCTCGGGTTGCCACACGTGCTCCACTCCCGGATGCTCGCACGAGTCGCGGGCTGGCCCGGCCGCCCGCCGGGGATGGCTACGGTCCGTGGCATGTCTGCGAACGACGTGAACCGCCAGGTCGTGCTGACCCGGCTCCCGAAGGGGCACCTGACCCCCGACCTGTTCGAGTTGCGGGAGGCGACCGTGCCCGTACCGGGCCCCGGCGAGGCGTTGTGCCGCACCCGCCTGCTGTCGATCGACGCCGCCAACCGGGCGTGGATGCAGGGCGCCACCTACCGCTCGGCCATCGAGGGGGGCGACGTGATGGCCGGGTTCGCGCTCGCCGAGGTGGTCGAGTCGAACGACCCGGGCCTCGCCGTGGGAGCGATCGTCGAGGCCGACCAGGGTTGGCAGGACTACGCGGTCCACCCGGCCCGCAAGCTGTCGGTGGTGCAACCGCGACTCCCGCTCAGCAACCACCTCTCGGTGCTCGGGGTCACCGGCCTCACGGCCTGGTTCGGCCTGCTGCGCGTCGGGCGGCCCGTGGCCGGGGAGACGGTCCTCGTGTCGGCCGCCGCCGGCGCCACCGGCAACGTGGTGTGCCAGCTCGCGAAGCGGGCCGGCTGCCGGGTCGTCGGGATCGCCGGCAGCGACGACAAGCGCCGCTACCTCGAGACCGAACTCGGCGTCGACGCGACCGTGTCGCACCGCGACCCGGAGCTGCGCCGCATCCTAAAAGACGCCTGCCCGGAGGGCGTCGACGTGTACTTCGACAACACCGCCGGCCCGCTGCTCGACCTCGCGCTGTCCCGGATGAACATGCACGGCCGCATCGTCTGCTGCGGCGCGGTGTCGAACTACGACGGCGACGCGCCCGTGGCGGGGCCGCGCGGGGTCCCCGGCCTGCTCGTCACGAAACGGTTGCGGATGGAGGGGTTCATCGTCATGGACTTCTACGCCGAGCGGGCCGCCGCCACCGACGACCTCGCCGCCGCCGTGGCCGACGGCTCGGTCAAGGTCGTCGAGGACGTGATCGACGGCCTCGAGCAGGCCCCGCAAGCGCTGGTCGGGCTGCTGGCAGGCGAGAACGTCGGCAAGCGCATGGTACGAGTGTCGGCATGAGCGACGAACTGGACCTGACCCGCAGCGAGTACGTGATGCGCACCTACCTGGAGCGCGTCGTGCAGCACGGCGAGGTGGCGTTGTTGGCCGACATCGCGGCCGAGGACATGGTCGACCACTCGGCCCGGATGGCGGGCTGGGGCGAGGGGCGCGCCGGGCTGTTGGGCCACGTCAACTGGTTCCGGTCGACGATCAAGGACCCGAAGGTCACGATCCACCACCTCGTCGCCGGGCGCGAGACCGACGGGCGCGAGGCCGCGGTCGCCTACTGGAGCGCGACGGGGATCCTCACCGGCGCGTTCTTCGGCCGTGAGGCCGACGGGCAGCCGGTCACCTCCGTGGCGACGAGTTGGTTCTGGCTGCGCGACGGGATGCTCGCGGAGTACCGCGCCGTCGCCGACGCCACGGCCATCGCCCGCGCCGGCACCCGGCCCGCGTGAACGCCGTGGACACCGCCTCGCTGTTCGGTCGAGCCGAACGGGTCGCCGAGCTGCTGATCGCCCGCCACGAGACGGTCGCCGTGGCCGAGGGGTCGTGCGGCGGGCTGATCTCCGCCGCGCTGCTCTCGGTCCCCGGCGCGTCGGCGTACTACCTCGGTGGCACGGTGATCTACACCCTCGCGGCGAGCCGGGCGTTGCTGGCCGGCTCGGTCGAGATCCCCGCCGGGATGCGCGGCGCCTCCGAGCCGTTCGCCCGCTGGCTGGCCCGCTCCAGCGTGGTCCGGCTCGGTGCGACCTGGGGTGTCGGTGAAGGTGGCGCCACCGGGCCGAGCGGAAACCGCTACGGCGACCCGGCCGGTCACGCGTGGGTGGCCGTGGCCGGGCCCGTCGAGGCGGCGCGCCACGTGCTCACCGGCGACGACGACCGCCGGAACAACATGCACGCGTTCGCCGCAGCGGCGCTCGAACTGTTGATCGACTCGCTCGAAGGCGCACCCGGCGCCTGATCGGCGCGTTGGACACAGCCGGGGTGGCCCCGGCAACCTCGCTGGTGTCCGAGGGGGACCACATGGCACTGCACCAGCGCGTCTTGATCGCGAACCGCGGCGAGATCGCCATCCGCATCGCCCGGGCGGCGGCGTCGCTCGGCATGGAGTCGGTGGCGGTCCACGCCCCGGTCGACGGCCACAGCCGGCACCTGCGCGCGGCCACCACCGTGCGCGCTCTGCCCGGTGACGGCGTCGCGGCCTACCTCGACGCGGCTGCGCTGCTGCGCATCGCCATCGAGACCGGTTGCGACTGCGTGCACCCGGGCTACGGCTTCCTGGCCGAGAACGCCTCGTTCGCCGAATGGTGCGCCACCGACGGTCTCGCCTTCGTCGGGCCACCCCCGGCGGCCCTGGCGCTGTTCGGCGACAAGGTGCGGGCCCGCGCGGCGGCCGCCGCGCTCGGCATCCCGATCGTGGCCGGCAGCGTCGAGCCCCTACTGTCGGCCGACGAGGCCGCCGACGTGGCCGCGCGGCTCGGGTACCCCGTGATGCTCAAGGCCGCGGCGGGCGGCGGCGGTCGCGGCATGCGCGAGGTGCACCGCGCCGAGGACCTCGCCGACGCCTTCGCCCGGTGCCGCAGCGAAGCCGAGGCGGCGTTCGGCGACGGTTCGGTGTTCGTCGAGCGGCTCGTGGTGCGGCCCCGTCACATCGAGGTCCAGGTGCTCGCCGATGCGCACGGCACCGTCGTCCACCTCCACGAGCGCGACTGCTCGGTGCAGCTGCGCCACCAGAAGGTGCTCGAGATCGCCCCGGCGACCACGCTCGAGCCATCGGTGCGTGCGCAACTGTGCGCCGACGCGGTGCGGCTCGCCGCCGCGGCCGGCTACGTGAACGCCGGCACGGTCGAGTTCCTGGTCGAACCCGACAGCGGTGCGTACTTCTTCATCGAGTGCAACCCGCGCATCCAAGTCGAGCACACCGTCACCGAGCAGGTGACCGGCATCGATCTCGTCGAGGCGCAGTTCCGGATCGCCGGCGGCGCCACCCTCGCCGAGCTGGGTCTCGCCGACCAGGCCGCGGTCGGTCTTCCCCGCGGGGTCAGCGTGCAGGCCCGGGTCGTCGTGCGCGGGGCGGGCGTGCTGTCGCAGTACCACGAGCCCTCCGGCCCAGGCGTGCGGGTCGATGCGTTCGGCTATCCGGGCTACGCGCCCCCGCCACAATTCGATCCGTTGCTCGCCAAGGTGATCGGCACCTCGGCGGGCACGTTGACCGCTGCGCTCGAGCGCACCCGGCGGGCCTTGGCCGAGTTCGATCTCGTCGGCGTTCCGACCAACCTGGCGTCGCTGCAGGCGATCCTCGCCCATCCGGCCGTGCGGGCCGGCGACGCACGCACCACGCTGCTCGACGAGGCCCCGGAGCTGCTCGCCGCCGACGACGCCGCCGACCGGGCGGCCTCCGGCGGGCCCGCCGCCGGCTCGCTCCCGGTTCCCGACGGCCACGAGGCCGTCGCCAGCCCGGTGGGTGCCTCCGTCGTCGAATGGAAGGTCGGCCCCGGCGATGCCGTCGCCGCCGGCTCACCGATCGTGGTGCTGAGCGCCATGAAGATGGAGACGGTCTTGAGCGCGCCGGTCGCCGGCATCGTCGGCAACGTCGCCGCCGTGGCACCAGGAGCGACCGTCGCACCGGGACAGGTGATCGCAGTCGTCGTCCCCGACGCCGGCGTGCAGGCCGCTGTGCCACCCCCGGCACCGACCTGGGCTCCGGTGCTCGAAGACATCCGCACGCTCCAAGGCCTCGCCGCCGCCCGCATGGCGCCCGGCTCCACCGATCCGGGCGTCGTGCGCCAGCGCGACCGCGGCAAGCTCACGTGCCGGGAGCGCATCGACGCCCTGCTCGACCCCGGCACCTTCCGCGAGGTCGGCAGCGTGGCCGGGTTCGCCTCCTACGACGACGACGGCAACATCGCCGCGTTCACCCCGGCCAACCATGTCGGAGGCCACGGCCGCATCGAGGGTCGGCCCGTGATCCTGTGCGCCGACGACTTCACCTCACGCGGCGGGCATTCCGACGGAGCGATCGGCGCAAAGAGCGCGCATCTCGATCGGCTCTCGATCGAGATGCGCATCCCGTCGCTGCGCCTCCTCGACGGCTCCTCCGGCGGCGGCAGCGTCGCGTCGATGGTGCCCGAGCAGCGCAAGGGCGGTGAGAGCACCGCCAAGGAAAGCTCGGGGGCCATCACGGCCGGACGACCCCGGGTGAGCGGCGGCGGCGGGTCGTTCCTCCCCGGACATCTGGGATCGACGATGTACACCCAGCAGCTGTCCACCGTGCCGGTGGTCAACGTGCTGCTCGGCTCGGTGGTCGGCCTCGGAGCGGCCAAGGCCGTCCTCGGCCACTTCTCGGTGATGGTGCGCGACGTCGCCCAGCTGTTCGTGGCCGGACCTCCGGTAGTGCGTCACGCCATGGGCTACGACGTCACCAAAGAAGACCTCGGCGGTTGGCACATCCACTGCCGCAACGGTTCGGTCGACAACCTGGCCGAAACCGAACAGGACGCGTTCGACCAGGCGCGCCGGTTCTTGTCGTACCTGCCCGCCAGCGTCCACGACGCACCCCCGGTGCGCCCGTGCGACCCTGCCGACCCGGCGGACCGGGCCGAAGACGAGCTGTTCACGCTCGTGCCACGCAAGCGCACCACCACCTTCGACGTGCGCCGAGCGATCGAGCTGATCGCCGACCTCGGCTCGTTCTTCGAGATCGGCAAGTACTGGGGCACCGACCAGGTGGTCGGGTTCGTCCGGATGAACGGCCACCCGATGGGCGTCATCGCGTCGGACAGCCGCCACGTCAACGGCGGGGCGCTCACGGCCGACGGCTGCGACAAGGTCCGCCGGCATCTGGACCTGTGCGACCTGTTCCACCTCCCGGTGCTGAACCTGTGCGACAACCCGGGCTTCGCCGTCGGGGTCGAGCACGAGATCGCCGGCACGATCCGCAAGGGCGGTGAGTGGATGGTTGCGTTCGCACAGCTGCGGGTCCCGATGTTCACCGTGATCCTTCGCCGCAGCTTCGGGGTGGCGGGGAACAACTGGGCGACCCCGCGCCTGGAGCCGTCGATGCGGGTGGTCTGGCCGGCCGCCGATCTCGGCGGCATCCCGCCCGAGGGCGGGATCGAGGCCGCCTACAAGCGCCAACTCGCCGAAGCGGCCGACCCCGCCGCGCTCCGGGCCGAGATCGAGGCTCGGATCGAGAGTGCCCGGGGGCCGCTCGGACCGCTCTCGAAGTTCCAGGTCGAGGAGATGATCGACCCCCGCGACACCCGGGCGATCGTGTGCGACTGGGCGCCCAGTGCGTACCGCATCGTGGGCCACCTCGCGGCGAGCGGCGCACGTCCGATCGGGTTCCGCCCGTAACCGATCGTCGCCCTGGGCCGCCTACCGAGGGTGGCGGCGCTTGGTGAGCTCCACCCAGAGCGTGGTCGTTGCGGCGACAACGACCACCACGATCCACCCCCAACGGGGGAACGGCTCGAGCCGGGCGACGGTCGCCACGGCCGGCACCTCGACGACGGCGACGGCCGCGGCCACGACGGCGGCCAGCGCGGCGACCAGCACGCGGGTGGGCGCGAGCGGCGATCGCCACCAGGCCGAGTCGGGTCGGCGAGCACCGAGCACCAGGAACGGTTGTGCCGCGAGCAGGGTCGCGAAGGCGAGGGCCCGCGCCTGCTCGGTCGGCCAGCCGCTGCCGAGGGCGACGAGGTAGGTGCCCACCACCCCGGCGGCCAGCGTCGACCCGACCGCATAGGGCCGCAACAGCGCTCGAGCATCCAAGGCCGAAGACGCGGGCCGGGGCGGCCGAGATTCCCCCACCGGTGCCCTGGTGCTCGACCTGCTCGACGGGCTGCGACGCGAGCGGGGCGTGACCCTCGTGGTCGTGTCCCACGACGCGCGGGTCTCGGCCCGGGCCGGCCGGGTGCTACGCATGCTCGACGGACGCATCGCGATCGGGAACGGGTCCTGACCGGCTCGCGGCCGAAGGGAGCCTTCCATGATCCGCCTCGTGTTCTGCCTGCGCCGGCGCCCCGAGCTCAGCCTCGAGGCGTTCCAGCGCACCTGGCTCGACGACCACGCCCCGCTCGTCGCCAGCGTCCGCAGCACCCTGCGCATCGCCCGCTACGTCCAGAGTCATCGCATCGACGACCCGGCCGCCGAGCAGCGGATGTCCACGGCGCGAGACGGCGTGATGGAGCCGCCCTACGACGGTGTCGCCGAACTGTGGTGGGAGTCCGAGGAGGACTTCGCCGCGGCGTCCGCCACCCCTGAGGGCCGCGCCGCCGGCCGGGCGCTGCTCGACGACGAGCGCCGCTTCATCGATCTGGCCGCCTCACCGCTGTGGCTGGCCCACGAGTTCCCGCAGATCAACCCGGCCGCCGAAGTCGTGGCGCGGCCTCGGACCGGGATCGCGAAGCTGCACTTCCCGTTGCGCCACCAGGCCCACCTCAGCTTCGACGAGGCCCAGCGGTACTGGCGGGTCCAGCACGGTCCGATCATCCGGCGCCAGGCGCTCGCGGCAGGGTTGTTGCGCTATCAACAAGTCCACCGGTACGAGACCGCGTTCGAGGCAGCGTTGCGCACGGCGCGCGGCACCGTGGCCGAGGCCTACACGGGCCACGCCGAGGCCTGGGTCGATCTCGGCGCCGGCCGGTCCGGGGCTGCGGCCGCCGCAGCGAGTCGGCGTGCCGTCGACGACGAGCGGAACTTCATCGATTTTGCCCGCTCGACGATGTGGTTCGGCACCGAGCACGTGATCATCGACTGGCGTTGAGCGCCCCGGGGTGGCCGGGCCCCAGGCGGGCCCGGCCGCTGAAGCGTTCCCGAAGCGTCGTCACCGGGCCGGCGTCGGGCCGCTCGTGCAACCCGCGACGCTGCAATTCGGGCAGCAGCAGATCCGACAGCTCGACGAAGCCGACCGGTTGGGGCACCGGCATGAACAGCAGCCCGTCGAGCCCGGCCTGCTCCACCCAGCGCTCGATCTCGTCGGCGACCGTCGCCGGCGACCCGCACATCTGCGGGCGGCCGCCGCCCCGCGCGATGCGCTCCCGGGCCTGCGCGACCGTCATCGATCCGTCGCCTCCGGTCACGGTGGCGAGGATCGAGCGGATGGCGTCGGTCGGGACGTCGAGCACCCGGGTGTCGTCGGGCCAGGCGGCGAGGTCGATCCCCAGGTACCCGCAGTACCGGGCCAGGGTGCCCTCGACCGAGCGCAGCGCGTCGAGCGTCGCCCAGCGCCGCTGTGCCTCCTCGTCGGTCGGCGCCACGACCGGACGCACCCCGGCCAACACCTTCGGTTCCCCCGGATCGCGCCCGAAGCGGGCGGCCCGGGCCCGAAGGTCGCGGGCGACGGCGGCGACCTCGGCGGGGCCGTTGCCGACCACGAACACCGCCTCGGCGTGGCGGGCGGCGAAATCGCGTCCCCGATCCGAGGCACCGGCCTGCAACAGGAACGGCGTGCGCTGGGGCGAGGGCTCGCACAGGTGCGGACCCCGGACGTCGAACCACCGGCCGTGGTGGTCGATCGTGCGCACCTTGGTCGGGTCGGTGTGCACGTCCGCGGCGACATCGCGCACCACGGCGTCGTCGTCCCAGCTGCGCTCCCACAACGCATAGAGGACCTCGAGGTACTCCTCGGCCCGGTCGTAGCGGTCGTCGTGACCGAGGACCGCCCCGTAGCCGTTGGCCTCACTGTCGGGCAGGTACGACGTGACGATGTTCCAGCCGACCCGGCCGTCGCTGAGATGGTCGAGCGTGGAGAACAACCGGGCCGCCCGGTAGGGGACATGGTTGGTGGTCGACAACGTGACGGCCACCCCGAGGTGGGTGGTCACCGACGCGATCGCCGGCACCAGAACGGCCGGATCGTTGCAGGGCACCTGTGCGGCATGGCGAACGGCGTCGTCGCGAGAACCGCGCCACACGTCGTAGTAGCCCTCGACGTCGGCGAGGAACAGCAGGTCGAACCCGCCGCGTTCGAGGGTCCGGGCCAGATCGAGCCAGTAGCGCAGCGACCGGTAGCCCACCGAAGTGCCGTCCTCGGGATGCTTCCAGGTCCCCTCGGCGAGATGCGTCGGGCAGCACTGGGTGAACGCACACAACCGGAGCACGATCGAGGAACGTAGGCCACGGCGTCGGGACGAAGGACCCTGGGAGCCGCCGACCCGGCCGCGCACGCTGCGGGCACAGGAGCGAGGAGGACGCGATGGGCATCGAGAAGGTGTGGACCGTCGAGGTGGCCTTCACCGAGGACGAGGACCGGTGCCGGGCCGACGCCGTGCTGTCGGGCGCCCCGGACGAATTACGGGGCTGGGGTCGGTCGCGTCGCAACCCGGTCGACCCCGACCTGCCGGCCATCGGCGAGGAGGTGGCGGCGGCGCGGGCGCTGGTGGACCTCGCCCATCACCTGCTCGAGCAGGCCTCCCACCGCATCGAGTCCTGGGAGGGCCACCCCGTCGAGCTCCGCCACTGAGCGGCGAGCCCGCTCGGGCCGACTCCGGCCGGGGCTGAGTCCGGCCGGGACCGACTCAGGCCGATGCCACGGCGCCGAGTGCGTCGAGTTCGAGCGCATGGCGGGCGTGTCGTTCCGCCATCAGGGTGAGCACCTCGTCACCCCGTTCGGTGCGGGCCGCGACCACCAGCGCCGTCACGGCGATCATCACCCCGTGCAGGCTGCCCCAGCGGTAGTCGCGCCAGCAGTCCGCCGCTGGGTAGTCGATGCCGGCGGCCGCGAGGCGGGACCGGTACGCGGCGAGTACGTCGGCCTCGAGCGCTCGGCGGGCGGCGGGCTCGAACGACCCCCCGAGCAGGTAGGCGAGATCGGTCGGGCCGAGACCTGGGGAGTACGTCTGCCAGTCCACGACGGCCAATGGCGGCGCGCCGGGCGTACGCCCGAACAGGAAGTTGTCCGGCCGGAAGTCCCCGTGCACGAGCGTCACCGGCGACCCCGACCCGAGCGACCAGCGGCCGATCGTGCTACCGAAGTGCTCGATCAGCGCAGTGACGTCGTCGTCGAACCGGCCCGGGTGCTGACCCAGGCAGGCCTGGGCGATGGCCGGGAACCCGAGCCGCAAGCGCTCGGCGCGCTCGGGCGCCGTCGCGGGGAAGGCGGGATGGGCGGCCAGGCTCGCGTCACCCCAGCGGGGGGCATGCAGCGCAACGGCTTGTTCCACCGCCAGACCGACCTCGTCGACGGTGATCCCGGCGAGATGATCGCCGCCGCGAGACTCGACGAGGTCCTCGAGCAGCAACACGAACTCGGCCCGTTCGTCATCGAAACCGGCGAACCAGCACTGCGGTGCACGCACCCGCACGGTGGCCGAAAGTTCGGCGTAGAAGAGGTACTCCTTGCGGTAGGCGCCGCCCTGGAACGCCGCGGTGCGGCAGGTGGGGTCGAGCGACGGGAACTTGCCCATCACGGTCAACGGCCGCTGTCGCGGATCGTCCCAGGTGAGGGCGAACCGGCCGTTGCGGCTCATCTGCCCCGTACCGACGAACCCGAGGAACTCGACCGAGGTCACGGTGGCGCCCCGAGCGACGCCGCCACGTTCGAGCGCGCCGGTCATCCAGGCGGCATCGATCTCCGACGGTTCCCCGCGCACCTCGAAACCCATCGGCGGGAGGGTAGCGGGGCAGGTAGCGGGGGGTGCCGGCCGGCCTCGCTAGGGTCGGCCCATGTTCGATCTGGTGATCTCGGGCGGGACCGTCGTCGACGGCACCGGTGCAGCGCCGTTCCCCGCCGACGTCGCGGTGCGCGACGGCCGCATCGTCGAGGTGCGGCCCGGCATCGACGCCGCCGCGGCCGAGCGGCTCGACGCCACCGGCTGCGTGGTCACGCCCGGGTTCGTCGACGTGCACACCCACTACGACGGCCAGGTGACCTGGGACGATCTGCTCGAGCCGTCCTCGTCCCACGGCGTCACGACCGTTGCGGCGGGCAACTGCGGCGTGGGTTTCGCCCCGGTCCGCCCGGGCCAACAGGGCTGGCTCGTGCAACTCATGGAGGGCGTCGAGGACATCCCCGGCACGTCGCTGCACGAAGGCATCCAATGGGCCTGGGAGTCGTTCCCGCAGTATCTCGACGCGCTCGAGGGTCGGCGGTGGTCGATGGACGTCGCGACCTTCGTGCCCCACGGCGCGGTGCGGGCCTACGTCATGGGCGAGCGGGGCGCAGCGAACGAGGCCGCCACCGCCGACGACGCCGCGGCCATGGCCCGGTTGGTGCAGGAGTCGATCGAGGCCGGGGCATTCGGGTTCTCGACGTCGCGCACGTTCGGGCACAAGGCCCGCGACGGCCGACCGGTCCCGGGCACCTATGCCGCGGTCGACGAGCTGCTCACCATCGCCCGGGGCGTGCGCGCCGGCGGAGGTGGCCTGCTCGAGTTCGCGCTCGGCACGATCACCCCCGAGGACGAACACCCCCTCGACGAGGTGCGCCTCGTCGGCGAGTTGGCCGAGGCCACCGGGCTGCCCGCCACCTGGCTGCTGCTCCAGACCCGCCCGGACCCCACCGGTTGGCGGCGCCAGCTCGACACCTCGCTGTCGCTCGCGGCCCGCGGCGTGCCGATCACGGCACAGGTGGCCGGACGGCCGTTCGGCGTGTTGCTCGGCTTCCCCACGTATCACCCGTTCTCGCGCCGGCCTACGTACCGTCGCCTGGCCGCGACCCTTCCCTCCGACGAGTTGATCGCCGAGCTGTTGCGCCCGGCGATCCGGGAGGCGATCCTCGCCGAGGCCGACACCGAGCCGATCCCGAACGCGCCGGGTGAGGGAGTGGCCGAACTGGTCGCGCTCAACCTCGATCGGCTCTACACCCTCGGCGACGACGTCGACTACGAACCCGGGCCCGAGCGCTCCGTGGCCGCGATCGCGGCAGCCCGTGGCGTCGACCCGCTCCGCCTCGTCTACGAGCTGTGCTGCGAGCACGACGGGCGCAACCTGCTGTTGCTCCCCTTCTTCGGCTACGCCGACGGTGACCACTCCGCGCTGTACGAGATGCTCACCTCGCCCGGCACCGTGCTCGGTCTGGCCGACGGCGGCGCGCACTGCCGGCTGGTGTGCGACGCGTCGCAACCGACGACGATGCTCACCCACTGGATCCGCGACCGCGTACGCGGGCCGAAGATCGACCTGGCCACCGCGGTCAAGCGCCAGACCAGCGAGACCGCAGCCCTGATCGGGCTGACCGACCGGGGACGGGTGGCCTCCGGCTTGCGGGCGGACCTGAACGTCGTCGATCTCGATGGGCTTCGCCTGCACCGGCCCCACGCCGTCGACGACCTGCCGGCCGGTGGCCGCCGGCTGCTCCAGCAGGCGACCGGCTACGTCGCCACGGTCGTCGCCGGGGCGGTCACACGCCGCAACGGTGTCGATACCGGCGCGCGCCCCGGACGGCTCCTGCGCCGGCACTGACCGACCGCGTCCGCGACGGGTCCTTGGTCCCTCGTCGGGACGGCTGCTCGCTTGAGTACGGTCGGCCCGTGACCACCCCGGAACCGACTCCCCCGCCGCCGCCACCGTCGCCCACCGCGCTCACCGTGCCGGCGGCACCCGCCAAGTCGCGTCGGACGCTCTGGATCGTATTGGGCATCGTCGCGGTGGTGCTCGTCGCCGGGGCCGGCATCGCAATCGCCACCTCGTCTGGGAATCCCACGAAGACCCTCCAAGAGCTGCTCCCCAAGGCGCTGGAGGAAAACTTTGCCTCGCAGGGAGTGACGGCGAAGGTGAGCGGCGTCAAGTGTGACGACGTGGAGTTCAAGGACGGTCCATTCCTGGTCGATTGCGTGGTGTCCTTCACCGGTGCGACCCGAACGATGAACGCCGAGGTCTCCGGTTCGATCAGCGGCGACACGATCCGGGTCACCGATGCCTCCTCTCCGTCCCGTCTGCTCGACGTCGCAGCGGCCGAGCGCGCCACTCAGACCGTGGTCGACGGGGTGGCCAAGGGCGTGAAGGTCCTCGCTTGCACGCTTGCGGAGAGCCCGCTCGTGATGCGCGCCGGCGACACGTTCACCTGCAAGACGGATTCGGACGAGACCCTCACCCTGCGCATCACGGACTCCAACGGGCTGGAGCTCGCCAACGTTCGCTGATGCGAACCTTCACCTCGATCGCCGGGCCGCCACGACGCTTTCGAGGATCGACAGACCGATGGTGATCTTGTGCAGGAACGACGAGTGGTGGGGCACGAGGTGGAAGCCCGGGTGCCCCGACCACAACGCGCGCAACCGGCGGTCGAGCGCGATCGCGTCGTCGTCGTTCTCGGTCCGCCACCGATTCCCTCCTTCGATGCTCGAGCCGCCCACCGCCGCGGTCTCGAAGTGGAGCACGGCGTCGTAGCGGGCCAGTTCGGCATCGAGGGTGGTCCCGGCCTGGGCGAAGAACTCGGCGGTGCCGTCGGGCCAGTACGCCGCGCCGTCGACGGTGCCTCGGTCGCAGAGCAGCACCCGATCCGGGCCCCACCGGGCCCGCCGGTCAGCACGATGCGCATCGAGGCATCTTTGCGCCGGCCCGGCCGACCCGACGGCGGTCACCTCTGCCGTGCCACCATCGCCGCCGTGCTGCTGCCGAGACCGGTCCCCCTCGAGTCCGACGCCCTCGCAGCGCTCGCCGAACTGCTCGGGATCATGACCGACCAGTTGGTGTTCTCCGCCGAGCAGCAGCGCTGGAGCATCGCGGCGATCGCCGACCTGTCCGAACGGATCGCCTACGCCCAGTTGCTCGACGAGTCGACGATGGTGCTCGGTCTCGACGACGTGGCGCTGCTGATCGACGGGATGGCCTTCACCGAGCACGCCAGCGCCGAACTGCCCTGGATTGAACTGGTCCGCTGGGCGTCGGATTTCATCGTCGGGGAGCTTCGCCCCTTCTGGAGCGAGCAGGAATGGCACGAGTACATGGCCGGTCCCCGCTGACCCGCCTGGTCACGGACGGATGAGCATCATCGCGTCGTAGGCGAGTTCGCTGACCCGCCGGCCGCTGCCGGCCATGACGATCGAGCGGAACCGCCCGTCGAGATGAGCGGCCGCCTGCCCGGCGAGCCCGAGCCCCCATCGCAATGTCGACAACACGCGCCACCAACGAATCCGGTCGTCGTCCCAGGTGCCGCCGGCCTCCTCGTAGCCACGCCGGAACGGCGCCACCCCGCCGAGCCCACCGACGATGCGGTCGTCGGCTCCGAAGCGCCACATCCGGGTCTGCGGCCAGGCCAGGTCCTCCATGGGATCGCCGACCCGGGAACCCTCCCAGTCGAGGAGGGCTCGCAGACCGTCGGGACCAACGATCAGGTTGCCGTTCCGGGCATCGTTGTGGACGATCGTGCACCGAGCAGGCTCTTCCGGTCGATGCGTTCGCAACCACCGCAACCCGTAGGCGAAGGCAGGCTCCGGGCGCAGCAGGCTCTCGATGCCGAGCTCGACCGTGGCGATCGCGGCAGCGACCGGCGCCGAGTCCGGTGGGCGGGTCAACCCGGCCGGGGCGAGTGACGGATCGATCGCGTGCAGTCGCGCCAGCGCGTCGCCGAGTTGAGCGACGACGAGGTCCCCGTGGCCGAGCGCAGCGGCCTGGCGCAGCACGCGTCGGGGAATCGTCTCGCCATCGATGCGGTCGCTCACGAGGAACGCGCCGCCCACCCAGGAATCGTCGAGGGTCGCGCCGTGCACGTGCGGGACGGGTACGCCTCCCTGCTCGGCCACGGTGCGCACCGCGCCCTCGGCGACAGGGTCGAGCGCCTGGATCTCGACGGTGGGCAGGATCGTGGCCACGAGCCCGACGGTGCGATCGCCGACGTGGGCGTCGAAGAGCACGTTGCGGCGCCGGGCGCCGGCCGAGCTCTCGGAGATCCCGTCGACGCGCACGTCGGCACCCCACCGCTGCGTCAGCCAGCGGGCCAGGCCGTCCTCGATCGTCGCCATCACGAACCGGTCCAGTCGTCGTAGCCGGGCTTCGAGATCGCGAGGTCCTCTCGCAGTGTCGCCACGATCGCCGCATGGATCCCGGCCAACTCGTCAGGTTCGATCGGGCCGGCTCCGAGCAGGCGGTCGGCGAGCTGCGCCCGGGCGTCGGCGAGCGCGCCGGAGGTGTCGGCGAGTGCGCCGGAGGTGACGACGAACGGCGACAAGCGGTCTCGCTCGGCCGCCGTGGCAGCCTGCGCCAGCCGGACCTCGCGTTCGACGATCCGCACCAGATTCGCCGCCACACGCACCTGGTGCTGGAGCGGTCCGGACACGGCGGCGAGCACCCGGTCCTCCAGGAGCGCGGCGACATCGTTCAACAGTTCGGTGGCATCTGGTCGGTACTGCACGGCGGCCCTCCCCGGCGTGGCTTCCCCGACCGGTTGCTACCACCCTCACCACGGCCGGTGCGAACGGACATCGCGCCGGCCGCACGGACGCCCGCTCAGGTGAAGTAGCCGCTGACATCGGCGAGCAGATGCGCGCCGGACTCGGTGAACACACACACCTTGCCCCCCGCCCCCACCGGCGCCACCACCAAATTCGGCACCGTCTGCCCCCGCACCAGATTCAAACTCGACGCCACCGGACGCACCGCCCCACACGGCCACACCGTCACGAACCCGTCCCCCG
>Ga0169931_10000163_pt1 | contig 101383 bp, 159 predicted proteins | sample Kivu_15m_20L_FD_129675 | JGI IMG/M metagenome (GOLD analysis project Ga0169931, IMG submission 129675) | Freshwater microbial communities from Lake Kivu, Western Province, Rwanda to study Microbial Dark Matter (Phase II) - Kivu_15m_20L... | ecosystem: Environmental > Aquatic > Freshwater >...
CAAACACAGAGTTAAAATTTGGGAAGAAATGAATGGCTATGAAATGCCTAAAACATACAATAACATTTACGAAATGCTAAAAAGAATTTCAGAAGCCAATGGTAGTAAATTCGCTGATGGTGGTGAAACCTTTATGGCAGGGGGTAGAGCAGAAAAAAAGTATTATTGGATAACAATGGATAGGAATTACATTGATAAATATATTGGTTATGCAAGTCGTATGTATGGTATGTTTGAAGGTGAAATTTATACCCAAGCACCGAATAAAGTAGCATTTGATACACAAAATGATATGTTTACTTTTACAAGTATGATTGAAAATCATAATAACGATAAAGATTTTGAAGAAGGTGATGAAGGATATATTCATTATGAAGAATTATATAATGGAGAGCCAAGACCAAATATATGGAATAGAATTTTTGGAAATATGGATAAAGGTGGTTCGGCTGATTTAGATTACAATGAAATTTTCAATGTTTTAAAATCTAAAATTGACGATGCTATTGATGATATTCCGAATAAATACGAAAGTGCTTCTCAATTTACAGGTGAAGAAATAGAACACGAATCAAGAAGTGGATTTATTCCTTATACTGATGGTGGTTATCAAGCAGTATGGTTTGAAACGCTTGGTGCTATGTATTCTTCGGGTTATAATTTACCTACAAAACCTTTGGATGATGAATTGAACCGACAAATTGATTATAATTTGGAATTAGCGAGAGAAAGTTTTGGTTCAGATTATCCCGAAATCGTTGAAGAACTTGGCGAAGAAAACATTGATTATAATTCATTGGTTGATGCAGGTTATCAAAGTGAAGCAGAAGAACTATCTAATGCTGAAATGGATATGATGTGGGAAGATACAATCTTAATGCGAATTTTGGCTAATTACTACAATCCCGAAAATTCAAGAGCAAAAGATGGTAAACACACAATTCGTTTATTTGGTGATGTAAACCTTGAAAGTCCATACCACAGAACAGGTAATTTAGATGATTCTCACGAATACGAATTTACTTTTGATTCTATTGCCGAATTAGAAAAAGAAATGAATAAAGGATTAAAGCAAGTAATTTCTTGGTTTGAGGGTGATATGTATAATGATTCAACGGCAGAAATGAAAGTTCGTAGAATGAAAAAAGGTGGAACTGCAAAATATGGTAAAGGTGGTCTTTTAGGTGAAGATGCACGTTTGGAATATGTTACTGATGCTTTTGCTTCTTATGAATTGCAACAACAATTAAGAGATAAATTAGGAATTGAAACCGATTCACTTGGCGATAATTACGTTATTTCATTTGATTATACTGATTATGGGGGTGATTTCCTTGATAAAGTTGCTATTGAGTATTTTCAAGAAACTTACCCCGAAAATACATTGGTTGAAGCAACAGGTTGGGGTGGACAAAATGCTTATGTATTTGGAGAACCTGCAAAAGAATGGATTGAAACAACACAGGATTATCCATTAGGATTTGAAGATATTGAGGACTTCTATTATGAAAAACAAAATGAGCAAGAAGCCGAAGATTTTAATTACTTCCTTGATGAAATTTCAGATGAATATAATTTTGACCGAGAAGAAGCATTTGATTGGTTAATGGAAAATCGTGGTGGTTATTACGGAATGACCACACAAGGTCTTGATTTTAGTTATGAAGATTTGACAAACGAATTAGTTCTTGAAGGTATTGTTGAGCCGAAAAATGAAGATGAAGAATACGCAGGTGGTGGTGAATTATTAACGCATCAAACATTTTTCATTGTTGATAAAGATGGAGTTCCATTAGGATATAATGATGGGTATATTATCGCTTTTAATACTGATAATCTATTGAGAAATCAAATAGATTGGGAAGGGGAAACAAGTGATTTTGATGTTGTTTCTGAAAAATTATTATTGGATAATAATTATGACTTTAATGATGTTTATGGTACTATATATTATGATGCCACAAAAGGTGAAGAAATAGTTTTTGGAGAAGAATTAAAAGAACCTTATCGTTCTTTTTATTTGAAACAAATATTATACGCAGGTGGTGGTGAAATTAAATTAAGAATAAAAAATGTAGATTCATTTGATAAACATTATGACGAAGTTGGTTTTACAAAAAAAGAATTGTCATTACCTAAACAGGATTCAAATAATGTTTGGTTTACAACAACAAAAGATAAAAGTATTGCTGAACAATTAATCTTTGATGGTTTTGTTGAAAATTATGCAGAAGGTGGTGAAATTGATATTTTAAAATTATATCAAAAAGATGTTTTTTCTGATAAAGATTATGAATTAATTTATGAAGCGATTGAAAATGGAGATATTGATACAGACGATTTAAAAGCAGATTGTATGGATTATATTTATGACAGATTAGAAAAAGAATTTGGTGATAAATATAGTGTTGATGAAATTTGGGAATACACAGACGAACATTTGTCAAACGGATTAACCCATAAAGAAAATTATGATAATCTTGTTGAATATCTTAAAGATAATGAAGAATACGCAGAAGGTGGTGAAGTAGAAGATTGGATGGAAGAAGCATTGGAATCTTTAATTGAAGAAACAGGTAATGATGATTTGGAAATTACAATAGTTTCTGATAATGGAAATGAGTTTTATTGTGAAGGAAATAATGCTGAATATCGTGTTTTCAAAACAGAAGAAGATGCAGAAGAAACGGCAATAGAGCAAGTTCGTGAAGATTTAGAAGAAAATCCCGAATACTCTAATCAAGATTGGTTAATGAATTATATTGATGGTCGTGATTTCTTTGAAGAAGCATTAAACGAAATGAATCAAGGTTATGTAGATGATATTGAATCCGAAAGCGACACAAAATATGCTAATCGTTTAATTGCTGAATTAGTAGATAACGGACTTATGAATGAAGAAGATGCTGAAAAAGATTATGCAGAACCAATGGCAGATGATTTAAAATCTGATTATGTTGCTTTATTAACAGAAGGGCAATTAGATGAAGGTAATGATGGTTTAGATTATTTCATTTTTAATTTAGGCGAATCTGAAACATTTAAAATGGTTATGGACAATAATTTAATTGATATTGATGAAGCAAGTCAAGATGCCGTTGAAACTGATGGAATTGCACATTTTCTTTCTTCATACGATGGAGAAACACTATATTTGTCTAACGATTGCGTAGCATACCGAACAAATTAATGAAATATGGCAAAAACGACAAAAAGCACATACAAACCTGCTAAAATAAATAACTACAAACCTGTTGTTAGAATGACAGAGGGTGGGAATGTTTCTGAATTAGATTATTCAGAACGTAGAGCATATATTGAAGAACGATATGCCCCTTTTATTACGGATGCTCAAATGATTTTTTCAATTTGGAATAGTGGATTGGAGTATGACTTGAAAGGTGATTGGAAAGAAGTTAAAAAAGAAATTCTTGACCATTATGAAAGTCTTTCTGATTATACTGAAAAAACATTACCCGAAGAAACAATTTATGAAATTAAAGATTGGAGTTTAGTTCGCAAAGATATTGACCCCGAAACCGATGAAGTAATTGACGAAGTAGAATTAGAAGAACTTTCTGCTGATAATACTTACAACTTTTCTTATCGTGGATTAATTGATTTGAATTGGAGAGTTTATCACGATGTTGATTATGACAGGTATTTCTATGTTATTATGCCACATTTAGGGGGTGATATTCGTGGAAATTATGGTGATGCTTTTATTCTTGAAGGGAATGATAAAGATGAATTGTTTTATCGTTTCTATGAAGGTTTTATTAGTGGTGGTGCAAGTATCTATTTAAAATTCGCTGATGGTAGTGAAGTAGCATTTGATTCTGAACAAGATAGTGATGTATTTTATTTCCGTTTAAGCGAAGCATTTGAGCCAACAGGTATGGCTGAAAAATTTGTTGCCGATTTTGAGAAATTTGACACTTGGTATGGTGATGAATTTTTAGAAGAAACTATTGATGTTTATTTTGCAAGAAAAGGACAAGCACCTAAAATGATGGCAGGTGGTGGTAGTCTTAATGATGAAACCCCAAAAGCGTACATTCAAATTCTCGGTGATAATAACGAAGGCAAATGGATTGATTTAACGGATTATTCTGATGGTCAAGATGTAATTGATAACATTTATGATTGGATGAATGAATTAAATCAAGAAGATGGTGGAAATCGTGAGGAATATGAAGTATTAGATTACGAAGGATTTGGCAGGGATTTGTATGATGAATATATGGGTGCTAATGAATTTGACGAAATTATTGAAGCATACGATAAATTTTCAGAATTAGATTTCCCAAGCGATGTAGTTGCTGAATATAAGGATAATATGAGTAGTGGTGATAGAACCCTGCTTGATGTTCTTGAAGAAATGGAAAATAATCATTTCGGGATATTTGAAAACTATAACGATTTTGGTTATCAAATGGTAGAAGAAAAAGTTTTTTCCCCTTCAATAAATAATGTTTTTATTACAGAAACAGATAAAAGAATTTTAGCAGGTGAAGAAGCAGATAGTGTTGTTCAAGATATGAATTTTGAACAAATGCTAAATATCGCTACTGATGTTAAAGACGAATATGATGATGAAATTTCTGAATTAGAAGATAAAATTTCTGAATTAGATGGTGAAATTGAAGATTTAATTTCACTTCAAGGGGATGCCGTTGATGATGAAGATGAATACGAAAGAATTTCAGAAGAAATTGAAGAAAAAGAATTAGAACGTGATGATTTACAATCTCAATTAGACGACATTGATAGCCGTTACGAAGATAAAGCAAGAAATGAAGCACAAGAAGTCCTTTATGATGAAATTCACGATAGATTAGAAAATGATTTAGAGGGTTGGTTAGAAGAATATGGTTATGACACTAATAATTTAGAAGATGTTTCATTTTTAAGTATTGATTATGAAGAAATAGGTGAAGAAGCATCCGATAACTTTTTAGTTATTGAATACGATGGACAAATGTATTTTTTCAATAACTATGCGAAAGGTGGTCGTTTGGTTGCTAAAAAAAGAAAGCCACAATACAAATACTATATTGTTGAAAGTAGCACCAAAAAATTAGTATCGGGTTACGAATCAAAAGAACAAGCAACTGAACAACGTAAATTACTTGTTAAAGAATATCCAAGTATGAGATTTGAAATCTTTACTTTGGCTAATTTGGAAAAGAAAACTGATTTAGATGTTTATGCTAAAAAAGATTACGTTGAATTAAGCACACTTGATAAAATTAAAAAGGTTTCAGTTGATGCTTACCGATACGGAGAAGAAAAAGTAGGACAGGCAAACGCATTTTTGAAAAAACACGATGTTAAAGGTAGAATTAAACGTGGTGCAAGAACTATTTGGGATAAAACTAAACAAGGTGGAAATTGGCTTAAAAGACAATGGCAAGAAGCCGACTTTGGTGATGGAAAAGGAAAAGCAAAATTCTTCGCTGATGGTGGTGAAGCAGATAATAAAATAATTTCAGTTTATTATGTTGAAGAAGATAATAGAGGTGAAAAAATGAAACTATTATCTCAATCTATTTTTTCAGAGGATAAATTGCGAGAAAAATTAAAAGAAGCAAAAGAAAAAACATTTGATTATTTAGATAAAGGACTTTATTTAACAAGGTATGAAGTTTATATTCATCCTAAAAATGTTAGAAAACCATATTTAGATAAATTTAAAGTATCTTTTGATAATTATTCAGAAGGTTCACAAGTAAGAACAAAACCAAGACAATTTAAGGAAGTAGAAGTTTATGGAATAAAAAATGAAAATGGTTGGTTATTAGGTTTCAAAGGAAGTTCTGCCGAACTACAATTTTCACCACATACAATGCCAATTACTTTCACAAGTAACGAAATGGCACAAGAATTTATTGATAGAAATTCAGTAAAAAATCCGTTTATTAAAAAAGGTGTTGTTGTTAAATTAAAAGATAAAATTATTAAAATATTTAATGATGGTGGTGAATCAAAAACTATTGACTTTGCAAGTGTAGATGGTTTAGTTAGTGAAGAAGAATTACGAGATTTATCTTTTAACATTAAGGTAAAAACTCTGCCAAATAAAGATGGTGTTTTGTTACACGAATTAGTAACGATTGAAGATTACGATGCGTTAGGTGAAGAAAAAGTTAAATTACAACCATTTCATTTGATTTATGGTTCTGATTCTTTGGCTATTTTCAATGCTTTTGGAGTTGATGAAGTTGCAGGTCTTAAAAGAGCCGATGCCGAAGCGAAAATAAATGAATTAAAAGCACAGGGTAAAACAGAAAAAGATGGGGCGTTTATTGCAGGTCTTTGTAATTTCGTTGGCGACAATGTATTTATGTTTTTCAATGTTGAAAGATTAAGTTTTGAGGGTTTTGCAAATAGAGTATTGCCACACGAAGCACTACATTTAGCGAGATATTTAATTACATTGTATAAAAACGAATGGGTTAGAAATAATCTTACAACACCTAATTGGTGGGAAGATAAAAGAGCCGTTTTTGTTGATATGAATGATGATAATGAAGAATTTTTTGCTGAAACATTAGAACGAACAACTGCGATTGCTATGGATGGTTGGTTCAAGGTTACAGGAAGCCGTTGTTTTGCTGATGGTGGTTCAATTCAATACGTTCCTGTTCAACAAATGCCACAAAAATCTATTAATTCTCCTTTAAGAAATATGAATGTTAATACTGATTCACCATTTGTTAAAGGTAATCCACAAGTATTGGGTATGCTTAAAGATGGTGGTGTTACAGAAGAAATAGTAAATATTGATAATCGAATATATAACTTAAAAGAATTAGTTACAAAAATTAATGAAGAAGATAAACCCGAAATGCTTCAAACTATAAAATCGCTTGAAGAAGAAAAGGCAAATCTTTTAAAAAAAGGAAATAATAAAGAAGAAATTAAAGAAAGAAAATCATTTTTCAGTTTTTTCAAAGAAGGTGGTGAAACACAATATGATGTTTATGACAACAAAAGAATGTTGGAAAATCAAGCACAAGAAGTTCATCATCATTCCGAAGAATTAAATAATCAAATTACTGCAACAAAACAAGTTCCTGCTTGGGTGATTGCAAAAATGGAAAGAGCAACTACTGATTTAAGCGATATTACTCACTATTTAGATGGTGAAAATAAAATGGCTGATGGTGGAAGTTTAGATGGGGATAGACACGATGTAGTTCCTTATGGAGATAAATTTGTAATAGTTAAGGTATATCAAAGAGAAGGCAGTTATTCGTCTAAAAGTGGAGTAATAATTAGAGATTTCAATGGAAATCCTATGAAATTTAATGACATTAAATCTGCACAACAATTTATTGATAATATGGATATTAAATATCCTTATGGAGTTCCAAAAGCAAATGCAGGAATGTTATTATTGGCATCTCAATTAATGCAACAAAAACAACCACAACAACCACAGGTAGTTTATTATGTTCCACAACCACAAGCACAGGTTGAACAAACAAATTCTGATATTATTCAAAATGTTCCACAAGCAAGTGAAGGTGGTGATATTGACGATAGTTTTATTAATGATTTTTGTATTACTAATCTAATTGAACTTGCAAATGCAATTCAGCAACTAAAATACTTTGTTACAGACAGATTTAAGACAACTGATAAAGAATATGGTATATACAAAGGGAGATTAATTCTTGTATTCAAAGAAGAAATGAGTGTAAGCGTAGTTGAAGCCATTAATAAATTTATTGAAGAAGCAGAAGATTGCCACCACATTTTTGAACAAGCCGTAAATGTTTCGGGAAGTAAGCCAAATTCACTTGATATTAATTTATTGACAGATAAATTTTCAGATAAAGAATTTGGAAAAGGGGGAAAAGTATATAAATATGCACCAAAAAAAATAAATTTGGAAAAAACTAAAAAAATCACAACCAATTTAGGTGATTATATTTTAGGATTGATTACCGATGAATTTGTTTATTTTGTAAACGAAGAAGAAAGCGATGAAAATGCTCAAACAATTATGTATAATAAAAAGGGTGAATTAGTAAGCGATAATTACTTTGCTACATCTGATTTGTTTGATAAATTATTATCTAATAGTGAATTTGAATATATTCATCCAAATATGAAGGCATATAAAGATGAACAGGAAAAAGAAGAACAAGAAATAGATAGTTTCAAGGTATTTAATTACACGGATAACATTTATGCAACAGATGAAGTGTTTAATTCAAAATCAGATGCTAATAAATTCATTGATGAATTTAGAAAAAGATTTGAAAAGCAAGGTTATTACAGAGATAATCAATGGAATAAATTACAACCATCTGAAATTGATTTGTTAGCAATTCCAAAAGATTTTAACCCATACAAAAATTAATTATGAAAGATGCACAAATAGGAACAACAATTAAATTCAAAGATTGGAAAGATGATATAGTTGTTGGTGTAATTCAAGGATTTGAAAATGGAAAGTTTAAAGTTTCTGTAAATAATCGTGTAGGTCAATATAAAGTGCCTTCTAATGATATTGTTGAAATAGTAGATAAAACTATAGAAGAACCATTAGAAGAATCAAGAAGTATAAATAAACAGGTAATTTATAAAAAGAAACCTATTAAAAAAACACCTGCTTTTACAGGATATTTTGCTGATGGTGGTTATACAAAGGTTATTGATGGTATGCCTAATGAATTAACTATTTATATTCCTTTGTATGATTTCAACGATAATCCTTCAAGTGATGAAGAAATTGAAAGTAGAGTAAATGATGTAAAACATTTTCTAACAAATCATTTTGGAGAATATGTAGTTGAGCAAAATGGAAGTAGTTTCATTGATTCAGAAGGTAATTTAATTATGAGGAAGCACATTCAAATATCGGCATATCCAAGCGATGCTGAATTTGAATCAAATAAAGAAGCACTAATTAATCAATTATCTCTTTGGGCAACAGATTGGTTGCAACTTGTTATGGTATTAGAGTATGAAGAAGATATGTTCTTTATTATGCCTATGCAAGATATGATGAAGAATGGTGGAGAACTTTGGATTCAAGATGCCGTTAAGCAAATGAAGAAAAAAGGAAGTGTTGGTGCTTTTACAAAACAGGCAAAAAGAGAGGGATTAACACCTATTGAATTTGCTAAAAAAGTATTGAAAAATCCAAAAGGATATGCTCTTAAAACAAGAAGAAGGGCGATGTTCGTTAAAAATACTAATCCCGAATTATTTTAATATGAAAATTTCAGAGAATCAATCAAGAACTTTATATGCCTTGTTTACAATTATGTTTGCCGTAAATGTTGGTTACACTATTTGGAATTTTCACGAATCACGAAAATTACGAATACTTCAACAACAAATAGCCGAAGAACAATTAAGACAGATAAAAAACGGCAAAAAACAAGAAGAAGAACCGATTTCTTAATAAAATTGACAAATAATTTGTATCATTGACAAATATAATTTCTATATTTGCTTCAATGAAATACCTTAATTATTTATTTCGCTTTATTGTAATTACTATTATCGTTCTACCTGTGTGGATTTTAATGTGTTTCACAGGTTTAATAGTTTCCATAATTATACATTTTTTTGTTCAAATAGGAATCGTTAAACAGATAAAGTATCGCAACAATATGAAATCAATAATTAATGATTTCAAACAAGACATTACACAATTTTTTATTTTTTACTAATAAATTAATATGCTATGAAAAACTTAAAAGTATTTCACGAAGAACTATTGCAAGAAGAAGGTATCAAAGTAACTGATTTACCCGATGAATTGCAGAGAAAGATTAGAGGGTTCAATTTAATGAGAAAGAAATTGGAGAAAAATCCCGATGATGAAAAACTCTTTATTCAACTTCAAAAAAACGCTACCAATCTTGGCGATAAAATACAAAATTTTATTGAGAGAGATTACGATGAAGATGATAATGACGACAATGACGACAATGACGACAATGACGACAATGACGACACTTCAAAAAAACCTGCTGAAAAATCAAATTCAGATAGCGATAAAAAATCATCAAAAAAAGATGATGATTCTGTTAATGAAGGTTCAAAAAAACAAGGTGGTCAAGTTGAAAAAACTGCTAAAAAATCAAGTGGAAGGTTTGGTAATTTAATGATGGAAAAGAAAATTCTTGCTATTATGGAAGCAAGGGGAGAAAACAGAATTAAAATATCTGATTTAGAATCAATCATTGGTCGTGAACCCGAATATCCCGAACAAGAAGTTAATAATATCAAATTAAGAAAGGTATTTCTTTCAAATGATTACAGATTAATGTAAAATGAATAATCAAGTTGAGATATTAGAGTTTTTCCGAGAAGTCCAACGAGTAATTTCAAAACACGGACTTCAAAAAGTTCTTGGTCAATTAAGAAAATTAAAAATTGATTCCAATAACGATTTAGAAAGAGAAGTGTGTGAATATATTTTATCTACTACGGCTAATCACTATAATATAGAACTTGCAGATATTTTAAATTCAAAAAAACGTGGAGTAATTAGTGAAGCACGAAGAATGTGTTTTGCTTTAATGAAAGAACATTTGCCTTTTACTGATGAAGAAATAGGTGAGTATTTCGGGGGTAGGTCAAGGCAATATGTTAATAAAGAATTGGTTGGATTGCCGATTAATCAAGAAAAAGTTTGGTTAAAAAAAGACATAACATTTGTAGATGATTTTATGATTTTGACGACTAATGTTTTGAAGTTTAAAAATACTTTTAGTATGAATAATAAAATGAAGGAAAATGAGTAAATTTTGGTTTTTTGATAGAAAAGGCAGACCGACTTCCAATGAAAAAAGAATTTGCGATAAGTTTAATTCACTAATAAATGATGGAACTATTTCTGCAAATCAAGTAGAGGAATATGTTGAAGAATATGGTAAGCCAATGAACGAGGGTGAATTGGATGATATGTTCGGTTATTTAACAGGTGAGTATTCAAGTGGAGAGAAATATGAATATGCTGATTCTGATGATGATTCGGAATATGACGATAATGATACTGATTACGAAGAAGTAAATTACGAGCAAACAAATCAAAAAACAGGTGCAGAAAAAAGTCCTGTTGATTTTAATCCATTTGAAGAACCTGTAATTGAAAGAAGTTACACAAGGGGATTTAATGTAAATTCAACTGATGATGAATCCGATGCAGAAGATAATGACGATGATGATTTCGATGATAACGATAATGATTCAAAAGTTAAATTTTCGGACAATGATTTAAAAATGCCCAAAGATGGCGAAAGCATTGATGAAGATGATGATGAAGAAGAAGATATTCCCGAACCCGATTGGGCGAATACAGGTGGAGTAACGAGTAGTTTGGAAGAAGGGGATGATGATGATGAAGATTACGATGAAGATGATGATGATGATGGTGGTGGAAAACTCGGTGGCGACAATCTTCAAGATTTATCACCTGCTCAAAAAAGAAAATCGGCAGAAAAAACGGCAGAAGCGTTATTGAATATGTATTGCCAATTTGTTCCTATGCCATTTAAAAAATGGGCAAGTTTCAATGAGGGTAAAATACAGAAATTAGTTTTTGAAAACAAGATTGATTTAACAATGCAGTTGGAAAACAATGTTTCTGTGAAGGATTACATTGATGGAACAAATGAGCAAGTAGAAGAAGTATTTAAGGTTTCTGATGAAACAAGGGAAGAAATTAAAGACCCACTAATTGATGTTTTACTTGAACAAGATTTAGCATTAACGCCAACTCAACGGCTTATGTTAGCAGTAGGTGGACATATTGTTACAATGGGATTCTCTGCGTTTCAGTTGGCACAAAATAATAAACAGGCACTTGAAACATTTGAGAAATTTCATATCCAAATGAATCAACAGAAAGCACCTGTATATCAAGACACAGAAAGACCTAAAAAGACACCAAGACCAAGACCACAACAAGAAGAAAAATTATCAAGACACGAACAAGAATCCGTTGAAGAAATTATGCGAATGATGAATAACAACGATGATATTGACGATGAAGATGATGATATTATTGATTCTGAACACGACCCAAGTGTTGATGTAACGGAAGATTATGGTGATGATGATTAATTAATTATTTATGTATAGGAGAGAACCAATCTTAATGTGTGCGACAGGCAAGAAGGGTGTGGGAAAAACCTTTACCACGATGAATTTGATTAAGTCATACATTAAAGGAAATAAAAAAACAGGCAAAAAGCCAAGAAAAGTATTGATTTATGATATTAATATGGAATATACCGAATTTAAAGTTATTTCGGTTAAAGATATTCCAACATTTACTCGTCAATCAAAAGTAGAAGTTAGGCGTGTTCTTCCAATTTTAGATAATGGAAGAATGGCTACACTTTCTGATATGCTTGTCATACTCAACCAAATCATTGAGAAATTCAGAGGTGGAATGTTAATTCTTGAAGATATTAATAGATACCTTATTGCTTCTAAAACAACTGATGTAATTGGACTTCTTGCAACAAACCGACACAGAGATTTAGATATTATTTGCCATTTTCAATCCTTGTCGGCACTTGACCCCCGAATGTGGCAGAACACTACATTTGTCCGTTTCCATTATCAAATTGATGATGTTAAAAGATATGCTCAAAGATTACCTAATTACGAAATGTTTAAGATTGCTCAATGTTTGGTTGAGTACAAGTATTTGAAAAAAGGAGATAAAAGATTTTTTTGTTATATCGCTTGTGATGAAAATTATATTACAGGAAACTATACGAAATTAGATTTTGAGATTGCCTGTCAATTATTTCTTGAAAAAAACTCAAAATACGTTAATGACTACCAAAAGAAATTCGGTAGTGGTATTGAATCAAGAAATAAAGCAGTAAAAATGTTAATTAGAGATTTACAAGAAAAATACTATAAAGGAATATGAAATATAAAATTCTATTTAAGTTCGCTTCAAGGTCAAGAACAAATAAGTTTTTTGCAGGTGTTGATAATATACTATCAAATCTTTCCGACCTAAACAATTTTTGCATTTTGGCTTCATTAGATGTTGATGATGCTACAATGAATAATCCAAGTACAATAAGTAGATTAACCGAGTATGTAAATAAATACCCGAATAATTTTATTGTTAAGTTCGGACATTCAAAAAGTAAGGTTGATGCAATTAACCGAGATGTTAATGAAATAAAAAATGTTTTCAATTTTGATATTCTCGTTAATTTTTCAGACGATATGGAGTTTATCCAACATTCATTTGATGATAATATCAGAAATAAATTTTTCGTTCATTATCCCGATACAGATGGCAACATATTTTACAACGATGGTTTTGTAGGTGATAGATTATGTACTATGAGTATTATTGGAAGAAAGTATTACGATAAATTCAATTACATTTATCATCCAAGTTATCAATCTCTTTGGTGTGATAATGAATATACAGAAGTAGCAAAGAGAAACCAAAAAATGCTATATTTTCACGAAAACATTTTTAGACATAATCACCCTGCTAATGTAGGTGGATTTATGGATGAACAACTAATTAAGACAGAGAGTTTTAGTGAGTTAGATAGACAGAATTACGAAAAACGATTTAATAACAATTTTCAATAATGTTTTACGGACAAAATAAAGAAGATGAAATCATCAATAATTTGATTGTTTCAAAGTATGGTTCTGCTTTTAAGGGAACTATTTTAGATTTAGGTGCTAATGATGGTATCACGTTAAGCAATTCAAGATTCTTTATTGAGAATGGTTGGAGTGGTGTCTTGGTAGAAGCAGGTAATTTGCCTTATCAAAAATTAATGACTACAATTTTACCTAATACAATAGCAATTAATTGTGCTATCGGAAATCAAGATGGTAATTTAACATTTTATGAGAGTAAAAACTTGATAAACCCCGATGATATTGGTCTTGTATCTTCATTGGTTTCGGAAGAAACTCAACGATGGAGAAATGCAGGTATTGGTTTTACTGAATATCAAGTTGAGTGTCATACTTGGAATACATTTAAAAATAAATTTCATTTAGAAAGTCAAAACTTTGATATTATCAGCATAGATATTGAAGGAATGGATTACGATGTTCTTATACAAATGAATTTAACAGAATTGGATTGTAAAGTGCTTTGCGTTGAGTTTAATGGAAAGGATATTCAAAAATATGTTGATTATTCTCAACATCACGGAATGATACTTCATCATCAAAACCCCGAAAACTTAATTTTCTTAAAATGAAACATTGTATAGTGAACTTTGCCGATTATAAATTTCAAAGAGGTCAAGATAGACTTCGGGAATCATTAATTCAACAAGGTTATCAAGGTGATTTTATTGCGTTTAATGAATACCATCAAGTTGGTTCAAAAGCACAATTAGAAGTTCCATATCAATTTAAGGTATTCGCTATTGAAAAAGCAAGGCAAATGGGTTACGATATTGTTCTTTATTGTGATGCTTCAATTTGGGCAATAAAAAATGTTATGCCTGTTATTAATTACATTCAAGAAAATGGATATTTAATGGAATATTGTGGTTTTAGTGTAGGTCAATATTCTACTGATTTATGTTTAAGAGAATTTAATTTATCAAGAGATGAAGCACTTTCAATACAACTACATTCAGCAGGATTTACAGGACTAAATTTTAAAAATGATGTTGCTAACACTTTTTTTCAAGAATGGTTTAATAGAGCAAAAGAAGAAAAAACATTTATTGGAGATTGGGATAATAAAAATAAACAATGCTCACAAGATGAAAGATGTTTAGGTCATAGACACGACCAAACAACGGCTTCTATAATTGCTAATAGATTAAATATGAATCGTATTAGTCCACATTTTATGCAATACAACTATGATGGTGTAGTTACAAGAATAGAAACTATTTTTAATTGCAGAGGAATCTGCTAAACATAAAAAGATGACAAAAAAAAATAATTACACGAAAAAAGACTTCTTAAATTTTTGGGGTAATAATGGTTATATAGAAACTTGGGATGGACATCAGTATAATTGGTCAAAAGAAATTAAATATTTAGTTTTAAATCAATTAGGAAATAAAAAAGACAAAAATGTTTTAGAGATAGGTTGTGGTGGGGGGTATTGGACAAAATTTCTTTGTGAAAACTCAAAAAATGTTACTGCAATAGACTTAATACCTAATTTACCATTTGAATTACATAATTTAACTTATATAGAAAATGATGATATGCAATATAATTGCAAAACATTACAAGATGAAAGTATTGATTTTGCATTTTCATTTGGCGTATTTTGTCATTTATCATCAAGTGCCTGTGAATCCTATTTAAAAGATATTTTGCGTGTTCTTAAAAAGGGGGGAAAGGCAATTCTTATGTATTCAGATGATAAAGGATTACAAGACTTCTATAAAAATGAAAGTTTTACTGCTTCAAGAATTTATGGTGAGTTTAATGATTACTCTGATTTTATGCCTATTCTTAAAAAATATGATTCAGATTGTAATAAAATTTTAGAATTTAGAGATTTATTAGTTTTAATAACAAAAAAATAAAAAAAAATGAATGATTCACAATTATTAGATATAATAGCAGGTGCTTTGTATTCCACGAAAGAAACTCAAATGAATAGTTATAATTTGGGTAGATATGTCGTAGAAAATGATATTGAAGGAGATATAATTGAGTGTGGAGTTGCTATGGCAGGTAATTTTGCTTCAATGATTTTAGGTGCAACTTCCTTGCCAAAAGGAGAAAGAAGAAAGTTTTGGGGATTTGATAGTTTTCAAGGAATACAATTAGCAGGTAAAAAAGATACTCAACAAGCAGGTATAGGTAATATTACACATAATACAAATGTTTCTTATGAAGAATTATTAGTTTCAAGTGGAATTACATCACACTCAAAACAACAAGTTCAAAATAACTTAAATAATTGGGGTTTAAATAAATATAATGTAGAACTTGTTGAAGGTTGGGTTCAGAATAGTATTCCATTAATAAATGACCGAATTAATAAAATCTCCATTTTAAGATTGGATATGGATATTTACCATCCAACTAAATTTACATTAGATATTTGGTGGGATAAAATTTCACAAGGTGGTGTCGTTATAATTGACGATTGGGCATTGGATGGTGTGAGAACGGCTTGTGAAGAATTTTTTAAAGAAAAAGGAATAAACCCAACAATTCATACAATACCTAATTCAACCCCAACATATTTTTACAAGTAATGTGCATAGTTAGTCGTAGAAATAATTATATCTTTTTTCACATTCCTAAATGTGGTGGAACGAGTATTTCTGAAATTTTACCAAACAAAGAAAAAGTAAGGTTAATTGAACATACACATCTCACTTATCAAGAAGTAAAATCTGTTTTTGAACAGAATAATGAAATGTATTTTTTTAATAATGCACATAAGTTTGCAATAGTTAGAAATCCGAAAGAAAGAGTAATTTCTCTTTTCAAATACATAAAAAGACATTCAGACCATCATTTGCATAACCGAATAATGAATTATGATTTCACTCAATTTTGTTATTTCTTGAAAAATGTAGGTGATGATAGCATCAAATCTTGTTCAAAACATTTGTCGGATGAAAATGGATTGATTGATATTAGTGTTAAAATAATAAAACTTGAATCAATTAATTCAAAAATCAACACAATTTCAAATTTTATTGGAGAAGATTTAAAAGAAATACCACACATTAACAAATCTGATTTTTTTTATGAAATGACAAAAGAAAGCGACTTGTTAATTAGAGAAACATTTAGTGATGATTATGAATTAATTTATAAGTAAGAAGATGAAAGAATTATCTATTTTGATTCCCACTTTACCTGCGAGAATAGATGAATATTATTCATTAATGAAAAATTTAATGAATCAGATTAAGATGAACAATCTTCAACATAGGGTTCAGATTTTAAGTTTTTGCGACACAAAAGATATTTCAGTTGGGGAAAAAAGAAATATACTTTTAAGAAATAGTAATGGCAAATATATTTGTTTTGTAGATGATGATGATGTGTTATCACAAGATTACGTTATTAAAATAATAAATGCAATTCAAAGTGGTGCTGATGTAATAACATTTTGTGGTGATTATGTTGAAAACGAAAAAAACACTCCATTTTCAATAAGTATGGTTCATCGTGGTAATTTTAATGAAGCGAATATGTTATATAGATTACCGAATCATCTTTGCCCTATAAAAAGAGAAATTGCTTTAAGTTGTTTATTCTCTAATAAGAATTTCGGTGAGGATTCTGATTATGCTGAAAAGATAAATCAATACATAAAGAATGAATATCATTTACAGGATAAATTGTATTTTTATATGTATAACGCAAATACTTCACAAACTGCATTACACAATAATTTAAACGCATTTAGTTGAAATAAAATACCGAAAAATCGGAAGAAAAATAGTAAATTTGTAAAAACAATATATTATGGAAAACGAGCATAAAGAAAGGGTTGCGATGGCAACCGAAGTAGGTAGATTATTACCCGAAACAAAAGAAAAAGTTTACTTCTATTCAGAGGTTATTGAAGCAGAGAAAATCTTAATTTCAGAATATGAAAAAAGACAATCAAGTTTTTTTGCTTCTAAAATTCAAAAAGCAAAAGACCGAGTTGAAATCATTCGTTTAAAAAACGGACTTATTCAAAAAGAACGAGTTTACGCTTCTTATTTAGAAAGAAAGAATAAATACGAGAAGTGGTTAGATGAAATGGCTATTGAGGTTGAGAATAATCTTGAAGAAACAATTAATCGTGCAAAAGAAATTATGTCTAATCCACGACTTGTTGAAGGTATTAAGAAATTTGAATCTTTAATGAATAAAAACACTTTACAAGATAAAGTTGAATTTTACTTATTCTTGAAACAAGAAATTTTGAACTTTGAGAAGTTTGGAAAGAAGAAGAAATAATACATACTTGTTACGACTAAAAAAAAAAGAGGGGCATTACGCCCCTTTTCTTTTATCTATCAATTTGATTTGGTATGTGGCAAATAATATAGGTAGCACCATATATTTTATCCTTTTTTGACGACCATTTAATTAATCGCTGAACAAACATATAATCGTGTCCATATCCATCGCATTTATCCCAATTTAATCGCCTATCGTATTTGTGAATAATACTTGATGTTCCGATTGAATCTTTTTTAAGTTCAACATTCTTTGTAACTAAACCTGCATCTGAATTTATGAAGTCATTAAAATACGCCCAATCTAAATTTTGTGTGCTTACTTGATTGTAAATAGAACTTAAATGATTTTTACCAAGAATATCATCACTATCCAAATAACAGATATATTCTCCCGAAGCCAATTCAATTCCTTTGCTTCTCAATGAACCCGAAAAAAGTTTTTGTTTTTTTGAAAATTGATGAAATATAATTTTACCGATGTATAATTCGTGATGAAAATAATCTTTCAAAACTTCTTCTGTAATTGAGCAATTATCTCCAACAATAATTAGTTCCTTTTCATAAAGAGAATTTTCTAAAAAACTATGAACGGCTCTTATTAATTTATTTTCCCTATCAGAAGCACAACCATCATATTCACCAAGATAAGAAGGCATAATTACGCTTACTTTTATTTTAGAATCTAACTTCATATCCTTACCATTGTTTGATTTTCGTGCCTACAATAGATTGAAGTATCTACATAAACAGGAATGTTTTTTGAATCTAAATCAGCAAAGTAAAATGAATCGGGGTGAACAGGCGAACCTTCTTCATATCTAAATCCGACTTCTTTTAAAACAGAACGATGAATTAAAACACAACCTAATCCACAAGAAAAAACTCTTTTAACATCACCATCAACAAAATTAATATCTGCTTCATCTAAATTATATGTTTCACGAAGTTCATTTCCGAAATCTTCCATTTGTTGAATCATTAATTTACTTCTTTCGCCAACTTCTATATGATACATAGCACCAACAACTTTTTGTTTCGCATCCAATAATCTTTCTATAACATCAATCGGTGGAAAAATATCTGTTTCAAGGTGTAATAAATAATCGAAATCATTTTCAAGGGCATACATTCTACATCTATCGTGAGATTTAGCCAATAATGATTTGTATGTTACGTTAGAATAAAGTGGTGCAGTAACTCTCGCTAAATTAAAAAAGTCGCCCAAATGTTCATACCTTTTTTTTAATTCAGCAAAGTATTCCCTTGAAATACTATTATCACAAATGAATAATTCAGAATTTTCATAAGTAAAATTGCATACGTTTTTCATCCAATTATCAAAACAATAATCCTTTAAATCGGCAGTTGGACTTGCTATTAAAATTTTTTTCATCTTTTTTTATTTATTATTGACAACGAAGGTATATAATAAAATCAAGCCATACAAGAAAAAGTTTACAAACTTGTCAATAATAAAGTTTAAATTATTTGCATTTTATTCAAAAATTGTGTATTACATTTGAATCATAAAAAATTAAGCAATATGAAAATTTTCAGCAAAGAAATGTTAATCAATGCAGGTATTACACTTGCAGTTGTGATGGTAGGACTTTATGTTCACGATAAATTCGTTGCCCCTAAATTGGCATCGGGTGGTTCTGATTCAACAGAAGGTTAATCCAAAGATTTTATTTTTAAAACCAAAAATGTATGAGAAACAATTTCAACATTGACAGGTATCTTGATGAAGCCGAAGAAAGATTTTCGGGATTCTACGGAGATGATTATGACGATTTTATAGGTGATGACTTCGATTTATTTGAGGGAGAGGATGATTTAATGGAATATTCCAATGCCACAGGTGGTGGAATCAATATGTTAAAAACTCCTGCACCTTACCAAGTGCTTGTGCAAAACACAACGGCAGGTTCTTTGAACTTGGTATTGTTTGGTTACAACCAATTCTTGCTTTCTACGAACTTTGGTTCGTCAGTAGGTCTTGTAGTAACACCTGCACAATCAAACGTAAGTTACTTGCAGTTGCTTACACAATCAACATCTCAACCATTTGAAACATCGTTGATTCGTGTGCAATCGTCTAACGCTACACAGGTTACACAAATTATCACGGTAACGGTAACTGATGCTAACGGACAAAGTGCAACTTTACCAAACATTACACAAAGTTACTTTTCTTCGTATCAGCAACAAAGTGGAATTTTGGATGTTCCTTACCAAGTTAAAATTGATGGCAATACTTCATTGACATCAGTTATCTTGGCTAACACAACCGTTACTTACACTTTCTTCCCTGCTGAAAAAGTAAATGTAGCAAAAGGTTTAGGTGGACAAGGTGCAGTACAAGTTTACGGAAACCCACAAGTAAATCTTGGTGGAATGACTTTCCCTAAACGACCTGTTGTTGCACGACCTAAAACGAAATCAACTCCACGTTTGGGCAGACGATTCTAATAAAAGATTAACACCGATAATCTTAATATAAAGGGAAGGCAAACTATATCTGTTTGCCTTTCTTTTTTTAACAAAAACAAATAGTATGAATCAAAGAATTAGTTTACAAGAACTTATTGCGATAAATAACACTCCAAAAGCGAAGGCGTTAATTATTAAATATGGATATAGACCTGCAAGAAGTTACAATGATTTGATTAAAAAATTAACTCAATTCACAAAAGAACATCGTGAAGATGCACTAAAAGAATTAGTTGAAATTCATCCACATAAAGATTTAATTTTAAGTTTTAATCAACCGATTGAAACAGAACAAAAATCAAGTTGCGATGGCAATACAACTTGTTCAAAATGTATGGCTAAACAACAACAATTTTCGGGATTTGATGGAACGGCAAATGCCCCAACTACAAATCAAGTAACAAACCAAAACCAATCAACAAATAGTGATTGGAAATCAATGATACCAATGGTTGCAGTAACAAGTTTAGTAACTGCATCACTTGTAATTTTAATTAGCAGAGCAAGATGAAAAAAGATGGTATAAATAATACCCTTCAATTTATACTAAAAGAAACAACGCCTATTTACGAATTAGGTCAAAAATCTTCTATTGAAGAAAGCGATAGGAAACTTTTGAAGGGAACAATCATTGATGGTCAATTAAAGACAAGAATTGTAAATATAGATGGAGAACGAGTTCCGTTTAAGTTTATTCAATTAAAAGATAAAAAAGGATATATTTCACCACAAGTTGTGAATCTTTATATCGGAAAATTTGCTAATTTCGGGGAAGCAGATGTGCAAGAAGAAATTACAGAAGAAACCGAGCCGTATAAAAAACCAAAAAAGGCAAAAAATTTCATCATTAATTACGGATTGCCCATAGGTGGTGCAGTTCTTGGCTATTATATAGCAAAAAGAACGGAAGCCGATGAAAAAAAGATGATAGGTTTTGTATTATTTTTTGGGTTATTAGGATTTTTACCAAGATATTTGTATAACAAATAAAAATTAAAAAAAAATGATTTATTTAGAAAACGACTTTTATTCAAACTTTAATTCAATGGTAGAATCAAATGATGATGTATCATTGAAAAGTATGTTCATTGACCAAATATCTAATTTGATTGCTTATCGAAAAGCAGATTTGATTTCTCTTTTTGGTAAAGTAGGAATTAAAGTAAGTAAAAAGCCAACAAATAAAGAATTATCAAATCTAATTGCTAATAACTTAAAAAGCAATAAGAAATTACAAATAGGTCTTGCTTATTTAATTGCAGAGGACAATAATCTTCTTCAACAAGAAATGAAAAAAGGCAGACCAAATGAAGATATGGGATTTGATGGTGAAAAAAGCACTTCTACCACGAAAACAAATACAACTAAACCCAAAAAACCTGTGGATTGGAACAAGGGTGCTGATGCAGTAACATCTATTGCAGGTTCTATTTCTGTTTTAGCAGATACAATAACTCAAACTAAAACAGGTAATTTAGCACAAGACCTAAACACTCAATCCAATACTAAATCTCCCGAAGAATTAGCAAAAGAAGAAGAAGCGAAAAAACTTGATGAAGCGAAAAAGAAAAGAAAGAGAAGAAATATAATTATTGGAGTTGTTGCCGTAGCAGTTATTGTAACTGCAATCGTTGGTTACAAAAAAGGGTGGTTCGGAAAAGGACAAGCAAATCCAAGTTAATATAAACAATTAAAAATAAAAGTTATGTCAAAAACTGCAATTATTATTACAAGTGTTCTTATAGTCGGAGTAGGAGTAGGGGCATTTTTCATCGGTAGAGCCGTAGGTAAAAAATCATCTTCATCAAGTGAAGATTAATTTTTAATAATAAAATCAAAAAAAAAATGGAAAATTTAATTTCAAATGATTCTTCTTTTGAGGTATATCATAATTCAGAGGGTGCTGAAATTTTAAATCAAAATCGGGTATTGATGGACTATCCAAGTGAAAAGTCGTCTTTTCAAGTATTTTTAGGTGCTGATGGCGATTATGATTTATATTTTGAAGGAGAAGATAAAACAGGAACAAGCGAACCTAAACCAAAATATGACCCCGAAAAAATTGCACAGGGAGTAACTGCAACGGCAGGTGCTATAAGTTCAATAGGTTCAACTATTCAAGCATTTAAAGGAGATGGAACAAAACCAAAATCTGCAAGAAAACAACTTAAAGATGTATGTGGTAGAAAACCAACATTAAAGAAAAATCGTGCTACATACGATAATTGTGTTGCTAATTATAATGCAGGTAATGTTGGTCAGAGAATGGCACAACAAACACAAGAAACTGCACCAACACAAACAGAAGGTACACCACCAACTGATAATAAAAAAAGAAATATGATTATTGGTGTAATTGTAGTTGGTCTATTAGTTACTGCTTTTGTTGGATATAAAAAAGGATGGTTTGGCAAAAAAGCAGGATAATAAATGGCTAAAAAAAGTGTATATCAATTAAATTATTCTTTTGAAGCACCCGATATAATTAAATCGGAGTTAATTGGTAAACCTGTAACCGAACATTTTGAAGAAGGAGAATTATTAATAGGTGATTTTTATAAAAAAAATTATATCATCGTTGATGATAGATATATTTTTCCTTTGGAATATGTTGAAAAAACAGAACAATTTCCATATTTAAAAAAGGAAAGTAGTTTTGATGAAACGATTGACAAAATAAAACAACAATCCGTTCTTTTAAGCGAAAAAGAAAAGGATAAACTTGATGAATTAGGGAATACCATTAAAAGCACCATTGAAGGCAGAAAAGCCAAAGAAATGAAGAAAGAAATGGATTCCTACAAGAAGGGTGCATTATTAGGACTTGCCTGTGGTATTTTTACTGCGTTATATTTTAAGAAGAACATTTGGATATTTTCAGTTTTAGGTGTGGCAATAGGGGGTTATGTTTCCCATAAAATACATATTGCGAAAAAAGGTAATAATGATGTTCAACCAATACAATAAAAATGGAAGATTTTGATATTCAAATAAGTATGAATGGTATGGAAAATGAACTTTCTGATTTTACAGGAATCAGTAAGGCAAGTACCATTTCTCCAATTCGTAGCATAAGTAGTGTTTCAGCGAAGCCACTTGTCGCAGTAGATGTTAAGCCAAGAGAACCAAGACAACGGCAACAAGTTCCAAAGTATTTTTCGGTAAGTGGCGATAGTGCATTTGAAGGAGATGAAACAAATACTCAAACAGAACAAAAAAAATCGTGGATAGATAGTTTAAATACTTTTACTGAACAATTTAAAGAAATTACTGACTACAAAACAAATGAACAAGCACAAGCAGAAAAAGAACAAGAAATTGCTGAAAAAGGAACTAAATATAAAGTATTTGGAATGAATCCTTTTATTGCTATTGGACTTTCATTTGTTGTTATTATTGGTGGTTCGTATGCACTAACAAAAATTAAAGCAGGATAATTATGGCACAGGTAATTGCAAGAAAAAGAAATATACGTTCTAACGTAAATAAAACCGATTTATTACTTGATGAAATGAATCGAAGAAAAATTGCGTGTTTGAAAAAACTACAAAAAATATCAGACCGAATCAATATAATTGAGCAATTTAAAAAAGATACAAGGGGTAAAAAAGTAAACTTCAAAAATTATTTAAAATCAAAAGGTTACGATTACAGGACTTTTGTTAAACCTATGGGTTATTATACTCCAAAGGGAATGGTAGTTTCTGATGATAACGAAAATCAATTTTTGACTTATCACAAAGGAATGAAATTCAACAAAAATGTTGGTTATCATATTCCCGAAAGAGAAATAGTTGGTGAAAAAGAACACCAAGAAATTACAAGTTCAATTTATGGTATGACTTGGAATCCTGCTTTAATGCACTATTATCCAACAACGGCATTTGATACACAAGCGTATGCTTCTGCCGAAGGTATTGGCGATTCGGGTATGGATATGATTGGTGGTTTGAAATTAGAAGATTTTGCAAACCTAACAAATGATAGTGAAGAAGCAGAAGAATTAACTTCAATGGTTCAAGGATTATTAGAAGAAGAATTTGATAATGTTGAAGGTGAATTAGATTTAATTGAACAAGCAGAAATGCAGTTGAGTGGATTTGATTCAAGTTTTGAAGGTGAAGAAGAATCTAAAATTATTAGCATTTGTGCCAACAAATTCCCATTTAATAGAGAAAAAAGACAGACTTGTGAAGAAAGTTTAAGTAAAGAAGATTACTCAAATTTTTCCAAAAAACAAGAACGAAAAGAAAATAGGAAAAGAAAGAAAGAAGAACGAATTGAAAATAGAGAAAAAAGAAAAGAAGCAAGAGATGAATTTCGTTCAGATAAAAAAAGTTGTAAAGCCAAATTAAAAAGTGGAGAAATTCAAAAATGGCAATATAAAGAGTGTGTCAAAAAAGAACGAAAGGAAAAGCGTTCTGAAATTAAAGAAGCAGGTGGAAATGCTTTCACAAGAACTTTTAGAACCATCGCAAAAGTAACACCAATAGTAGCATTAGCGAGATTGGGTGTTCTTATTTTGGTTGGTGATAATACTTGGGGATTTGCAACACGATTAGCACCTGCATTACTTCCCGATGCCGAAGCGAAAGAATTATTTAAACCCGATGCAATAGAAAAAGCAAAAAAGGGATGGGAAAAAGTTAAAAAAGGATATAAAAATGCAGGTGGAGAAACCGAAAAATTAAGAAAAAAAGTAATTGAAGGATATAAGAAAAAACCATATAAAGTAGCAAGAAAAGATAGTTTTAATGGTGAATCTTTTTATGAATTTGAAGTTAAATCAAACTTTGCTGAACCTGTTTCAGATACCGTTATTGTTGCATCTATTAGTGCAGGGGCAGGTTTATTAGGAACATTAGTTAATGCTTTTACAAAAGCAGGTGGCGAGAAAAATCCATATATGGATAATAAAACTCCCGAAGATTATAAAAAAGCGATGCAAGATGGAACTATTGAAACAAATCCACCAACAGACCCTAATGCACCTGCATTAAATGAAAAAGGAGAATGGGTAGAGCCAAGTACAGGCAGACCTATTGACCCAATTACAGGTAAATATAAAGACACAATTTTCGGTATTAATAAATGGTTAGCAATCGGAATTGGAATAGTAGGAGTAGTAGGAATTTATTATATTGTAAAGGGAAAAAAATAAAAAATTGGATATGGAGATAGACATTCCATCTAACTACCATTCCTTTCAACTTAATATCACGATTAATACCAAAGAATTAAGTAGAATAAGAATAGTAGCGTTAGACCCAAATAAACCTGCAACAAGATATGTTGATAGGGTTGGAAAACTAATGGGGAGTAGGGTTTATGAATTAAAATTCCCTATTTCACCTAAAAAGTTGAAAATCGTTATTTACAATGTTGCTAACGGCAATTTGCCGTATGGGGAAGATGATACATTTACCATTACAGATATGAAAGTGGAAAAACTTCCACAATATGATGTGTGGTGGAATAAAGAAACTCAAAACTTTTACAATTTCGCAGTAGAGTTTAGTCAAAACGCAGGTATTTTATCAGCAGGGGAAAATAAACCACATATTTATCGTAGTAACGATGGTAAATTCACTATTGACTACTACAATAACATTATTGATAAAAAAACCAATAAATTACTTACTACCCCTGCAAGAATTGGTCATAACACAGGAATTATTGAAGTTAGTAAAAATAAGTTTCTTCAATATACTATTCCTATGCGATTAATTATTTTGTTGCACGAATTTGCACACAAATACTTAAATCCAAAAATAGATAAACCTATTAGTTATGAAACAGGTGCAGATATTCAAGCACTTTATGTTTATTTAGGTAAGGGATGGTCGCCATACGAAGCACATAAAACATTTTTACAGGTATTTAGGAACGCAAATAATGAACCGAATCACAAAAGGTATAAGATTATTAATGATTTTATTTCAAAGTATGAAAAAGGAAAAGTTTCACAACAAAAATTGTAATTTGTTATGGAAGAAAATATACAGGACATATTAAAAGACAAAGAAGAAAATGGTGTTCAATTAAATTTTGAGAACAACACAAGTAGTCCTATTTCCATAAATTTATTTGATACGGCATCATTAGTTCCTGTTCCGACAAGTGGCAATCAGCAAACAACATATACTCCTTCGGGAGATTTATTACCATCTTTGCCACCGAGTTTATTTGCACAAAATCCAAACAACGGAACTTTTATTGCATCAGAATTATTAGTGCCTGTTTTTAGAATAATAAACACAACGACAAATACGACTAATAATAATTTTGATAATTCTATTGGATTTAATGGTGCTATTAATTTACAGAATATCATTACACAACCCGATGGTAAAATTATTGTTGGTGGTTCATTTACTCAATACAAAGGATTAACAGAAAATTATATTATTCGATTAAATTCTGATGGAACAAAAGATAATTCTTTTGATAATTCTATTGGATTTGATTCGTTAGTGGGTGTAGTTGCCTTGCAAAATGATGGTAAACTAATTATTGGTGGTGATTTTACAACATACAAAGGTGTTTCGGCAAATAGAATTGTTAGATTAAATGCTGATGGCTCAATAGATGGAACATTTAATTACGGAACAGGATTTAACGACATTGTGCGTTCAATAGCAATTCAACCCGATGGAAAAATAATTATAGGTGGTTTCTACACAACATACAAAGGATTAGTAGAAGTTAGAATTATTCGATTAAATTCCGATGGAACAAAAGATGCTACATTTGATAATTTAATTGGCTTTAATAGTACGGCAAGAGCATTAGAATTACAACCCGATGGAAAAATAATTGTAGGGGGTAACTTTACACAATACAAAGGATTAGCAGAAAATAGAATTATTCGATTAAATTCTGATGGAACAAAAGATGCTACATTTAACAACACTATTGGGTTTAATAACACGACAAATATAATATCATTACAATCCGATGGTAAAATACTTGTAGGTGGTTTATTTACAACATATAAAGGATTAACGGAAAACAGAATGATTCGATTAAATTCTGATGGTTCAAAAGATTTAACATTTGATAATTCTGTTGGATTTGATTCTAATGTTAATTCAATAGTCATACAACCCGATGCGAAAATACTTGTAGGTGGTAATTTTACAACTTATAAGGGATTAACAGAGAATTATATTATTCGATTAAATTCTGATGATTCAAAAGATTTAACATTTAATTATGTTTTTGGATTTGATAATACTATTGGCTCAATATCATTACAATCTGATTCAACAATAATTGTTGGTGGTATATTCAATGCTTATAATGTTTATGAAAATAATTCAATAATTAAATTAGATTCTAATGGCAATACACTTTCCACACTAAATACAACAGGTTCTCCAATTAGAGATATAGTATATATTTCAAATACAAATACTTTTTTTTCAATTAATGCAGGTGCTTTGTTGGAGTTAAGTTCAGATGCACAGGCAATACTAAATACATACGCTACATTCGGTGGGGTATCACTACAATATAATTCAAATAATAATTATCTATATATTTTACAAGGAACAATAGTAAGAGTATTTGATTGTGGAACTAATTCACCTGTAACTAATATAAATTTAGGTGGTAACGCAACAATAATGTCAGAAGTTACTAATGCTAATGAAATTTATTATTTCGATAATACAACAAATTTATTACAAAAAATAGATTGTAACACGAATACACTTGTTTTAATTAATCTTTCATTACCTAATGTATTAGGTAATGGGTTGATTTATTATAATAATTATTTATATGTAACAAGTTTATCAAGCAACATAATTGATATTGTAGATACAAATACAGATACCTATTTTAATTCAATTACAATTCCTGCTACATTTACTTTTAATCCATTTTATTCTGCAATAAATCCAATAACGAATCAATTATTTCTTACTGACTTTAATTTAACAAGACAATATGCAGTAATTGATTTACCAACAAATTCATTAGTATCAGTAAATTCATTAGGTGGTGTTGGTGGAACATACGGAGTTATTTATAATCAATTAACAAACTCAATGTATATTAGTGGTTCATTATTCTCGGTGGTTACATTTACGGCAACGCCATTCTTTATTGGTGGCTCAACTAATTATAATGCTTTTGTAAATAACTTAAATTTCTCACCTATTTTTATTGAAGAAATTAGGATATTAACACAAAGCCAAACGCAGTTATACAATCAAGTTCAGTTCACTAAAATAGATTCAAATGGTAATCAGATATTCTTCCCCGAATTTCCAATTACAAAAGTTGATTCATACCAACAACAAGGTAATATCGCAAGTTTGAAATTAAACGGATTAGTATTTGATGGAAGAACATATATTAATCAGTATGTAATCAATCCAAGCGAAGTTGTTAGTTTTGAAATAATATACAAACAATTAGACCGATTTAGTGCTACAAAAACATATCCTATTTTCTTCAAGCACAAAGTTCAATTAAAAGAGTATATTAGAAAAGATTATTCAGATTACGATGTTGAAATGTAATGGAAGAAAAAAATATCACTAAAAGAATACATTAAAAATGAATAAAATTTGTAAAAAATTAAATAAATAATGTTGGATATAAAAAAAAGTATTATTTTTGACATTGAACAAAGATATTTCTTAATTAATAAAATAAACGAAAAAACAAGTAAACCCTTATTCCTATTGGGTTTTATTCGTTTAATATTATTTAATCAACAAAATTTAAAAACAATTTAATTACACCAATTTTGGTGCATTTAATTTATTTATTAATTTTTTAATTATGAACACGAATAAAATTATTAACATCGCATTTTTTGGAACGCTGATAGCAGTAGTTGGAACTATGTCGTTTGTTCAAGGTCAAAAAATTCGTGAAGAATTAAAAGAATTATGGGGAATTTAAAATAGTAAATTAAACAATAAATAATAATAACAAAAAGTAAAAACAAATGATTATGGCAACTAAATTAAAACACACAGAAAATCGTAAGCAGTTGGTAAAAGGGTGTGGAACTATCCTTAAATCTAACCGACTTGAAGGTGGATATAAATTGGTAAAACGTAAACGACCAATCGGAGAATCTGCTGAATCTGTAACTGCACCTGCAAAACGTAGAGGTCGCCCTGCAAAAGCGAAAGTAACTGCATCTGCAAAAATGACTGCACCTGCAAAACGTAGAGGTCGCCCTGCAAAAGCGAAAGTAACTGCATCTGCAAAAATGACTGCACCTGCAAAACGTAGAGGTCGTAAAACTGCACCTGCAAAAATGAAAGCATCTGTTAAAAGGGTAGCAACTGCACCTGCAAAACGTAGAGGTCGTAGAAAAAGTGCAAGAGGGTAATTTATTTAACTCCTAAAAATAAAAGAGATGAATAATACGCAAAAAATACTAATCGCAGTTGGTGTTGGTGTTGGAGTTGCTTATCTATACAATCGTTATAGAAAAGGCAAAAAAGCGACAACCAAAGCAGGTGTGAGTAAACCAACGACAGGTTCTTTTGAACTTGCTCTGCCCGAAGATGTATCAAGCATTGATTTGAGCCGAGAAGAAAAGGAAGAATACATATTGGATAATGTTTCAGCAAGTCCACAAGAAATATCATCGGGATTTGAAGGAACTAAATTTGTTTGGAATCCAACAATCGGAAAAATGTACCCTGTTGGAACAATCGTAGAAGGTGAAGAACCTGCTTATGTTGATGCAGTTTATATGTCGGCAGAAGGCGATGTTGTAGCAGATATTCCAAATTCCGTTTCTAACGCAGAAAATTCACTTACTGATTTGAATGACCAAGAATTAGAATTGCTTTTCCGTATCGTTAAAAAGATTAAGGAAAACCCTTCAATTATGTCAGAAGAAGATGCCGTTAAAGAAATCGGTGTTACAAATCCTAACGTAATTAAAATTGTTAAAGACAAATTAAAAAAACGTCTTAATGATATTAAAATTATGAAAAAGGATGCTTCTTGGAAAGATAAGTGGGAAGCAAGAAAAGAGTTCCGTAGAAAACGAAGAAAAGATTTCCGTGAAAAAATGGGATTTGATAAACACATTTTAGATAAAGCCGTAAGAAAACAATGTGGTCGTAAACCAAAACGTAATCAAGTTGCACAATATAAAAAATGCGTTGAAACTATTGCTGATAAAATGCGAAACAGAATCAAAAGTGAAATTCGTTCAGAAGTAAATAACGCATCTGTATCACAAAAAGATATTATCACAAAAACACGACAAAAGCAATTTGCAAAACAAATGACTAATCGTAATACAGGTGGAATGTTCGCAGGTTATAGATGGGATGGCGAATCAAACGAACAAATTGAAAGTTTAGTTGATAAAGGTCTTGTTTAAAAAACCTAATTACTATGAAAATAAATGCTAAAACATTTGCAGGAATTGGAGTAGGTTTAGTGGCAGGATATTTTTTATTCAAAAACAAGAACAAAAAATTTCTTTATATTGGTGGAATAGGGTTAGCAGGTGGAATAATTGCTAACCTTATTCTCAACCGAAAAACTAAAAAATCCGTAACTCTTTCTACTAAAAACTATGTTCAAGAAGCAGATAATGAACTAATTGATGAAGAAACAGGCAATTTAGAAGTTGAACAAGTTCCTACTATTATGCCTAATATGGAAAAAGTAACCCCACAACAACAATTTGATATTGATTTAGGATTTCCTAATTAAAATAAATTGAAATGAAATTAGACCCATCACAAACGATTCCTACGGCTTCGTCTAAATCAGAAAATTGGATTCAATGGCATAAAGACTTGAAGAAAATTTTCGGAAAGAAGAAAGCAAATTCATTATGGTTATATGCTTGGGCGAAAAGAGGTGGAATTAAATCACCTGCTAATACAAGTGGTTTGAGAGATTATATGGATAGTCAAGGTGTTGATATTACAACAACTGCATTAGGAGAATTATCTGATAAAATAGGAAATGTATTAGATTTCGGATTCGGAATCGGTAAAATAATGGTTATCGGTTCATTAAGTGTTGTAGGTTTAATTTTAATTGGAATTTTAGTAAAACTATTTAGAAATCCAAAGCAACAATTAAATATAAGTGCATTACCTGTTCCACCACAAATAGCACAACCAAAATAAAAAAAGATGGCGAACACAAAAGGTAAAATAATAATTGCGAGTGGAATCATTTTCGTTGCAGGTATTACTACTGCCATAATCATATCACATATAAAGAAGAAAAAAATTCTTCAATCTATTTATGATAAAATAAATGACACTAAATCTGAACAAGGACAACAAGCGTTATTGACAGAAGAAAATCAGTTATTAGGTTCAAATGCTTTTGACCCAAATTTTTGGAAAAAAACATCGGGAACAAAACCAAATCCAAATCTTTTAATGCCAACAAAAAATGCAAGGGAAATAGCAACTCGTATTTATTATAAAATTGGCGACCCAATAAGTTTAAACCCTAAAAAACGTGAATTTGATGATGAAAAAGGAATCATAAACGAGTTTAAGAAATTAAAAAGTAAAGGACAGGTATCACAAGTTGCTTCTGCCTATCAAAACACACCATTAAGTTATGGTGATTTAGGTCGTGATGTTACAGAAGCATTAACAGGGTGGTTTGATGATGATACCTACATTACTCAATTAACAACATATATTAATAGTTTACCTAATTAAATATGAATAGAGGTCTTAAAATAACATTAATAGTAGTAGGTTCACTTGCCGTAGCAGGTGGAATTACTTATGCTATCGTAAGGTCTATTCGTAAAAGGAAAGAACAAGAAGAAGAAGATGAAAAAAATCTTCAAGAAACCCAACAATTAGAACAAATTAATCAAGGTTTAGAAAGTCAGCAAGGAACAAAAGATAATAAAATAGTTCCTGTAAGAAATTTAGATAAGGTTTTAAATAATTCTTTTATAGAAATAAAAGGAGTAAAACTTTATCCTGCAAAGAAATCAAGCGACCCTGCACAAGGGCATCCATACGCAGAGGGATATGCGAACATTAGAACTTCTCCCGAAGTAAATAATTCGCAAGGTATTTTAGATTTATGGCAAAACAATTTACTTGGTAAAATAAGTGCAGGTTCAAGTATTGGAACAATAGTTTCGGAACAATACGATAATATGACACCGAAAATGCGTTGGTTCAAAGTTAAATTAACAAAGAAAATAGATGGAGAACAATATGGTTGGGTTCGTGGCGATAATGTTACGTTTCAACCATTCACTAAAAAGAAAAAGTCAAGTTTCGCAGGTGATTTTGTTCAGAAATACGATAATAGTTACCCATTAGGTGCTGATGTATTTCCACATTCTAATTGGATGATTGGATATTCGGCAACTGCAAATGATGTTACTTCTGATTTTGAAGGACAAATGGACTTAAATCTCTAAAACGATAGAAATGAACAAGTATATCATATTAAGAGATTTAACAAGCATACAAGGGGCAAAATTCTTCAAGAACGAAGTTGTTTTAGGTAGAGCAAATAACAATGGCTACCATATAGACGTTGTTCGTGAAAATGGATATAAAAATAATATCAATAATCTTATAAAAGATAAGGATATTCAAAAAGTGGCAGATAATATACCATTAACTGATGAAGTATTGGTTAGAGATTATATTAGAAAATCAAAACAAATTAATGTTTCATTAACATTAGTTGGATTAATAGGTGGTGGTAGTATAGCATATTTCAAAAAGCAAAGTGCTTTGGAATATATTGGATTTATGATATTAGGTGCAGTAGCAGGTTTTGGAATAGCAAGTTTTATTAATTCAAAAAGAAATATTATTATACCAATGGTTGATGATAAAAAAGAAGAAGAACAAAAAATTTCTGAAACAGATAATAAAACAAATATTAATAAATAATGCTATGGCTAAAAGCGTAGATAATGGATTTAAGTTACTTCAAACAAAATACTCAATTACAAGAAAAGATGCCGAAAATCAAATGAAAAAATTAGGTGATTTTATGACAAAAACATTAGAATCGGCAGGTTTCAAAGTAACAGAAAGTCATAGTATGTTTAGCAACTTTGAAAGCAGTTTAGATTTAGATTTATAAAAAAAGATAAAAAATAAGAATGGCAACGAAAGGTAAAGCAGGTAAAAAAAGTAGTTCAAAAATGATTTGGATTATTGGTGGTATTATACTTGTTGCAGGTGGTATAGGAATATATTTTTATATGAAAAAACGTAAAAAAGATAAAAATATAACAACCACAAAAAATCAAACAGGTGATGTTAAAAATGTTGAATCAAGTGGTTCAAATGCACCAAGTTCTACACCAAGTTCTACACCAAGTTCTACACCAAGTTCTACACCAAGTTCTACACCAAGTTCTACACCAAGTTCTACACCAAGTTCTACACCAAGTTCAAGTAGTGTAGGTTCATTTAGTTTAAATACAACATCAAGAGTAAAAGCGTTCCAAGATTGGATGGATGCAAACAAGCCGTTTTGGATTCTTGATAGTGATAAAAAATATAAAAACTTGCGAAAAGGAACTTCAAAAGAACCTAATAGGCATATCGGGGGTAAAGGTTATGGAACTAATGGAACTAATACACAGAGGGCGTTCAAATTATTTGGTTCAGAATATATAAAAACATTAAGTTCATTTGATGGGGAAACTATTTTCAGTAACTTTGAAAGTAGTTTAAATTTAGATTTATAAAAATAAAAATAAAAATAAAAATGGCAACAACAGGAAAAACAGGAAAAAAAGGTGGCTCTACAATATTTTTGATAATTGGGGGCATTATTTTAATCGCAGGTGGAATCGGTGCTTATTTTCTACTAAAAAAACCAAAACAACAAGAAAATAATAATAACGATACTGATAATGATAATGATAGAAACGATAAACAACAATCAAGTGGTGGTAGTGGTGGTGGATTTTCTTCACCCCCAAAAATCAATGCACCAAAAGAATTAGATTCAAAACAAAAAATTGAATCTTTTCAAAACTATGTTTTAGATGTTAAAAAAGATAAAACAATTCTTGGTAATGCAGGTGTAGATGGTATTTGGGGTAAAAATTCACAAAATGCTTGGAATAAATATGGTTCGGATTATTTAAGTAAAGATGCAGGAAGTAAACCTTCTAATAGTGATATTCAAACAATCGTAAATAATGCAGTAGGTGTAAAAGCAGATGCTTCGACATTAAAAAATAAAAACCCCGATTTTGTTAAAAAATGGGCAGAAAGAATAAAAGAAGGAAGAAGTGCTTTTATTTGGGCGAATCAAGTTTATGAAACCAAAAAAGGTGAAAAAGTATTAGAGTACAATCCTTTGTTTTACACAATGTATTCAAAAGTATCTTCCAATGTTTTAAGACAAACTCCATCTAAAAAATCAAAAGGTATGTTTATTGCTAAAAATCAAGATTTAGGAAAACCTACTTCTGTTGCTTATGCTGATGGGTATGTATATTTTTATTTACCTAAAACAAAAAGATGGATAGCATCTGTATATGCTACAAGAACAAAAAGTAGTAGTTTTACAGGTATTACTGATGAACTTGAATTTGCAAACTTTGATAATAACCTTGACTTAAACTTGTAACAATCAATGGAAAAAAAAACTATATTTTATATTTTAGGTGGTGTTGCCATCTTGGGTGTAGGTTATTATTTTTGGAGTAAACGCAAAAAATCTGCCGAAGAAAAAGAAGAAGAAGCAGAAAAAGATACGGCAGAAACAAAAGAAGGTGCTGAAACCACAACTGATGCTACTAACTCAAAAAAATCAGAAGTAAAAACACCGACAGGAACGGCAGTTAAAACAGAACCGAAAAAACAGGTTAAAAAACTTTCGGCAAGTGAGTTGGAATCAAAACTTCAAGCGAGATGTGGTAAAAAACCTAAATTAAAGAAAAACAAAAAGAAATACGAACAATGTCGTGCCGATTACAAAGCAAAATTAAGAAGCGATGGCTATATTGATTTTATTGGGCAAGAAGAAGGTGTAGTATCGGGTGGATTTTATTCATCATTTGATTCATCATTAAATTTAGACCTTTAAAAAATAGAAAAATGGACAAAAAAAAAATACTTATTATAGTTGGAGTGGTAGCCGTAGCAGGAATTGGTTTTTATCTGTGGAATAAAAGTAAAAAAACTGCTGAAACAGGTGGTGCAGAAGGTGGTGCAGAAACAAAAGCACCTGCTGATGCTGAAACAAAAAGTGCTGATGCAAGTGAGCCAACTGCAACTGCTAAAAAATCTTTGACAAAACGAAAAGATAAGAAAAAAGCGTGTGGTCGTAAACCATTAAATAAAAAGAAAATAGCAGAATGGCAGAAATGCGTTGATGCAGGTGGTACTGCTTCTTTTGAAGGAGATGATTATTCTAATGTTATAAGCGAGAACTTTGACCTTTTTGCAGGTGATTTTGATGGTTGGCAAAATGATTATATTGATTTTGAAGGTGAAGTAGATAATCAATTTATGTTTTCTGAATTTGAAAACAATCTAAATTTAGATTTGTAGGATGAAAGATAAAATGTTATATATTTTATTAGGCATTGGTGCAGGAATTGGTGTTTGTAAATAACAATAAAAATTATGAATGTATCAGAAGCATCTATTTTAAGTAGTGCATTAAATAATGGAATTTTTGTAATTCCACAAGGATTTAGAACATTAGACATTACCAATACAGGTGGTGCAGGGATAACATTTATTGGAAATTCACCACAAGGACTTATTCCTTTAACATCTGTAAATATAGGTGTAACAGGGGCATACTCTTTTAGTGATATTGGAAAACCTTATCCTGCCATTACGATTGATTGCACAGGAAGTAGTGCTGATATTGTTGCAGTTTATTAAAAGTTTGAATTAAGTATTTTAATCGGAAATTAAAAAAGATTAAATTTGATAAAAAAATTAGATATGGTTTTAGATACAAAAGCAAAAATTAAAATAGGCGTAGGTGCTTTTCTTATTGGACTAACTGCCATAACTTTAAATTATATTTTAAAGAATGTAAGACGACTTGTTCATTTAACATTTACATTTAAAGATACTGATGTAAACAAAATAAATTTTCAAGAAATTTCATTAACTATTAATTGGTTGTGCCGAAATCCAAGTGATTTTAATTTTACAATCAAAAATCAAATTTATGATGTTTTTTTGAATGATAAATTCGTAACAAAGGTAGGTTCTTCGGAAAATACAGAAGTATATGGTCGTGGAACATCTATTGTAAAAACAAATGTGTATATCACAACAAAAGAAGCATTAATGTTGGGTGTTGAAAATTTAGCAGGAATTATATCAGATGCAGGAAGAAAAAAAACTATTTTAAAAGTTAAAGGAACATTTGATGTTGCTACTCCCTTATTCACTTTAAGAAAATTACCATTTGAATTTCAAGATACAATTTTCAACATTATGAATTATTAATTGAAATAATTTGTTTTTGTATTAAATGATTTATATTTTTGCTCTAATTAATTAAAACGAGCAAAATGGTTAGTGAAGAAATAGTAGAAGGTGTAATGCGTTCTGCATTAACATCAATAAGTAAAAAAGATAAAATATCCCTTCAAGAATTACGAATTAAAATGGAACTTAATGATTCTAAAAATTCAGTAGAATGTTCTATTTTACAAGGTAAGGAATTAGTTGGTAATTTAAGTTGGGCAAGAATACTTGGAATGAAAGTTGTATTTGCTAATATAATTATTGATAAGATAAAGACATCTCTTTTTAAATTGTCGGAAGAAAATCAAATTGAACTATCAGATATTAATGCAAGGGTTTACGCCATAGATGAAAATGGAACTCCAAACATCTATATTTACAATGGTAAAAAACCACTTAAAAAGATAGGTTTATCAGAGATATTATAATTAAAAACCACATATTTACGATATTGCATAATTTATAATTACTAAATTGTGTAGTAATTTCTTTTTTATTTCGTTATTTAATTCATATTTTTTACTTTTGTAAGTAAAATAATGTTATGAATTTTTCAAACTTAATTCCACTATTAATTACTTTCGTTGCAACCTTAATAGGTTGTTATATTACAATAAGAATTACTATTGCCGAACTTAAAAAAGATTTGTATTATCTCAAAGATAAGTTAGAAGCAGAGTTGGTAAATAAAACCGAACACGAAAGACAATCAAAAGAGGACATTAAAGAAGTCAAAGATGAATTAAAACAAATTACAAAAACACTTAATGACATTCAGATAAATTTCGCAAGAATGGAAGCGAGAAATGAAGGTAAAGATGAAGTTATTAATGAGTTGAAAAATGCCGTAACTACAATACTAAAAAACAAATAATGAATTTTCAAGCAATTAAAAAAGGAGATAAAAACAATTTTGTTGGTGATTGGCAAAGTTTTCTTCGTGGCGAATTAATTTACTTTGGAGAGATTGACGATGATTTCGGAAATAAAACCCACGAAGCAACTATTAAATTTCAACAAAAATATGGTTTGAAAGATGATGGTATCGTTGGAGAAATAACTTACAAAAAAGCGATTTTATTAGGTTATCATCAAGAACAAGTTGTTAATTCTGTAACGAACAATGATAATTTTCCACCTAAACCTAATTTTCTTCCAATCACAGGAAATTCAACAAGGGATAAATTATTTGGAAAAATAGAATATGTGGCATCGCCTACAAGATTAAATCCCGAAGGAATTAGAATCACAAATAATTATGAATCCGAGCATATTGTAAAAGTAAGTTTACCTGCTTTGGCAAAAGCCACAAATGGTGCTTTTAAAAGTATGCGTTTTCATAAAGATTGTGAATATCAACTTGTAAAGATGTTTGAGAGATTTGAAAAAGAAAATCTTCATACAAGAATTTTATCTTTTGCAGGTGCTTTTTATCCAAGATTTATTCGTGGTAGTAGAACGCAATTAAGTAATCATTCTTGGGGAACTGCATTTGATATTAATGTAGCACAAAATGGACTTAATAAAAAACCTGCTATGATAGGTGAAAAAGGTTGTGTTCGTGAATTAGTTCCGATTGCAAACGAATGTGGATTTTATTGGGGTGGACATTTCACAAGAAAAGATGGGATGCACTTTGAAGTCGCAAAAATAATTAATGAAAATCTTTAAAATTAATAAGCGTTTACAATGAATAAAACTGCAAAAATAATTTTAGGAATTGGTATTCCGTTAGGTGTTTTTGGATTCTATTGGTTTATTTACAGAAACAGAGAGCCACTTTTGAATTTAGAAGAAACAGATTGGCTTAATAATATGTTAACTATTAAGTTTGGTAAAAACACAAAATCTGCTTCTCTTGGAGATAGTGGTGAAATGAACGCAGGTGTTACTTACAATAATGATTTATACAAATTAACATTCAGAACAGATAGAAAATTAATGATTTTCTATGTTAAGGATAAAGATGGTAATTTAATTGATAAGCAAACACTTGATTTTGGTGCTAAAATAAAATACTGATGGAAGAAATAACAAAAAATATTGATTTTAAAAAAATAGGAACAATTAGTTTTATAGTTGCTTTAAGTATGCTTACTTATTATTCATTATCAGCGTATAAAACTTATTTAGAAATAAAAAAAATAAAAAAAAATAGCAATAATGAGTAATACATTTTTGAAATTAGCAGTTATTGGTGGTATTGGGTATCTTTGGTATAAATACTATTACTTACCTTCTCAATTACAAAGAGAAAAAGATAAAGAGGTAGAGCCAAATTTTCCTAACGATGGAAGGACTGCATATTTTGGAGATAGTAAAACGGATTATGTTCGTGGATTTCCTTTGCCCGAAAACATAAATGATATTAAGGTAAATACAATTTTTGTTATAACTAAACCAAAAGTTACACTTTTCAATCAACAACCAAGAACAATGATGGAAGTTAGTTTATTGAAAGATGTAAATAGAATTGTTTATTTTGATAAAAACAAACCCGATGTAGAAAGATATATTGTTGATTACAAAGAGGTGAAAGACAAATTAGTAATGAATAACGATTATACGAAATGAGTAATTTAACATTAGAATACTTGCTATTAGCATTTTTAGGTATGGTAATTCATATCTTAATTCATATTTTGAATAGAAGAAATAAATCAATCCCATTATCTTTTGGATATTACATTTCTGATTTTGATAATTGGATAAGATTGGTGTTATCTATTTTGTCAATAATTGCTTTATTGATGATGTCTGAAAGTTTATCAAACATACTCGGAATAAAATTAGAAAATGGCTCACCTGCAAAAGATGTATTTGCTTTTATTACAGGTTATTTAAACCATTCAATGATTAAAAATGTCTTACGAATATTTAAGAAGTGAATCAAAATTTAAAAGTTTGGGGGTTATTTGTTGGGTTAGGAGTTACAACTCTAACCCTTCTTTATTTGTTTTCAAGAAAAAAAAGCAAGGGTAAAAGTGCTTTTAAGAAAAAATTAATAGATATTGCCGAAGAAGAACACAAAGCGTGGGATGAAGGTAAAATAAAAGAAGGTAGTCAAGATACATTACCAAGATTAAGAAAGTATTGGGAAGAAGGTGCAGGTATTAAAAAGAATGATAATTACTATATAAATGAAGCGTGGTCGTCAGCATTTATTTCATATCTAATGAAAAAAGCAGGTGCAGGTGATGACTTTAAATATGCTACTTCTCATTCTCAATATATTGAACAATCAGTAAAAAATAGAAAAGAAAAAAATTCTAAAAAGTTCAAAGGATATAGACCTAACGAAGTAGAAGTAAAAGTAGGTGATTTAGTTTGTTATCCAAGACAATCGGGAGTAACCTATGATTCTAAATCGGGATATAAATCTCATTGTGATTTAATAGTTCAAATAAAAGATAATAAAGCGATTGGTGTAGGTGGAAATGTTGGTAATTCTGTTTCTAAAAAAAGTTTTCCATTGAAAAATGGTAAAATAGATAAGGATAAAGATACAAAAGGTTATGGTGGTGTTTTTGTAGTTATTAAAAATGAAAAGTAATGGCTATAAAAGTAGATATAGATAAATTACTTATGGATTTTGATGAAAGTGGTCAAAAAACATTTTTTAAAAACTCATTAAAACAAGTATTGCAATATGCAAGAAATGATAAAAATCTAAATGATATTTCGGATTTAGCGTATTTATTAGCAACGGCAAAAGCCGAAAGTGATTATTCTTTACAAAGATGGGAATCTGATTATGCTTGTGGTAGTATAGGTAAGGCGTATAAAGACAAACCTTGTCAAAGTGCATTAAATTATTATCGTAGCACAAAAGGGGGTAAAAAAAATTATTACACATTAGGAACTGATAAAAATGGTTTACCTTATTTTGGTCGTGGATTAATTCAACTTACAGGAAAGGCAAATTATGAAAAATACGGAGATATTATCGAAGTAAACTTGGTTAATGATGGCGACAAGGCATTAGAACCTAAAAATTCATATTTAATAGCATCAGCATTTTTATCTCAAAAGCGAGGTGGATATTATTCTAAAAATGGTGAGAAAAGAAGCACTTTTGATTTAGCGAAAGATGGTGATTTGACAAAAGCAAGAAAAAGTGTAAATGGTGGAACGAAAGGATTAGACAAAGTAAATTCAGCATATAAATTTTGGAAAAATTTACTTGAAAAAAATAATGCAAAAGTTGTAGGTGGAAGTAGTGATAGTGGAACAAAAAGTAATAAAAAATTATGGTTAGGTATTGGTCTTTCAGTATTGACTATCGGTGTTACAGGAACACTACTTTATCTTTATTTGAAAAAGAACAATAAATTACCTAATTTTATGAAAAATATAAAATTAAAATAATAGTATATGAAAAATTTAATGACAACTCAAAACTTAATGTATGTAGGTATCGGATTGGCTACTGCTTTTATCGTTTTTAAAGTATTAGAAAAACGTGATAAATCAGCAAGTGAAACATCTACAACAAAACCTGTAACAAAAGAAGATATTTCTTCATCGTTTTGTGGTTGTGGTGCTTAAAAAATGAATATGGATATTTTTGAAGAATTTTTTGGCACTAATAAATCAGAAGCCAATAGAGAAAATCTTTATCCAAAAGCAGGTATTAATGCAAGTTCTTATGTTAAAAAAGCAATAAGAGAATTTAGAAAATTGCCTAACGATATAAAAGCACAAAAACCACTACTTTATTGGCTACTTGGTTCGGGAACTCCACCCTACAAAATGAGTAAAAAAGATAGTAAATATCAAGGAAAAGAATTTCGTGGACAAAATTGTGGTAATTGCAGATTTACCTATATGCGTTGGATAAACAAAGAACTTATTTGCTCACAAATACAGGGTAATGTAGAACTTGACCATTGGTGTAGGTTATGGATGAATGGTGATGGTGTTAATCCACCACCTGTAAAAGATTAATTATGTATAAGATAACTGCATATACAAAAGCGAAAGCCAAAAAAATAGGTGTTAATGTAAGACCGAGCAAAACGGCAGGTAAAAAGATTGATGTCTATAAAAATGGTGTTAAATTAGCGAGTATAGGGGCAGTTGGTTATAATGACTACCCAACTTATATGGAATTAGAGAAAAAAGGAAAGGTGGCAAAAGGAACTGCAAAAGAAAGAAGAAAAAATTATAAACTTCGCCACGCAAAAGATAGAAAAAGATTGTATTCAAATGGTTGGTATGCCGACCAATTATTGTGGTAAGTATGGAAAACGAAGAAAAAAGATTAATTGATAGAATTAACGAAATTGATTGGAATAAGTTTATTACTTGGACTACTTTAATTTCAATTACTGCTATCGCTTATTATGGTTTGGGTGCTTTTAAACATTGGAAAGAAATAAAAAAATTAAAATAATTATGAACATCAAATACATAATTTATAAATTTGTGTTAGACGACTTGAACAATAGCATATTTGGAGAGTGTCTTTAATTGCTTTTTGACTAATAAATTTATAATCAATGACAAATGAAAATAACAGGCGTAGTTTATAATAAAGACAAAAAACCCGAAGCATTTGCAAAAGTATTTGTATCAGATTACAAGGGAACTATTACGCCTAAAAAAATAGGTAGCGTAACAGGTGATGATGGTAAATTTGAATTAGATGTTACGGATAAAGATGATATGTATCTAACTGCAAAAACATCACTTGGAGAACAAACAATTACCAAAATTAAAGATGATGTAAAAGATTACGGATTATATTTAGATGTTGATAGAAGTCAAAATTTACAGGAAGTTGTTGTAACTGCAAAAAGACCTAAAACAAAACCAAATGTTAATGTAGATACTTCAAAATACAAAAATCGTATTAAGTGGACATTAATTATTTTAGCAGGTATTGTTGTAATAGGTGGAACAATTTATATTGTTAAAAAAAGAAATTAATTGGATAAAAAAAAGATTTATTTACTTGCAGGTTTGGGTGGTTTAGTTGTAACTACTTTGCTTGTTATTTTATTCGTTAAACGTAGAAAAAAAAGAAAAATGGTAATAGTAAAAGGCGAATATGTTGTTCCAAAAGGAACGCCTAATATGGCTGATGCTTTACGTAGTTTTGAAAGAAGAAAATCGGATGGTTTTGGTGGTAGAATGTCCACTAAAATAAAAGAAGCATTAGTAGATATGTATAAGCAGGGAATTAATCCGAATGTTAGCAATTTGAAAGTAAATGTTGATTCAAAAAACTACAAAGTAACTTGGGAAGCAAAAATAGAACCGAGCAAAGATGGTAAAGCATATACAGGTTTTATGACTTATGGTTCGGCAGGTGGTGGTGCTGATACAAGAGCAAAAGGACAAGAAGCAGGTATGAAAGAAAGAATAGGTGGAAATAATTACAAACTTGTTCTTGATTTTAAAAATCCAACAGGAATTTATATTCGACAATTTTTTCATCAATATACGAAAGATGAATATCCTGCACATTAATTAGTAACAATTAAAATCAAAATAAAATGGCTATGAATGAATACTTCAAAAAAATGAACAAAGCACGAAAAGAAGGTGCTAAATCATTTACCTACAATGGTAAGACCTATGTAGCGACAAAGACAAAAACAGGAATGATTGTATTTAAAGAAAAAAGATAATGAAAAGGTTAATATTTTTACTTTTAGGCATATTTTCACTATTTTGTTTAATCCTTTATTTTACTAATAGAGAGCATCCTGCCGATAATACTTTTTCAAATACAGGTTTTGAAATAGTAAACGCAACAAATGATTCAGTTTTAATGTATTTAACTATTAATGCACCTACTGATTCTACTTGGGTTCAAAGTGTTGATGGTATTTTTGGAATTAATAGTTCTGAATTACAAGGAAGTGTTTGGGTTCAACCAAATGATACTTTGACATATACGCCAACATTATCTTTTAGTGGTAATGTTTCTTTTGGAACTCCCCCTCAAAATTGTCCATCTGAACAATGGGAAACAGGAGTTAATATTTTTGAATGGAGTGTAAATGTTCCAATAGGTTCTAATGAAGGATTAGATTTAAGTTGTATGGCAGGTGTAAACTGCATTATGAAAATAGATTTAATCGGTGGTGCAGATTGGATAGCAAATGGTACAAGTGTGCGAACAATTCAAAATAAAGAAATGTGGCACAATACAGGTATTTATGGAGTGTTTCCTTATGGTTGCACTAATTGTATAAATACGCAAGGAAAACAATCCTGTCAAACCCCTAATGAAAAACCGAATACAGAAAAAATTTGCACCCCAACAAGAAATACAAATGAGAAAGGTGGTAAAATAAGAATTTCATTCTTGGGTTATACGCCTGTTCCTGCAAAAAACAAATAAAATGGAAAATGATTTGCCATACAAATTAGGTACAATTAAACTCACTTGGATTGACCCAAAGGATTATACCATTTTGGAATCTAAAATGTTTGATTCAGTAGATGAAGCACTAAATAACATTCCATTTGAAGTTAAGGATAATGAATTTATGATTTTTAAATTAATAAAAACGGATGGAACTGCTTATGAGTGGAAATTGTTACCTTATGGAATCCATAAAAGGTTTGTTCAAGGTATGGAATTTCGTGATAATAAACTTTACTATTACGGAAGTATGGGTTTGGGCGTTTTAGGTGCTTTTTATTTACTTAAATTATTATTTTTCTCAAACAAATAGATGTGGCAATAACAAAAACAACAAAAACAATTTTAATAGTAGGTGGAATACTTGTTTTAGCAGGTGTTGGTGCATATTTTCTTTTAAGAAGAAAAAAACCTAATCCAATCGCTGATAATACTAATGATGTATTAAAAGATGTATTCGATAATTTGAATTTTGAGTTTGGTAAAGCAGAAATTAAAAAAGATAGTTTGCCTTATTTAGATTCTTTGGCAGATACTATGTTGAAAGCGAAAAATTGGAAGTTAGATATTGAAGGACATACTGACGACAAGGGTGGTGAAGAATTAAATATGAAACTTTCACAAAGTCGTGCTGATGCAGTTAAGAACTATTTGGTGTCCAAAGGAATTTTAGCCGATGTGATAACGGCAAAAGGATATGGTAAAACCAAGCCACTTGTTCCTAATGATAGCGATGCTAACCGAGAAAAAAATAGGCGAGTTGAATTTAAAATAACCAAGCCAAACAATGAAGTTATAACTACGATTGCTTAATATAAAATGAATAATCGTAAATGGATAATTATAGGTGTTGTTTCAGTTGCTTTAATTGGAACATTAGGTTATTTGTATCATCGTAAAAAGAAAAATAAATCAATATCTTCTAAATATTCATCTTCATCTGATTCCGATATTGAAAAATTAAGAACAGAAAAATCACCCGAAGTAAATACTTATTCACAGGCAGTTAAAATAACAGAAGATAAACTTGCCAAATTAAAAGATGTATTGAGTAACTACGAGTACAAAAACAAAAGTCTTTACGATGTAAAAACAGGTGGTAAAATAAGTGATAATGCGAGTTGGTCTGTTTGGGGATTATTGAATAGAAATTATAATAGTTTATTGAATGGTGTTAAAAATGATAAGACTATCAATAAAGAAACAAGGGAGTATGCTTTAAAAGTTATTGAACAATATAAAGATACATTAGAAAAAGTATTCCCTGCTAATGTCTATAATCAATCTTCTGCTTCATATTCAAAATACAATTTAGGAAAAATTAAAGAAACCGATATTTACAATGAAAGAGTATGATTTTTTAAAAAAGAAAATTGGAATGAATATCTTGATTTGGGTATTAATCATTTTCACACTTTTATCATTCAATCAATGGAGTAGAAATTATCAATTAAAAAGAGAACTTTCTAAAATCCGAAAGGAAATGAAAAAAGATTTGGAAGAACAAATAAAGCAACGTGAATTAATTATTCAAAAATTAAGAAAAGATAATGATTTCAAGCGTGGCGAAATTGATAAGATGAATCAAACTATTGATTCATTAAATAAGGTTAAGGGTAAAATCAAAATCAAATACGTTGATATTGTAAAAGATATTAATGATATGGATGCAGAGCAAATTAAAAACTATTGGAATGAAGAATTTAATTAGCGTATTGACAATTATTTTTATTTGTCATTTTACATATTCACAGGTTAAACCAAAATATCCTGCCGTAATGGTTATAAATAAAGATTCTTTGGTGTGCTTCACGACTGAACAATCTAAACAAATTGCCGTATGGAACGAACAACGAAAAGAATGTTTAGAATTGCAAAGTGAAGATAAAAAAACGATTGTAGAATTAAATAAGGTTGTAAATAAGCAACTTGAAATAATTTCAAATTTAGAAACTGAAATCACTTTACATAAAAAAACAATAAGCGATAAAGAAACATTATTGCAGGTATGTGAAGATGAAAAGAAATCTTTGAATAAAGAAATCAGAAAACAAAGAAGGGGTAAATGGATTGCTATTTGTAGTGGCGTAGGTGTATTTATTCTAACTACATTAGTAGCAATAAACTAAATCTGCCTAATTGCTCGTTTTAGGTAAGATTATCCCCCGATGGAAGTTGGGGGTTTTTATTTAATAACGGCATATTTTCCATTTGCTCATTCAGACTTGCCATAAGTTTTGTTAGTTCATCGTTTTTTTCTTTTAAGTATTCAATCTGAACCTTAAATTCTTCCTTTTGATTTGTTGTATAATCTTTGAAAAGATATGTTGTCAAATGTGCTATTTTATCTATCAAACGCTTTTTCTCACAATCAATTCCATTAATCACTATATGAAACATTTCGTAGTCCAAATCAAGCAAATTATACTTATTATCTTTAAATTCTAAATACATAATTTAATTTATTAGTTGGTTTAAATTAATTTTCAATTCTTCACTTATTGAAATTAGTAAGTTAATAGTGGTATTGTTTTGTTTACCCTTTTCCAATTTACAAATCCAAAAGTGTGTTACTCCAATTTTATCAGCAAGTTCTTTTTGAGTTATCTTGGCTCTCAATCTATGCTTCTTTATGTTTTCTCCTATTTTTATTAGATTATTTTCCATATTCCAATTCTACTTTAAGAATTAAATCATTTCTTAATTTTTCTAAATCACCATTTTCATTACTGAATTTTATAATGAAACACTTCAATAGTAATTTTAAATAATTAATGTGAGCAACTCCTTCAATATCTTTATCGCCACATTCAATTTTTTTCATTAAACTATTAATGTCAATCATTTGAATACCCTTACCCTGTCCAAGCAATTCTAAATTTTTTGTTTTTGCTTCTGATAAAATCATATTTCGGGCAGTATCTTGATAAAACTTTTTTTCATCTTCTCTAAACTCTAAAATACCACATTTATCTAAAAATTTATAGTGTATGTTTCCATAATCAGTAAAATCATAAACATTATCATTTCGGTATTTAATAATCGCTTGACAAATACTTTCAATCTTATCAAAATCTAATTTTTTGAAATCAACTTTTGGTTCTTCAATTTGGGCAGGTGGAAGGTATTTAGAAACTTCGTGAAATGTCTGTGGTAAAATTTCTTCTTTGTATTTTTTAAGCCATTGATACAACGTAACCACATTTATTCCAAAATACTCACCTAAATTACCCCTAACGCCCATTTTAAAGCATATTTGAATATCTTGAAGGGATAGATTAGGGAAATCATTTAAAATGTCGTCTGTAATGCTCTTTTTAAGGTATTTCATATCTTCTACTTCCATATTGATACCTTTATCAGCAATAGACCTATTTACAGATTGGTGAATAGAATTTACAACAACATTCTTATCAGAGATATTTCTAATAGCCGTTGAAGAATGTGCTTCATAAACACTTCTGCTTTGAGAACTTACTTCTTTTGGTAAATTAACTCTTTTGCTTTTAATTAAATTGCTCATTTATTGTGTCTTTATACACTTCATTCCAATCAATGTGTTCCATTTCTTCGTGTGATTCCTGTATGGCTTCTAACTTTGATTTTTTAGGTGTGGTTATTTTGTTCCTTTCGTAATAATTAATCATCCAATTAGCAACGGCTCTTTTCCAATTAGCCATCGGGTTCTTGCCTACTTTCCAACCTTTTGATTCAAAGAAATTGACAAACTTAATAGATTCCATTTTCGCAAATTCAAATTCCTTCTCAACCATATATTCATAAACATCGTTTTGTGTCGGTTTAGAAAATCTTTGAACTTTCGGAACTATTGGTTTATCCGTTTCTCCGTTATCTAATGATACTTCTCTTTTCTTTCGTTGATTCTTTACTAATTGTAAATCATTCGGTAAAATTGAATTTAATATATCATTACCCTTAAACTTATTATCATCGCTTAAATTTTCTTGAATTAATGCGATTATCTGCTTATGATTGTTATTGGCAGAATTAAGGGGTAACTTCTTTTGATACTTTAAAAAATTCTTGAACCATAATTTTGTTCCATCTTTACTTTTAAGGTAGGATTTTTTTAATTCGTTTCCTGCACTCATTAATTCTTCCTCATTAAATCCTAAATGAAACAACATAAATTTTTTGTTCACTTCAAAAAAACCTGCATTATCACAATTTTCAACGAAATAAAAGAATAATAATTTTGCTTGAACAGATAAATTGGAGAACCATAAATCCTGCCACTTGTCTGTGTTTGTTATTCTATAACTCATATCATTGAAATTTTAATATTATAAATTGCTTCCACTAATCTTTTTTTTAAAGCAAAAACACCTGTTTTAATAAACTTATTTGTTTTTTTGTCCTTGCCTTTAATATCAACATATTCAAAAGAACCATCATTATTCTCAATAAGAAAATCTAAATAGTAATATGCTATATGAATGTTGTTCACTTTAATATCGTATTGCACTTGTATTTTGAAATCCTTAATTAATCCTGCTTTCTTTTTTAATTTTAATGAACCATAAAATTCTTTTTCCTTAACGGAATCAAAAGTATGACCATCAATTTCTACTTTGACATTATTGAATTTAGAAGTCATTGATTTTTTAATAATCTTTCCACCCTTCAATGAAAACTTTTTATTGAAATCATCAACATTCATTAGAATAAAGTGCTTGGAATTTCATCATCTTCATCATCTCCATCGGGAAAATCAAAACGAATATCATCTTCATCATCAGAAATAGAAGATTTATTTTCCAAAGAAACATTTGGTGAAATAGCACTTGGTTCTTTACTATCAGTAGTATCACCAATAGGTAATTCAAAGTCAATAGCATCTTCATTTATAGGTTCAGAAACAGGTTTTACAGGTTGTTTTATTTCAATCGGTTCTTTTACTTCTTTTTCATCTTCAACAATATCAAATGCAGTATCAAATGTATTAGCATTAAAACCACCATCAACCAATTTCGGCTCTACAACATCATTCGGATTATTTGGAATTTCAACCATAACCCTTGCACCACCCTCAAATCTTGAATCGTATTCAACTGCTTTTGACATATCAACATTATTTGAAGTAGGAATTAATTTAGATAACGCTTTTACCCCTGCTTTAATTTCCATCCAATTATGAATATCAGTTCCATTGTTGTAAGGAGAATATGCCGTATCAATAGTTTGAGAAAATTTACGAATTGCATCTAACTCGGCTTTTTCGACAACTACAAAAATAGGTTCTTCATCAACCAAACAAGTAGCATAAACACAATCTAATTTACCTCTATCCTTTCTTGCAGGTTTATGATTCAAATATGGCTTTAATCCATATCCGTAATCAAATTCATCATTCTCATAAACGGCTCTCGCTTCTATTTTTTTAACTCTCGGATTACGATACATAATTTCAATAAGTCCTTTGTAACCTATTTGAAATTTTGCCTGTCCTTTGTATGGTATTATAAAAGAATGTTGTTGTGAAGTATTAGGTTTAAGTCCAATTTCTGCACTTAATAATACTGCACCAAAAAGAGATTTAGGGTCGCATTGTAATAATTTTGGATTTTCTTTAACTGCACGAATACAAGTTTCAATAAAATCTTCGGCAGTAATTCCGTAACGTGGATTAAGGAATTTAGTAATACTATTTTTATAGTTTACAATCGTAGAAGAAAATCCACTAATAGTTTTCAAATCATTTTTTTTCTGTTCCATTTTTTTAAAATAAAGGGGGCAAATAATTGACACCGATAATCGCTTTGTTCAATCTTTATTTTTTTGCAACTATATTGCCCCCAAGTTATTATTGATTAATTACATAATTTAATGCCGAAGTGCTTTTAGACATATTAAATGAGTATGTTTCGCTATCACAATATGTTTCGTTAATACGAATTTTAATCATACTGCATTTTTTGAATGGTTCATACATTTCGCTATTTACTAAATCGCCTGTAAAAAACACAACATCATTTTTATCGTTATTTAATCCATCTAAACTGAATTTTATATTTTCACCATTTACAACAAAAATTAAATCAACAGATGGAACATCATCGCAATAGTAACCACCTTGAATATAAAAAAATATACTTCCATCTACATTTTCTAATTTCAAAATAGCATTATTATTTTGTGATGTGTAAGCGATTTTATATGGGTCGTCAAAACCATTATTTACTGATTTAGTTGTCCATTGTGAAAAAGAACTATTTGCTATAAATAGCATTGAAATAATATAAATTAATTTACGCATTATTTTTTATTTTTTAAAATTAATAAATCACCAAGAATCTGTGTTTGTAATGCAATAATCACTACCTACATAAGCGTTCATCCAATCACTCTCTGATAAATACCAAGTTTTTACATTACCACTACAAGAATTTTTAATATCTACTGAATAATTGGAAGCATTGTCTGAAACAATCTTACCACAATTACATACTTCATCTTTTTTACAAGATGATAAAAGTGCAGTCGCAACTGCTAAACAAAAGATTACTTTTTTCATTTTTAATTGTCTTTAATCGTTAATAAATTGTTTCCCTTTATTTTTTGAGTTTTTGTTCCATTTAACTATTTTATATTCTTCATCTTTGTATTCATAAATAGTTAAATCTCCTTTGTAATCGGTCATAGACATTATTCCATTATCGTTTACCGAATACCCCATAACTGCTAATCCATTTTTTTCTACTTCTTGAATTGTTGGATTTTGATTTTCATTTGTCATTTTATTTTGATTTATTTGGTTACTTGTTTAATAAAATTCCTACACGCTTTTTAACTTCCGAGTAGATTAAATCTTTGTGTTCTGAAAAATCTAAATTCTTAAATGCTTCTGAATTACTCAAAAATGATTTTGTTCTTTCATCAATTAAGGAAATCACATCACTTAAAACATTTTGAGATACATTGTCAAGCATCGAAATTACATCTTCATCTGATGCCTTTTTTAATTCATTGATTGGTAACTTGATTTCTTCAAAAATGCCTTCTTCATTTTTAATTAAAACTTCTTGAACATCTTCTTTTTGTTCAGATGGAATATCAGCAACTTCATTTTCAATAACAACTACTTTTGCAGGTTCGGGAATTGATTCCTTAAATCCTTCCAATAAATCATCTGTAATTGGAGTAGTTTCCATTTTAGGTGCTTCAACAAGTTTTTCTTCTTCATCTTTCATTAACCGAGAAGCCATAGAGCAAGTCAATTTCAACTGATTCAAAATAAATCCTGCTTCGTCTGATTTTTTGCCAAAATCTGATAAAACTATTCCATCAAGATAATTAGTTATTTCAGCAAGTTCACTTTTGTTTTTCGCTAAATTAATTTTACCAAGAATTGAGTTTAAATCTTTTAATTTATTATCAATCGCTTGTTCTTGCTCTTGTTGTTCTTGCTCAATTAATTTTCGTTCTTGTTTGAGTTGTTCCTGCTTCGCTTCATAAACTTCCATTTTCTTTTTTACGATTTTTTCAGCGTTTACTAATGGCGTATAAATTTCTTCTACCCATCTATCTAATCGCTTTCCATAATCAATTAATGGTTGCTTTAATTCCTTTCTCTTTTTCTCAATAGCAACGTGAGTGGCTTTAACTACTCTTTTCAATTCAACGGCAGTATCATACAACTGCTTATCATCTTCATTCACTTCAATAGTCAAACAATCATTCACTAATTGTTGCATATTTTCGTGGATAGATAAAATAGCCGATTTATGGCTCTGCTCAATTATGGAAATTTCATTATCCAATAACTCTGCTTTTAATAATTCATTCTTCATTTTATTTTGTTTTAAATTATACTTACTTAATTATTCGGGTTTAATAGTTATTACACTTGGCGTATCAATCTTAAATTGACAATAAGATGAAAATTTGCATTTAATACAAGATTCATATTTCGGCTTCGGTTCAAAACCTTTTTCTAATTGATATTCAAAATATCTTTTTGCCTTTTCTAAAAATTCTTCGTGTTGCTCTAATTCCCAATCTTCAATTTCAACATTAATTACTTTTACTTTTCCTACTTCTTTTGTGTCAAAAACAAAAAATAGAAATGGTGGATTAAAGCCATATTTTTTCCAAAAAAGAAATTTGTAATGCTTGGCTTGTAACATAGTTCCTTGCTTCTTTGGTAGTGTATCAGTATGCCAACCAAATTCACTCCACTTATCTTCAAGCAAACCACTAAATTTCAAGTCAATAATTACTTTTTTTTCGGGATTATCTTCACCAAATTCAAAATCAATGTATTTTGATATAGATTCCCATTGTGCTAAAATATCAAGCGTTCCTACCCATTTATCATCAGCAATAACTTTATCTCCTTTGGAAAGTAATTTAATTCCAAATTTTGTCATTACTTGATGAAAAAAAACAGATTGGTCTTTGGCAAGTTTAAATTCAGAAGTTAATTCACCTTTCTTTGTGTATTCTGCTTCGGGTGGATTTGTTTCTCCTTTTGCTAATGCACCTGTGCATAAATACTCAAAAAAGTGTCCTAATTTATTTGATTTACTTCCCTCTCCAAATTGTTGTAAAATCCATTTGTTAGTGAAAATTAAACCACACAAATTACCATTTTGATATTTTACTAAATCCTTTACTAAACTTTGATTAATTAAAATTTTATTCATTTTCAGTTTTTTGTAATGTTTCTTGTTCTTCTGCCCACTCTATAAAATCATCATACATATAATCCCTTTCATCCATTTCTTTTTTCAACCATTCAACCATATAAACTGCATTTTCTTTGTCTTTTTTATCAGTTACATAAAGTTCTAATCTTCCAATAATGTTATTGAATTTAGCCAAGTCGTTTATGTATTTCTTTTTGATTACCCATTCGTTCCAATAACTATCGTAATTGGCGTATTTTACGGATATGTATTCATTTATCCAATAAAATAAACGAAGCATTTTAACAAGATTCATTTTTTTTTTAAGATTAAAAGACACCCCTAAATAAATAGGAGTGCCTTTGGGTTAATAAATTAATTCATATTTATTATTGAAGGAACGACACGCTTAATTTCTGCCTTGTCAAATTCTTCAATAGAATCCAAAATCATTACTGATTCCTGCTCTATTTCATATCGTTCTTCGGGAGATGCGTTATGTTGTGCAAAATAGGTCAATGCCTGTGTTACGCCAAACGCATTTGTATCGCCACTCTTAATAAAATAATTAAGTATTGAAGATTCTTTTTCTTCGCTGATTGAAAGATGTTTTGATACATTCTTGATAGTTTCAATCGGATGATTTAATTCCTTATTTCCTTTTTCAACTAATTCGTGAATTTTCGCACCCAAGTATTCTTGTGATGCGTAATACTTAATTGCATCTTTTACCTGCGAACAAACTAACTCATAATTCTTTTGGCGTGTTTCTTCCGACCAATCAATAGTCGTGTATTCTTCCATTTTTGAACCCAAGTGAGTTTTTTGAAACGCATCGTTTTTGAAAATCATTCCATTACGACAAGCCAATACAACTGCTCTCGGAGAAATAGAGAATTTACCATTTCCTGTTTCAGAATTGCTGATAACAAATCCCGAAATAATTCCGTTACCACCTTGCGAACCATCGGGAACTCGGTAATTTTTCAAAATATCGGGTGCTTCTAATTCAATATCGGGGCAAACAAAACGCATATAGAATTTAGTGTCTGTAATATCGCCACTTTCAATCTGAACATTGATACCACTTTCACGAATTGCATCCAATGTAGCCAACATAACATCGTAATTGTCCAACACATTATATCGGTCTGATAGTATGGCTCTTGCAATCCCTGTTTTTTGTTCTTTGTCAATAAAAGTGCGTAATAGGAAATTGTTTTCATTTTTTTCAGAAAACCAATTTGTTACATTGTAATCAAGAATGTGATGATACCTTTCGTTACACAACATTTTGTCGTAGTATTTTTTAGGAATATCCAATCTTGTTCCAATTTGTGAATGGCAACAATCAAGGACTGCTAATTCAATTTTTTCCAAATCATTTTCGTTAATTGAAATGCCTGTGTCAAGCAATAACTTTGATAAAGTATCAAGTTTGCTTTCATTGATAACAACTAAATTGCTATCGGACATTTTTAAATACTTGCTCGGAACGACAAAATCTTGTTTCAATAAATTTTGCTTTTGTAATTGCTCAACGATTTGTTGCAAGGACAGGTTTTTTAAATCTTCTGTTTTCATAATTCTACTTCTTTAAATTAATACTAATTGAATTGAGGGTTCAAATATAAAAATAATTTTTCCAAAAAAAAATAATTGTTGAAAAAAAAATAATTAACAAATGAGTGTGCGTTAATCAAGTCGCACCCCTTGTTTTTTTTAATCCCAAATAACATCAACCATTTGTTCTTCTGCCCATTGTTTATTTCCATTTATGGCTGATGACTTTATTTATTGGTGTCCAATCAATTATTTTTACTTTAAGGTCTAATGCACCTTTTTTTACAGATTTCTGTTTTTTTTCTGCTATATTCATTTTCTTTTAATTTAAGTGTTGTTTTTCGTTAATTAATTTTTTTAATTTTTCAGTTAGATTGTTTTCGTCAAAACACGGATGCGTTTCATTTAACATATTGTTATGCGTGTTAATAGCACCATCCATATATGACTTTTTCAAATTGTCTTGTTCTAACTTATGAGCAAATTCAATCGCTATTTTCCATTCATCCATATCAAAAGGATTTTTTAAATGTTCTTGAATTACTTTCCATAACCAATTTACTGCTGATGTTTCCATTTTATTTAATTTTTATTAATACTATTTTTAACTAACCATTTATTTTTCGGGATTGAAAAATTAGGTGAATTTTGATAACTAAAATCACAATCTTTATCCAAGCACCATAATCCTGCCCAAGCAAAATGGTAAACTCTGAATGAATAGAAACAATCGGGGCAGTAAATTAATTTACCACCCTTTCCTGCCCTTGTAGTTTTATCTACATTAATCAAATCTTTTTTCAATAATTCCATTTTTACAAATCTGAATAATTAATACCTGCATATTTTTCTGCTTCGCTTGGAAAAAACTTTAAGTAAAGTGGAATCCAATATGCCGAATAAAATGAGTGTCTTGCTGACTTCATAAATACTAAATTATTAAAATCATCAAGACCTTCAATGACACCTAATCCAACTGACATACATTTTTCAACATCTTCATCTGAATTATAAAATGAATCACGAAATTCAAAGCAAGTATTCCACATCGGATAATTTTCTTGGTCATAAATCCATTCTTGAATATCATCTTCGTATTCTTCGCAACACCACTCTTTAAATTCATTCCATTTATCTTCTCCAAATGCAAATACAAATGATTCTTTTAATGTTCCATCGTGTCTTTTATAATTAGACATTAAATCCTCAACATTTAATTCTGTATCATCTGTATTCCAATAATCATCTGTTTCTTTTATCCAACCTTCAATTTTGGATTCACTATCACAATCGAAAAGCCAATCATAAAATGCTTCTTCTACTGATTGCGTTCTGATATATTCAAACAAACTATTATCGCAGTATTTTTCCAACACTCCTACTTGAATAAAATTAAAACTCCTTTCTACCCACAGGTGAACTGATTTTTCTAATTCTTGTTTTAAAGCAAATTCATCTTGCTTACTTTCTAACGTAATTTGATTTTCCATTTTTATTTAATTTAATTTATTACTAATTCAACGCTTTTATTTTCCAATAAATACTTCTTAAAACAATTTTATCTTGTTCTGATTGTAATGATTTACCAAATGCAGTAACATCATCAAGGATTTCGTTTATTTGTTCCTTGCGTGTTGCCTTCTTTTCTAATGGAATTGGCATATTATCAATGCTACACCACTTCATTACGCTTCTTTTTGAGAACTTACACTCAACAACACCAACCTCTGCTAAAACACCCATCTGAACTAATTCTGTTATCCTGTTACGGATAGTTTCTGAATGTTGCGAAGTGGGATTTTCTTTTCTGTAAATCTCGCTTACTTCTGCACCTGTCAATCCTTGTGGGTTTCGATAAAATATATCAAATACCTTCATACGCTTTTCGGAAATTAATCCCGAATTTTTAATTGCGTGATATGTTTCAATACTCGTTTTCTGAATCATCTTTATTTTTATTAAAATTCAACCTACATTTTTTAAATATGATATTTGCTTCAAAAAAATCATTCGGAGTTTCACAAGTAACAATATGTTTATGTTTCACATTATTATTATTGTTTAAAGCAATCATCAAATTATTTTTTGTGAAATACAATGACTTTTTACCTTTACGCCAAACATTATTCCTACGCTTCCAATTATTTTGAATTAAATAATCTTCTAATTCAAAATCAACATCTTTATTTTCCATTTCGTTTAAAAAAATGGGGGCATAAAATACCCCCTAATTATTACCAATTTAAAGGATATTTATCCAAGATTTCTTGTGGATATAAATATGAATTATCATTATAACCAACAACATCTTCCCACCATCTTATTCCTGCTTGTAATCGTGGAACTGCGAACTTTGGAATATCGTCTGCGTGAGCATAGAAAAATACATCATTCCTACCACCTGTTTCGGGAATAGGTTTCCCATAATCATCTAAATCGGGAAGTGTCTTAATTTCGGTTTCGTATTTAATTCTTGTGCCAAAATTATCAAGCATCCAATTTTCAAACTCGGAAATAGTGAAGCCATCTAAAACAACACCTTGCCATACGCATAACTGCGTGAAATTATTATCTTCCATTTTATTTTATTTATTCGGTTTATGAATTTAATTCTTTTTCAATTTCTGAAATATCTTCTTCTAATTGCACAGATTGTTTATCAAGTATTAACATCGCATTGTAAATTAAATATGATGCGTTATCGTCAGAATAACGTAAAAAATTATCGCCATACTTTTCAACTATTTTATTTTGAAATAGTGAATTTAATTGGTCGGTAATTTGTTGTAGTTTTTCTAAATCATCACGAAGAATTTCAAGATTAATTTGTGAATTAATTTTTAATAATTCATTTTCCAAATTTTGCCTTTTTTCAATGAGTTCTTTTTTCATTGTATTTAAAATTAAAATAGGGGCAACGATACCCTGCCCCTTTGGGTTTTATTTGCTTGGAGATAAAATCGTGTATATTTTCTCAAAAATAAGTGGGAGAATTTCTTGGTTAATATGTTTCGCCCAATCCTCATTTTTAATTAATTTAGAACAAGGATTTTTAGTTACATTACAACTTCCACTATGAAACATTTTTGCACTTTCTTTAAGTTGATAAAATGACTTAAATAATTCACTTAATTGCCAACCTTCTTCTTGTGTAAAAGTAGTTTCAATAAAAGTGGGGGCATCGTAAATGTTGTGAACGTAATCTGTGTTTACAAAACATTTTTTATCAAAGTCATATTTTTTCATCTGCCCCATAAATGAACTATCTATGTGTGAATGTGAATTAATATCTTTCGATAAATGTGGATTTTTATTGTTCGTGTATGTTTCAACATATCCAAATCCCCAATACCATCCACAATCCCATCTTGCTTCTTCTAACCAATAATTTGTGCCATCTGAATCACGACCTAATAAAAAGATTTTTTTACCAAACGCTTCGTTGGTTTTTTTTAGAATTAAATTCTTTTTCATTTTCTGAAAATTTAAAATAAATAAATAGTGCAATTAACCCTGCACCTTTTGGGTTTATAATAATGTTACTTTTGTCAAATTAATTAATTCGGGAACACCCCTCTTGCGACCTTCTCTTTTAACACTTACTTTAAGTGCGTAATAATTTTCTGTTGTTATTTTACGACCTAATTTAGATGCGAGTGAAGTTAAATCAATATCTAATTGTGGGGAATAAAATACTTGCCCCTCTTTTCCATTTAAAATCATATAAGATTCATACGATGGTTTATTCGATTTTCTCATTTTATTAATTATTTAATTTAAAAAAATAGGGGCAAATTAACTCTGCCCCTTTAAGTTATTATGCTCGGCTGATAGTTGAAATAACATTCGTTTTAACACCCTTAAATTCTTTGTGTGCTTTTATCGTTGCATTAAATTCAACTATTGAGCCGACCTCAACCTCTGCGTGATTGCTGATTAAAAATCTTTCGGGAATTTCATTGAATTTAGAAAATAAATTACCCTTATCATCAACCATTTCATAAAGTATAGTATCTCCAAAAGATGTGTTCATTTCCTTAATTAAAGTAATTGTCAATTTTGTCTTTAATTTCTCTCCAACTACACCAACAAAATTACTCTCTTTAATCTCAATGTCATTTTCTTTTGATTCGTGATTAGAATAAGCATCAAAGTCTGTAACAAATCCGAGAACTGATTTTGCTCTCGTATATGCAACATACATTAAATTCTTTTCTTGCAATTTCTCCCAATCTTTTTTAGCGTGTTTAGATGGCATTAATTCGGAGTGAATAATAAATACTCTGTCTGCTTCCAATCCCTTACTTTTATGAATAGTGGATAAACAAATTCCATCTGCATCATCGGAGAAAATTACTTTCAATTTATTAATTAAATCATCCCCTGTCAAGCAACCACTTGAAAGTGTTTCCAAAGTTCTGATTTTATCCATAAATGAAATTACAATCTGATTTTCCTCTGCTTCTTTTTCGGTGCAATTTTCTTTACTCATTATATTTTTAACCAATTTATTTTTTTCCTTATAAATTCGTGCAAATATATTTTCACAAGAAAATTCTTCTGTTTTTCTGCGACAAGAATCAACCATTGTAATTAATGATGCTGAAATATCCGTACCCATTACAAACGCTTTAACACCCTGCGATAAATACTTCATACAAAGTGCTACAAGTGGCATTGTGTTACGACAAATAACCATATCACCTTTGACGATATTTTTGTAAGAAAAATTGTGGTCAATTAATCCTTTTTTCGCTGATGGACTTGCTTCAATTTGTGGCATTAATTTTTTAGCGTAATCAATAATATCCGAACCACATCTGTAACAAACCGAAAGGGGCAAAGTAATTGTATTCGGAATATCAATTAATTTCTGAAAGGAATCTGCATCTGCACCACTAAATCCATAAATCGCTTGGGCAGGGTCGCCTACGGCAATAAATCTACCTGTATTCTGCTTAATTGCTTTCTTCATTAATTCACGCTGACAAGCATTAAGGTCTTGGCACTCGTCAATAAATACAATGTCATATTTATTTGTCTGTAAATTCAAATGATTCGGCAAAAATACCATATCAGTAAAATCTGCTTTATCTAAATATGAAGCACCTAAATTAATTAACAACCAAGCACGATAACATTCACCATTAATTATTTCCACATTATGTTTTTCGGATAATAATTTTAATTGGTCAATTCCATTATCTTGATTTTTCAAATCAATTAAATTCAATCTTCCTAAATCTGTTAATTTCATTACACGATTAAAATAAGAAACCTTATCATCAATTAATTCTTTTTCAGAATCATCAAAAATAAAATCTTCAACCATTTTAATTTGTTGTGGTTTGTAATTGTATTTTTTCAAATAATCCAAATCAAAATTTTCAGAATAAGATTGAATGTCTTTCAATAATTTTCTGTATTTAGAATTATCAATGTCTGACTTGTAAGATTTCGTAACAGAAAAATATCCGTATGCGTGAAGTGTGCGAACTTCAATGTTCGTAGCACTCTTTGGCACTCTCTCTGATAGTTCCTGTGCGATGGATTTATTGAACGCAAGAAATAATACATTTAATTCACTTGGTATTAAATTTAACGCATTAATTAGGGTTGTTGTTTTTCCACTTCCTGCGACTGCTGAAACTACTGCGTTTCCTTTTCCTTCTGTAAGAAAATCATAGATACCTTGTTGATAAGGCGATGGTTTAAAATTGCTCATTTTTGTTTTATTTGATTTAAAAAATATGGGGGATAAATTACCCCCATTTTGATTATTAAGTTCTATTTAATTTTGCGAATAATACTTCCCGATATAACGTATCGTTAAAGTGTCCATTTTTTTGCCACCATTCTAACGCTATTGATTTTTGCCACCAATCTTCATCATAATATATAGCAGAAATTAAATGTTGTTTTGTAACCTTATTATCTCTTTCAGATAAATTGTTTTTTTGGTTATTAAATATCGTCAGCATCATCTTCAATTTTATGGTAATCATTCCAATAATCAATCGCATCTTCTTCATTCACAAATAAAGTATCGGTATTATCATCTCCTTCATCTTCTTCGCATTGATAAAGGGTAACAGATTCAAATAAATCTTCTGTAAATATCGTTGATTGAGTATCGGACAAATGTTCCCATACGGAATAAATCTCAACATTATCCATTAATTGACAATATCCGTTAGCATCTAAACCATCTGCATCGTAATCAAAACCAACACTATCTGTATATTCGATAGGTGTCAATTTATCATTAGCAATTTGTTCTGCTTCGTATTCACTTTCAGCATAAATTTCAACGCCTACTTCGACTACGAATTGTTTTCTTACGCTATATTTTTTTAGCGTTTTAATTTCCAAAATGTTTGGCTTGTTCATTTTATTTGTAATTAAATTTTAGAGCAATTCACCCTGCTCATTTTAGGTTTATTTGTTGTAGTGGGGGGAATCGAACCCCCCTGTAACCATTCGATAATTAAATCAAATCTCTCGATATGCACATAATTTTTTAAGAAATTGTGTTTTTGAAAGTTCACTTGCGTTAGTGCGTAATCCAATCATTCGCTTTACATCATCTTCTGTTATGTAAATTGGTTGCATTTTTTCAGTACCATCAAGTAATTTAAGTGTAGAATAATATCCTGCACCACCAACACTTTCAAGCATATAAACTCGGTTGTAAAATTTCTTCCAATTTTTTTCCGTAATAGAACGAATACCAACGTAAATTGTACTCATTAAAACTCGTTCATAAATAGAAATCATTTTTGAATAACCTTGTTCATCTTCTTTCGTGAATAATTCTTTGTAATTTTCCACATCTTCTAAATTCCAATTAAGAGCCATTTGATAAAAAATTAAATAAATAATTGGTGCAATTAACCCTGCACCTGTTGGGTAGTAATGTATAAGGAATCGAACCTTAATTAACCATTTACATTAAAATAAAAAGGGGGCAAATAAATTCACCCCCTAAATCTCTTTTATTTCTCAAATTTTTCAATAGGAAAACGACCATTATTTTTATGTGTTCAAAATAACTACCTATTGTCTAATCGTTCTGCTATCCTGCAACAGACAATTATCTTGAATTAATTATTTATTTAATTTGCGTTCAAATAAGATTAATTAATTCGCAATTCAAGGTTCATCGTGATTTCAAGTCCTACGAATCCCCACAAGGATAATTACAACACGCATCGCCCTTAATAATTGGCTTTCATTTAATTCGTTGGAATTTCACAACTCGTAAACTAAACTACTCCACCTTTCAACCATTCCTATAATAAGCCATTTCACAATTTCTATTATCTGTCCGAATTTACTCGTTAATTCTATTTGACCTGCGATACCTCAAAGAACTTTTTAAGCATTTCTGCCGAGTGAATTTGCTTTGCATCTGAATTTTCTGTTACCCATCCTCTGACTTTCACATCTTTGGCAATAGGTGTGCGTTACTCTCGTAGGTCTTACTACCCTCACGCTATCCGTGTAATTACTCTGTCCATTTGCGAAGGGGTGCAAGGAATCACGCCTTGCTTGTACCCTTTCAGTCCGTATCAAAGAACGCTTTCTAATTGAACTGATAGGACAAATGTAAGGATAGTTTTGAATCTACCAAAATTATCTTTTAGGATAATATGAAAAACTATGTTAATAACTATCTCAAACCCCCTATACATAAGGGATTAAGATTGTTAATAACTTATTGAAAATTTTTGATTTGGTTAATCTTCCATACCCCTCTTACGCAACTTTTCGGCATCGTCATAAGTTCGTATTCTGTATGCTTCATTATCTTGCAATATGGATAGTTTACCCATACCCAAAGACCGAATTTCATCGTTAAATTTCCTCAAAACCGAACCCATTTTAAGTTGTTGCATCAATGGTAATTGAAGTAAAAAATCATTCATTTTAGATTTGTCTATTGCCTTAATAAGCAGGTCAATTTGCGACTTATTTAATATGGTATTATCTAATTTTAAAACATCATTTAGTTCTTTCAAATCTTGTTTTAATTGTAAAGAAACAGGTGTGTTTTTCAAGTAATAATCTAAAACAAATTCTAAATAATTTATCTTAACAATTTTATCTTCTTGAAGTAAAAAATGAATAGGAAAACTATTTTCAGAAATACCTGCTTTTGAATGTAATTTATCTGAAATAGATTTCTTCTCTGCAATCTCATTTAATTCTCTTTCTTTATCCTGTGCTTCAATTTGTTCACGATTAACGTGGAAATCAACAAGTAATTCTGAATTATTTAAGATTTGTTCTCTTTGTCGTGATGGAACGTATTTATTTTCAATCCAAGAACTATAATCCGTTAATATGCCATCAAGTATTCTAACAAAATCGTGTTTATGAATATCTGTTTTTCCATATTTCTGAACTTTCACCCTTCCATAATCTAATAAATGGGCAAATTCGTGAAAGATTAATTCTGCTGAATAAACATTTTTATATCCAAATCTCCAATCACCTAATTTTGGCAACACAATTTCTTTTGAAATCTCTTTTGCGTGTCCACGAATAGTTGCAGAGAAAATTAAATTTACATTTTCAATTTTTTCGGCTTTTAATTTAATTAGGTATTTTTTCTTTAAATCTTCAATTAGAGCAGATACTTCATTTTTTGTCAATGGTATTGACATCGCCTTGTTCATTAAAACAGGTTGTTTCGTTATTTGCTGAACAATAGTATATTCTCCCCAAACTTTTTCAGTATCTCTTTCTGCTAAAACACAGAGTAATTCAATTTTTTTAAGATATAATTTTTCATCAATTATGCCCTTATTTTCTTGTTTTTCAATTTCAAGAATTTCGTTTAAAATAGTATTATTGTCTTTCATCCTATAAAGTTATGCCAAAAACTTTGCTAATTTATAGATTTAAAATAATATCTTTGCTTGTAAATAATCTGAAATAAAAAAAATTATGAATAAGAACTTAAAAATTGCATTAGGAATTGCCGTAGGGGTAGGACTAATTTATTTAGGTTACAAATACCTATACAAAGGAAATGAATCAAAAGGAACTGATACTTCAAAAGAAAATATCGTTCACGATAAAGCAAGTCGTGAAGTTGTATTAGTAGAAAACGCTTAAAATAAAACAAAATGGCAGAAGTAAAATTAAATTATCCTGCTTCGGGATTGACTGCACCTACATCGTGGGGTTCAAAAGAAGCGATAAAAAAAATGATGGAAAAAATATATAAGGACTACGGAACTTATATTGACTTTGTTGCAAAAGAATCAAACTTACCAAAAGAAATGATTGCATCTTTTATTGCCGTTGAATCGGGTGGAAATGCAAAAGCAGGTGCAAGTGGACACATTACACAAGGTCTTATGCAGTGGAACAGAACCTATGCTAAAAGTATGTTGGAACGTGAAAAAAGTCAAGGTAGAATGACAAAGGCAGAAGAAGATAAATTGGCTTCTTTTGGAATTAAATTTGATTCAAAAGGTAAAACAAGAGCAATCACAAATGCCGACCAATTAAAACCCGAATTAAACATTCTTATTGGAACAATGTTGTTAGGGCAATTAGTAGATACTGATTGGGGAACGGAAGATGGTGAAATCAAATTAGACCGAGTTATTGCCGTTTATAACGCAGGTGCTTATGGTGATACAGGTAAAAAAGCAAGGTCTAAAACCTATAAAACTCCAAAAGCATTGGCTGATGCAGTTAATCCAATTACAAGGGCGTACATCAATAAGATTTTAGGTTTAAATGGTGCTTTACATTTAACAAAAGATATTAAAATCGCCTAAATTCATTTGTATCACAATTTAACCATTGTCTATCTTTGGTTTTGATACATTTTGTAATTCTATATTGAAGTTTGTTACGAGTTAAAGTCGCTTTTACTTTATCAACATCTTCGGGAAAAATCATAATGCCATCGGTGTAATATCCGATGGTTTTTTCTTTTCCTAATTTCTCAAAACAAAGTGTTCCAAATATATTCCACGCTTTAAATCTTATGTTCTCGTAAATAGTCTTGTATATGCCTGTATCTTCTTCTATTACATTAACTAATTTACCATTATTATAGTATTCCACTAATTTAGGTGCAATAATACAAGATAAAGCCATATTTCTGTAAATCTTCAAATCGGGTTTTTCTAAAATCTTTTTATAGTAACTTTCACTAATATATCCATTTAGATAAGCAATTCGCCAATAACAATGTTTCACATCTATATAATAAAATATTGTTCCTATCGGTAATGAATCAAATAATATTCTGTTACTAAAAGAACTATCGTATTTCTTTTGAATTGGTTCAACCGATACGTTGTTATCAAATATGAATTTATTTATTGATTTTTTTACGTTAGCGAATAAATTTATTATGTTGCGAACTTCTTCTTTATTAACGTGAGAAATAGTGTTTTTGCTTTTTGCTTTTGCTATTTTTTTACCATTACTAATAAAGAACACTTCATTTCTTTTTTTCTCAATAGTAAATGGTATTTTTCTTTGAAGCAAATTGCTTTTGTATTGCTTTAAATCATCGTATTCTAATTCTATCATCTTATATATTTTTTAACATTTCCAAGAATTTATCTTCATCAATCTTTCCATCTAAATATCTTTCTAATAACTTATCCTTTCTTCTACTTTTTTCTTTTTCTCTTTCCTGTTTTTCTTCTTCAATTTTAATTCTTTTATCTTCCTGCTCTAATTCTTTTTTCTTTAATTCAATTTCTTCTTTTGATAATTTTCCCTTTGGTTCTTCGGGTTCTTCAATCGGTTCTTCGGTAGGTGTTTCTTTTGGCTTATTTAAAATTGAGTTTATTAAATCTTCATCAATTTCTGCATCGGGTTCTCTTGGGTCAAAGTCGTAACTTTCAATATCACCTGTTATTTCACAAATAACTATTTTAATTTCCCATCGTTTTGTAAATTGATTCCAATAAACTTCGGTATCATCTAATTCTTCCGATTCACCTGTAAATCTCCAATGTGGAACATCACTACTGCTATTTATATATCCTTCTGTCTGTAAATCGTTACAATGATTGACAAATTCATTAAATCTCTGTGCCTTTCCACCAATTATATAATCACCTTTTTTCGAATCAAATTTTCTATTTATTAATTCACCATCTTTATCAACATATCTATCTGAACCAAGTATTCCTAAAAAACTATCGGGGTCTGTTAAAAGCATTGGTGCTACTACCCATATTCTGCTATCGAATCCCGACCACCAATCTTCCGTTAAAAGTGTCCAATAATAATGAGTGTCAAAATAATCATTTGGTAAAACAGGTCTATCTTTTTCATCGGGTTGTTGATTTTTGAATTGATTGTATATTTCTATAATATCCGAATCAAGACAATCTAAATCTTTACATTGAGCAAATACCTGTGAAACAATGCTTGTTCCTTTTATGGGATTTCCTTGTTCATCTTTTTGATTAGAAATAAATGAAAGATAACTTGGGAAATCATCTTTAAAATTAGTCCATAGGATTGCCCTTACCCTATTGTATGTAACATTTTTTGAGAAACCTTTTTTGACGACCTTTTTTGATTTCTTTTTAGGTTGGTAATATATTTTTTTTCTACCTCTCTTTTTTGGTCTGCCAACTTTTCTCTTTTTTACAACTTGCTTGGGTTTATTAGAATTTATTTTCTTTTTCTTCGCCATTAATTAAGAAGCGAAGCAAATTCATTTTTTTCTAATCCCAAATACAATCTGACAAGTTCTTTTACAGATTTACTACCTGTACCTGTGTTCACTAATTTGTTGATTGTATTCTTATGCAAACCTGTATCTTCTGCCAATTTAGATTGACTAATTTCATTTTCCATTAGGTAAATTTTTAGTGGGATAATCTCTTTCATACAAATATAAAATTAAACATTAAAATTCTATTCAAAAATTAAAATAAATTCACACAAAAAAATCATTTAAAACTCTTTAATTTATTGGGTTTTATTTAGATAAATAAGTAATTATTTTATGTGATAAAATCAGTATTATTTTTTTAAATAAATTACTTCTTTTTTGGGGTTAATTGTTTCCTTAAATTATCCAAAGCGAAGTTGATTATTTGACCTTCTCTCGTATCAAACTGAAATGTATGTTCCATCACAAAACGATTCAATTCTTGTAATCCAACACCACTCAAAAACACATTTGAATTAGCACCCGAAAATCCAATATGCTTATCTCGGTTTCCAACTAAAATACCATTCATATCAGTTAATTTATAATTGGTAAATGGACATACATTATTCTTTTCTCGAAATAAAACAACTTGTTGAGTTCTATTGAGTGGTAAGAAATTAGTAATAATATGCACGATATACTTTCTCTTTTTATCATCGTGAAAGTAAGTTCGTATTTTTTCGTAAACATCGGGAAACGGAATATATTGCTTTAATTGACAGGAATTATTTTCCAAAAGCCATTTTCTGTTTTTTTTTGCGACCATTTTTCTATGACCATTAGTATTTCTTTTCCAATCTTCTTGATATTTTGATTTTTCTTCTTCGTGCTTTTTAACATCAAGTTCATCTTGGGTAAAAAGATTTTTTAAATCACTTAATTGATTAAATGTGTTTGGTTTTTTCTCGTTGCTCATTTTTTAGGTTTTACAGATACATTAATTTTCTTTACACAATACGCTTTACTTAAATCTTGATTTTTTGAAATAATTATATTATCGTCAAATTCATATACAATAAAATTTAATTCATCTTTGTAATAAATTGGCTTTCCTCTATTGATATTATTTGAGTTAGTTCCATCACTTTGAATTTCATTAATTATTGGTTTTCGTGCCATTTTTATTGATTTTATTTTGTTGATTTAATCTTAACAATTCTGCCCTCGTTATTGCTTTTAAGTTTGAAATATCATCATCATTTTTATCTCCGTTAATATGATAAATTATCATTCCATCGGCAAGTGTTCCATTGTATTGTTCCCAAATTGCTTTTGGTCTGCGTTTTCTTTTGTTAGCACCATCCCAAAGGTATGCACAATCATTTGATATTTTTTGAACTCCACCTTTCCAAGAAGGGTGCTTATCTCCGACTTTTTCACCAACTTTAAATTCTGATTTTGGAGAAAGTCTGATACCTTTTTTGCCTTTGTTCCAAGAAGCGTTACCTGTTACAAATTGCCCTTTTTCATTTCTCATATCCATTCGGGTTTTTGTCTTTTAGTCCATTGATGTAATTCGGATTTTCCGAATTTGTAATAGTTCCTATAACTTTCAATCGAACAATCAACTTTGTATTCTTCGGGCATCGCTTTTGCAAAAGGTGTCATTAATTCAATTTCCAAATCGGGTAAATTTGCCAATGCCCATTGAAAAATTAACAGGCATCTTTCGTGTTTCTGCGAATTGTATCTGAATCGGTATTCTTCAATCAATTTGATACCTAATTCACAACTCCACATAAAATTACTTATGTTTTCTTTCATCCACAAACTACAAGGGTGTTTAGTGTGTGTAGAAGAATTGCCCATAAGTAGTTGAGGAATCGGTCTATCCCATAAATCTTTGTTATGGTAAATGAATGATACCATTTGAGCCGTTTCCAAAGGCATCTTAACTATGTGTCTGTCAGTATGATAGGTAGCACATATAGTGGTATCTCTATCGGTTGCAAATATATTCATCTATCTTCCTAAAAATGTTACTAATCACAAATATAGGAATATAAATCAATGTAAGATACAAAAGAGAAAAAGATTTTATTAACAATTATATGGTGATTAAAATTGGCATCGCTATCAAACACAATACAATCTTTTTCATATTAGATTGATATTTTGCCAACTGAACCCTTTAAATAAAAATTATCTTCAATTTCGGGTAGTAAATAATGCTTTTTTAAAGTTGCAGATGAATGACCTATTTTTTCAGAAACTTTTTTTAAACATAGGTTAAAAATTTTAGTTCTGTCTTTTTGCTCTTTGACCTTACCATATTTTTTTAATTCACAAATCATAAGATGATTAGCATTGTAACCACGAATATCTTTTGACTTTGCACCGAAGTTATTCAAATACCTGTTTACTCTATCGGGTTTTATACGAAAAGAATCAGAAGTAATGAATAAGAAATTTTTGTTTCGTGATTTTAAATTTTTCAAAATGTTATATGAAGTAATATCTGAAAAAGATTTAGAGTGTTTTACACCACTTTTACCAACATAAACAAGGTGAATTTTTCCATTTCTCAAAAGAATATGGTTGTTCTTTAATTGACTAATACCAAACCTTCCGTTATCTGCCGAACTTTCATTACCTACTCTCTCGGAAGTATTAAACATAATTCTAATGATTAAGGCAGTCAATTTATTTTTTTCATCACGACCTTTCAAATCCTTGCGAACCTGTAACTTCAATCGTTTTATATTATCACGAAGATTGTATATGCTATCACGCTTGTAATCCCAACGTGCTTGTAATTTTTTCTTTGAAATCTTTTCCATTAGATAAATTTAAGATATAATTTCTCGTAATGATAATCAACCATTTCTTTTATCATTTTTTCAAAGTCGTATTGAAATTCAACATTTATTTTATTAAATAATTTATCAGAGCAACCACGAAGATAATTTAGTTCTTCATCTCGTTTGTATTTATCCGAAATAACTACATAATCTGTGTAGTTTAAATTCATATCATTAAAAGCAACTTGACATAATTCTTCTACTGAAAATGTTTTTCCTGTGCAACAAATAAAATCATCGGGTTCACATTCATTAAGCATCTTCCACATTATTTTAATGTAGTCTTTGCTATGCCCCCAATCACGGAAAGTAGATATTGTTCCCAATTCTAATTTATCACGAAGTCCTAATTTTATTTCAGCAACGGCTTTTGTTACTTTGCCTGTAACAAAATTTGTTCCCCTGCGTGGTGATTCGTGATTAAATAAAATACCACAACTTATTGGCATACCATACGCCCTTCTTAAATGTTGTGCGTAAACGTGAGCCGAAAGTTTAGATATTCCATAAGGAGATACAGGCATCATAGGTGTTGTTTCACGCTGAAAGCCATCTTCATCAACGCAATTACCAAACATTTCCGAACTACTTGCTTGATAAATTCGTGGACATACTTTTTGAGTTAGGTTTATTGCTTCAATTAATTTTATGAATCCCAAGTAATTAGCATCTTGCGTGTAAAGTGGTTCTTTAAAAGAAATACCAACATTTGACATAGCACCGAGATTGTAAATTTCATCAAATTGATACTGACTTAATACTTTTAGTAATGATGATAAATCGGTAAGGTCGCCATAATGTAAATCAATTTTATCCCTTATGTGTTCAATACGTTCTGTTTGATTTTCAGCAACGGAATGTCGTCTTATTATTCCAACTACTTTATATCCTTTTTCAAGTAAAAATTCAGCAAGGTAAGAACCATCTTGCCCCGATATTCCTGTAATTAATGCACACTTCATAATTTTAATGCTTTTGGGTTGTTTTCAAATGTCATTGAGAAGTAATCGAATGTTTGTTCTAATCCTTTTATCAATGGAGTTAATTCAAAATTAAATGTATCACAGAAATCTTTAAATTTCTCATTATTAGTATTTTTTTGTTTTTGACCATTAGGTTTTGTTTTATTAAAAAAATAGTTATGTTGCTTCTTTAAAATAATACTCTCTAATATCAAAACAATCTCATTAATTGAATGTCGTTCATTTGGCGATAATATCATTTCATTAAACCTAAAATTATTTAATAAAATAATCTCAATTATTTTAGGAATATCACTTGCGAAGATAAATTCCCTAATTGGCGTTCCATCCCCCCATATTTCAATTTGGTAATTTGGGTCTTTGGATGCTTTATAAAACTTGCGAATTAACGCAGGTATCAAATGTGATTTTTCAAGATTGTAATTATCATTTAAACCATAAAGATTACAAGGAATTATATTTTGATAATTAAACCCCCTTTCTCTCGCTATTTGAGATAAAACTTGTATCATTCTTTTGGCGTATGCGTATGGGTAATTAGATTCGTGTGGCTCTCCTAAATGTAAATCATTTTCAGTTAGTAATTTGCCTTGTTTCGCTAAATTTTCGGGGAATATACAAGTGGATAAAAATGAAATCAAATTAGGAACTTCTGCTTTCATAGACGCTTCAATAACATTCATATTGATTAGCATATTGTTTTTAAAAAAATCAAACTTGTAATCCATATTGGCTTTTACACCACCAACTTGACCTGCACAATTAATTATTGCATCGGGTTTGTAATGTTTTATTACTTCAAGTGTTTGATTATACTTCAATAAATCAACTTCTTTTCTTCCTAATTTAATTCCATAATTAAAACTATTACCAACTAATCCATTAGCACCTAATATCAATACGTTTTTCATTTTACTCAATAAGATTTATCAAATTTTAAATCAATAATATTATCGTTACAATACTTTTTAAAAATTGGCTCTAATATAAACTCAAAATTATTGTGTTCAATAGTAAATCCACGACAGGTAACATCAAATCTATTAATATCACCAATAATTGAATGAAATATCGTGGCTTTACAAATAGGTGTTCCTTTAAATTCTTTATGTTCATTAGAAACATAAAAACAATTTTCTTCATAAGATATTACCACAGGTAAAATCCATTCTAATTCAAGTGAAGGAATCAAAAAAATTATTTGCTCGTTATTAAAAATCATTGTTATCTTAAACAATAACAAATTTAGTAATTAAAGAACACAAAAGCATATTTATACCAAAAATTGTATTATGTTTAAAAAAATCAATAATTTAGTATTCTCATTTAGTAAAAACAAAAAAAAAGAGTATATGAAAAACAATAATACAACTATGGCTCTTGCAAGTGTAGGTGCTTTGGCAGGACTTTATTTTGCATTTAAGAAAAAATCGGGATTTTGGGGTTATGCAGGATATTTTGTATTAGGTAGTATTGCAGGACATTTGGCAGGTAATGTTGTTAGTGCCGTAATTCCACAACCTAAAACAGAAGATAAAACAACGACCACTACAACAAAAAGCGATAGTGGTGATACAACAACAACAACTAATTAATAATTTAATTATGGCAAAGTCAAAACAATATGTGCGTAAGCACACGAACAAAACTGCTTTTACAAAACATAAAGCAGGATTAAAAAAACGTAACGCAGTCATTGAAAAAATTGAAGGAATGACAATTTATTATCATTTCAAAGATTAATTATGTCATTTGATAAAGGAGATGCTTTTAAGGGTTTCATAATAGGAGTATTATCTTCTGTTACTGCCGTTATTGTATGGAATTATTACAAAAAGAAAAAAGGAACTCTTGAATATGGCGAACAAAAAGTAATTGATGAAGTTAAATATGCTATTGAAGGATTGAAAGAAAAAATAGATAGTAAGTTTTAATTATCTAAATCATCTATTTCACAACTGAAATCACATTCGGGATAACCACAACAACCTAAAAATTTGTGTCCATACTGATTTGCCCTTTGAACGAGCCAAAACTCACAAGAAGGGCAAATGTATTTTTGCACCTTATTTTCTGCATCATAAACGCTAAAAGATAATTCATCTTGCCAATTTTCATCGAAATCTATTTCCTGTAATTCGCCTATAACCATATCGGTTTCTAAATCATAAAGGAAGAATAAAAAAACACTATTATCTTCAAGAATATACCTGTCTATACATTCATCGTATTTTAATGGGGATTTTATTACCATCTGTATTGTCGGGTAAGCAAACAGATTTTTGTAATAAGAAAAATTATATTTTCTTGAATTATCAATGGGCGAAATCTTTTTACAGAAATCGCCCATCAATTCACTTAAATATGCTTCAATTTCATTCATTACTGAATGACATAAATGATTTTAGTTTCAATTACTTTTTTCAAAGAAAAATCAACTGAATCTTCCAATACTTTTGCTACAATTTCGCTTACTTTGTCAATATGCGAAGTTTCAACGCACATATTCATTGTAATTTTCTTTTGGTTCTCACCATCATCATCTAATGAAGAATAAGAAACAACGGCATTGAAAAAATATCCACCATCTTCATCATTTGTCAATACATAAGAATACTTCTCACGTTTGATTGATTGAATGAAAAATTCCTCTTTTGTACGCATCTGCATTTCTTCCGTAATCTTCGCTTCTACATCTGTGTAAGAAACGGCATTTACTAAAAATACTTCATTCATTTTTTTGTACCCATCGCCATTTTCGGCTAATTTGAGATACTTTACGCTTACTGAAAATACACTATTCATATTACTCGTTTTTATTGGTTACTTTATTTTCACTATCCCTATTTTTCGATTTAACTATCAATACAAGCATTTGTATAATCTGATTTATCAAAATCCCCTTCAATAGTACACCAACCATTCAAAGAGCAATTAAAATATTTATCATATTGTGTCTTATTTTTTACAATAAGTGTCGCAATTTTTAATATCTCAAAATTTTCAATTTTACTTTTGTATCTATCAATGTTATCAATACATTTATGTAATCTTAATACGTCTGCTTTTTTCAATAAATTATTTGGAATTGAACCTATGTATGTAAAATGACAAATAACAGAAAGATGTCCTTTTTCATATCCATTACCTTTTCTGATTAATTCTAAAATTTTTGGACTTTGATAATATCTTATGTTTTCTAAAACTAAAATTCCATTATTAACCTTATCAAGTAATTTTTCAATCATTTTTTGTATTTGGTAAAGCGACATCTTTTCACCATTTTCAAATGGAATAATTCTTCTAATATAACCTTCGTTTCCTATTAAAAAATCCAAAGCATTATCGGGGTGAATTACTTCAAATTCTTCGTGTTCTAAACATATATCAAAAAAAATAGTATTTCTATCTTTAATATTTGAAATTTGTTTTTTTGTTTCAACAGATTTACCCGATGCCTTTTGTCCTACAACTAAAATTATTTCTTTCATTTTTTTATTTTTACTAATTCTACAATTAAGGTCGTTTTATTTTTGGCTATATTAAACATAATTTGTTTTTTATTATGCTTATTAAAATAATTCAACTTTTTTAGATTAATTCATTTTTATATGAATTAAATTCGCTATCAAATTCGCTATAATCTTCAAACAATTCCATACCTATTTGAATATCTTTATTTGCAATTATTACCTCACCAATGACATCTAAATTTTTTTCTTTATTATGATTTATGAAATTAGTTAAATCGCAAGATGAATAATAAAAGCCATCATCTTCTTTCCAACCATATTTTTCAAAATAATCCTGTTGAGCATAATTTAATTTATTGAATGTTACTTCATCTATTTTAACATCAACACCTTCAATAAACTCCCAAACTATTGTACCCTTTGGTATAAATTCTTTTGTAAATAAACCTAAACCCATTTTTGGATTGGTGGCTATCTTAACTTCTACTTTGTATAAAAACATATATTATTCATTATCATAAAACATTCTATCTGAATCTTCTGTTTGCCACTTTTCATAACCCTCTGAATTAAACCATTCTTTGTTTACTAAATAGTCGGGTTTTTCGGGAAAAGGTTTAGTAACAAAACTTGGCTCACCCCATTTTATTCGGTTATTAGGTTGTAGTGCTATTTGACCATTATCCAATAAAATAATATGGTGGCTTTTATGTTCCATCGGGTCTTGTGCTAATGTTAAATCACAATCTTTATCGTTCTCTGCCCAATTTATTGTTGCATAATAACTGCCATCGTGCCATTTTTTATCTTTCATAAATACACTAACTCTCGTATCATACAAATAATTTAATGTAAGTATAGTGAAATTACTTGAAAAACAATTCCAAATTTGCAGGTAATGAAAAGGTAAATCATCTTTTGGGGTTTCGGGTGCAGTTAATAAAGCGTGGCTTGGTAGTTTATCACGCAACACTCCATTGTTTAATAAAACTTGAAATAAAGCAACTTGACCTGCCATACATCTAACACTAATTATTACGGCTTCCGTAAACTCTCCTTTACCTTTTTGAAATTGGTACAGATATTCATTTCTAACAAATACTTTCATTGGAAAAAAATTCCCTTCTATATAACACATTTTTATTGTTTTAAATTAAAAAATATCATCTACAAATACGAATCTATCATCTGTAATCAGATTAAATCTAACGTGATTTACTGCATCATCAAAAGATTTTCCATTTTCCATAGATACATCAATTAGTTTTTCAACGGAATAACATACTCTTTCAGATTTCATTTCAACGCCAATAATAGCATCGTCATATCCATTTAAAAATTCAATGTTTTTCTTATCGAAATACTTGTTGCTAACATCTGTTTTTGTTATCATTTTAATCAAATTTAGATAAGTCAATTTTAGCGACTTCATTAAGTTGTTCTAATGTAAATAATCTTAATTGAGTTTCATCTGATAGTGATTCAATACTGAATTGTCCACCTTGCCTTTGTCTTTGTTCCCAAGTATTACCTCTTAAATGAACATAATCTTCTTGAACCTTTTGCCAAAGTCTTTTAATAGTATGAACATTAGAAAAATAAGGGTATTCTCCTTCACCATCTTTTTCAAACAATTTATCAAAATAATCACTTTTAGTAATTCCGTGAATTGTCATTTCAATAGAGTGAATCTTCTTGATACAAAGCATCCAATCATCTCTCGTATCTGCGTGATTGTCAAGAATGTTGTATATCAACTGAAATAATGAAACATTTATATTCATAATGCACAAATTATTGTAAAACAAATTAATTTCCTTTCTAAATCCGTACAAGATGATTTAATTTCTTCTAAATTATTACCTGTCTTTTGTAAAGCCAAAACAGGAATTGGCTTTTTAATATACTGCTTCATATTCTGATTTTTAAATTTACTAAATTCCTAAATGATTTTTTATTATTTCATCCACTTGCCCTACTGCATAAAATTGAGTTCGTATTTTGTACCATCTTAAAAGCAAAATGTTTTTTAATACGGCATATATAAGTACACAAAACATAAATATTGAGAAAATAAAATAAACGAAATACCTTCTAAACTTGCTTAATGATTCTATGTAGTCTTTGCTATAAACCATATTTAATAAGTTAGATAACTTCTCTTTAAGTTCGTCTATTTCTGCCTGTCTGTCGTCAAATTCTTCCATAACTTAATCCCAATAAATACCACCTAAATTTTCATTACGCAATCCACAAATGATTGCTCTTTCAATATCAACGTGATAAATTACTGCATTTCCAAATTCATCACAAAGGCAAGTAACACCTCTTAAAGCGTTATCAAATTTTTCACGATTAATTTTCGGGAAGAATCTTGTGAGTAAATCATCTATTTCAGAATAAATAAAACCCATTTCATTTTTAGTTTTGTATTCAGATACAACACTATAAACCGATATTTTTTCCATAAGATTAATTTTCTATTTTAATGTACTTATTTAAAAATTTATTTATAACCTTGCTTACATAAGCAGATTCCAAGAAGTCTTTGGGATAATCAATAACCAACATTTTACAACCATTTTCGGAAATGCTTACTTTTTTTATTTCAGCATCGGGATATTTTGATTTGTATGAACGGACAATGTTCCTGCCCAACCAACTCTTTTGAGTTTTGTTTAATTCAAGTTTTTTTGTTTTAAAAAATGTATTGAGAATCATTATTTTATAGTGTTAAATATACTTCGTAGTTGTTTTCCTAAATCAGCATCATTAGGCGTAGATTTCACCAAACAATTAATAAATACTAATGAGATTGATTTTTCTCCTTCCGTTAAATCTTCAAGCGAAGTTTTTTCTTCAATTATTGAATTGAAATTTGAAATTGAGAAACCTTCAAACATTCCAACTTCGCAATTATATATAGATAAAAAATCATTTAATTTATCTATTGTTATATCACCAACTGACCTTAATTCACATAATTCTTTTTTGCTACATCGTAGAAGTTCAAAAAAATTATCGTAAATACAATTAAATTTCCAAAATATATTATCATAATGAAAATCATCTGTGAAGTAATGTTGATTACATATAGCAGAAGAAAGAAATTCAACGGAAATGTTTTTGGACTTGATTAAATCCAACAACCTTTTAGAGTTAGGCAATTTATCTGTCATAGCGTTTTTATTATTGACAAATGTAATAACTATTTTGTAAATAATTATATTTGCATTAATAATTTTAATTCAAACTTATTAACAAATTATGTTGGATATATTCATAAGAAACTACTACCCTGCTATTTCAGAAAAAATAGAGAATCAACAAATCAAATATGGTTTAGCAAGAATACACGGACACAGGCATATTTCAAGATGTGTAATATATGCAGATTGGTATTGTAATTTTTTAGGTATAAATGACCCAAAAGAAAAATTAAAATTATATATGGCTATTGGATTTCACGATATTGGAAGGCAGGGGGAATTAGAAGATGTTTGGGAAAATCAATCTTATCAAATTTATTTAGAATATATAAATAAGTTAAAAATTGACAAGAAGATAGTCAATGAAAATAAAGAACTAATAATTAATAAATATGCTAAATCTACTTTAAATGATATTATTCACGATGTTGATTGTTTGGATATAATGAGAAGTGGCACAGGTAGAGGTGGTATAATGGGTTTTGATAAAAACTATTTGAATTTATTTAAAGAGCAACCATATTTACAAGACCGACTTGTATCGGGTGCTTGGCAGTTGATTAATCTTTGCGATTCTGATGAATTTGAAAATGTAAATTGCCTTAAATTAATAAATCAAAAAATAAAAACCGAATGGCGATTAACGATATAAAGTTGTCAATATTAATTTGTTCGTTAGATAACGAAGAAAGGCAACTAAACCTAAATAAAATAATTCACGAATTGAATAATCAGATATGCAAAAATTACGCAGAGAATATCGTTGAAGTGTTGATTGAAAAAGACAATGGCATTATGTCTGTTGGTGAAAAAAGAAATCTACTTATTTCAAAAGCGAATGGAGAATATATTTGTTTTATAGACGATGATGATTTTATTTCAGACAACTACTTGAATTTAATTCTTAAAAATTTAGAAAAAGATATTTTAATGATTCGCATAACTCATTTAGTTGATGGTGTTAAATCAAAGTCAATACAAACAAGTCTTTATATTAACTATCTTGAATCAAATGAATTTATTTTCAGAGCAAATCATTTTCATTTATGTCCTATTAAAAAAGATATTGCTAATTGGGTTAAATTTCCACAGGTTAATTTTGCAGAAGATTTAGATTATTCTCAAAGAATAATTCCACTTATTAAATCTTACCACACGATTGAAGAAGAAATTTACATATACAATGATAATTTAGAAAAGAGTTTAACGAGAAATGTTTAATATCATTCCCAACTTAAATGAAAACTTTTATAGATGGTTTTCAAATAGCAAAATTGTTGATACAAATAATCAGCCAATGATTATGTATCACAAATCAAGATGCAAAGAATTATTCAATGAATTTCGATTAGATGATGTTGCGAAAAATCAATACAATTTCCATTATGGAATTTATTTTGTAAATGCTCATTATTCACATCATATTTCTTATATTGGTGATGGATTAGAATATTACGTTTATTTAAAAATGGAGAATCCGTTCTATATTTATGATAACAATGGACAACCATACGATATGCTTGGGCAAACACTAATTTTTATTGATATTAGCCAACCATTTTGCGATGATTTAAAATCGAAAGGATATGATGGCATAATAATAAAATCAAACCATTACGACCAATATATAGCGTTTGAACCTAATCAAATTAAAAGCGTGGATAATAACGGAGATTACGATATTGAAAACAATAATATATTTATTTGATTTGTTTTAAATCATCATCTTCAACAATAACTGCATAACCTAAATCTTCTGTTTCATTTGAAACAAATTCTTCTTTTAATTCTTCTTCTTGTGGTGTGTTTATTACTTCATATAATAAACCTGCTAAAAAACCTAATGCAACATTCCCAATTAATTCCAAAAAACCATCATTATCTCTTTTCATAATAACTTTAAATCAAATTCAACATTCTTTATAATACATATTAAACTGCCTGTAATTTATATTAATTTTCAATTAAGAAAGTGTTTTAGGTTGTTGGTAATCGCCACTTATATCTGTTTGATTAATCAGTTGACGAACAAAATTTCCTAAATCAGCATCGTTTCCAAACTTTTGCTTGGCTTCATATATTTTATTCATATTGTTAAATGCCCAATCTCTTTCGTGGGAAACATTTAAAAGTAGATTAAAAATTTTTTCTTCAAGTATGAACTTTTCTCCATCAATATCAAGTTCATATCTTTTTTCTTTTTCTTCACTCATATTATTTCATTTAAGGTATTATGTTTTCAATTAAAGTATTTCAACAATAAATACAAAAAAATCACTCCAACGAAGAATCCAAAAATGAAGTTCTTTCGTGCTACTTTTTTTCTTTCACTATATCTCATTTTTCAAAAATTTCTAAAATAAACATACTCAATACAAAAATTAATAAAAACGCAATAATTGATGCTATAAATATAAATGCCACGATTAATATTTTATATAATTTGTAACATCTTTATCTAACCATCGTAGAATTTTAAAGAAAGTCAATAGGTCGGGCATATTTCCATTTTCAACCCTTGAAAGAGTTGGTTTTGATATACCTATTTGCTTACTGCAAATGTCCATTGAAATCTCTAACTCAATTATCCGTTTATATCTTAAATCACGCTTTATCGCTTCGCTATCGTAAATAATTTTATTCTCCAAAATCATCATCTTGCCTAATTTTTAAATAAAAAACTATCACCATAAAACCAATTATTACATAAATTGCTTTTATGCTTAAATCATCTATGTTGCTCATAATCTAAAATAAGGATTGTCCTGCTGAATAGTAATCTAAAAGATTATCTGAAAAATCTAAATTTTTTCTGTGTACTTTTTGGCTTGACCATAATCGGTTTAGCGTATCTTTTGATGGAAATCCCCAAGCAAATATCTCTGAAAAAATATCAAATGAAATGAAATTTATATTTCTCTTTTTACATTGATATTGAAGATACCAAATATACATAACTCCATCACCTGCCGATTCACAAAGACAAGAAAGAAATAACAATACTTTATCATCTACTTTATAGTTGTGAAGTGTGTATATTCTTTTCTCAATAACCTTGTAAATAAATGGCTTTTCTTCTTCGGGAATATCTAAATTAATATCCTTCAATAATGTCAGTTTAATAAACACTTCCGAAAGTTGATTTGTCATTGGTGTTTTTTGTGATTCATCAAACGTCTTGGCAAAAAGTTCTTCAATAGAATTACCTTGCTCTGTTACATTGAAATCAATAAGTTTCATTTTATTTAGTTTTAAGAATATCACGAACCTTTGTAGCCAATTCAAAATTTTCATCTTCAACTGCTTTTTCAAGTAATTGATTTAAAACTTCACTCGGTAATTGGCTTAATTCATCTTCTCCAACAACACGAACATTAACTTGCTCAAACCTCATTCCTATTTGTTCCTGTATGTGCTGAATGAACCCTTTTAATAAAGGTGGTATGGGTGGCATAGGTGGAATTTCGGAATCACTTGAAGTATTATCAACATCTTCCGATTTATTTCTTCTGTATTTAGGTTTATCTTCCTTTTTTATTTTATCCTTCTTCAAAGGTTTTTTCTTCAAAACTTCTGAAATAATTATTGGGTGTTCGTCAATATACCACCATTCATCAATTTCCGTTTGAGGAACAAAGTCGGATTGATTATCGTTTATTGATAGCATAAACATCGCTTCCTTTTCAATGTATCTACCTACGAAATTAACATCGGGAGTGTCATTAAGATTGAAAATAACAGGTCTATCGTCAATCGGAAAACCATTTTCTGTTGTTGGTCTTGTTTTTTTTCTTGTCATAGCGTTTTAAATTATTAGCAAAGATAATACTTATTTTGATATAAAAGTAAAGATAGTGAAATTAAGTTATCAACAATGATACGCTTAAATCAAATTACAATATATTGTATATTTTTGATAAATTTGTTCTTTATAAAAAAAATAGTTATGGCAAGATTAGACCTGCAAACAAAAATGAATTTTAAATACGAAGATGGTGGAATTGTATTTGATGAACATTTACAAGAAGAATTTGATGCTTGGATAGAAGATGGAAATGTAATTAAAATGGAAGATGGTTACGCTACACAAGATGCTCAATATAGAAATCGCTTGAAAGATATAGATGCTTTAAAAGAGTATTTCTATAAAGAATTTATTAAAGGGCAGTATGATACTTATGCAGATGGTGGCTCACTTGATGATAAACATTTAGTAGCGAAAGCGATTGAATATATTACAGGTAGTGGAGTTGATGAAGAATCAATTCAAATACAAGAAAAAGAAATTGGTTTTAAATATCGCACAAGCAAAACCCCGACAACTATTAGTAAAAAATTAATTGAAGATACAATCCGTATGCACAGAAAATCATTAGAATCAAGAGGTCGTTATAATAAAGGGGGTGTTTCCGAATTTAAAAAAGGTGGAAATGTTTCTTCATTGGAAAAAAGAGTTGCAGAAGTAAATGCTTTAATTAAAGAAGGTAACGAAAAAGGTGTCGAAGTAATTGATAAAACAACAACTTGGGAAGCACCAATGAAGTATAATCCAATAAAATATACCAATGGTGTTCTTTACATTTCATACAAAGAATTAGACTTGTATAAAAATAATAAAGGTATGGGTCGTGAATGGAAGAACGAAAGTTATAAAATTGGTAAACACGAAATGGGCGAAAATAGTTTTAGGGGGTCAGCACAAACTGATGCTTTATCTCATATTGCTCGAATGTATCGTAGTGCAATAAATCAATTTAATAAATATGGTTATGCTGATGGTGGCGAAAGTATGGAAAATAGAGCAAAAAAACAGGCGAGAAAAGATATTAAAACGCATTTGTTTAGACCACAAGCACCTTATCAATCAATAGATAAACCTTCGGAAGAATGGGAAAGATATGAATTGCCGTATGATACAAAAATGCAATATGATTTTGAACCCAATTCATTTTCAGCACAAGATAAAAGATATTTTGAATATGCGAAAGGTGGTGAAGCAGGTTTTGATGATGCAGGAACTTCAATGGTTTTATATCACGAAAAGCAAGGTAATTTTATTGTTCCGAAGGGGCAAGTGTATTTGTGGTTATATGATGTTGAAGATAGTAGGGGTAAATTACAAAGTTCAGAATACGACTACGTTTTTTATCCATACGCTTCAACGAGTATGGCTTGGCAAAGTGGATTTATTCCACCCTTAAAAAGAATTTGGACTAAAAAATTCCAAAAAGACCATAAAGGTTCAGAGCATTTATTAGGAGTTATCAAGGCGTATTTGATTGATAAAGAAAATGGTGAAAAAGAATTATTTGTTGATATGATGTCAGTTAATCCTAATTCTAAAAAGAAAGGGATTATGTCGTATATGATTAAAGATTTGCGTGAAACATTTAAACTAACAAAAGAGCAAGTTAAATTTAGCGACCTTACCGATGAAGGAAAAAAATTTGTTGAGAAAAGTAAGTTTGAAAAAGGTGGATATGTAGGTTCAAAAGTTAGAACAAAAAATTTAAGAGGTGGTTATAATAATTATGTGATTACAGGTTACGATGAAAGATATAAAAGGTACAATTTAAAAGATTTAGAAAAAGATTTAACAACTACTGCCACAATTAAAGAACTTAAAAATGAATATGAATTTGTTGATAAATTCGCTGATGGTGGATTAACAAGAGGTGAAATAGAAGATAAAATTGAAGGATTAAGATTAAGGATAGCAAAAACAAAAAAACAAATTTCGGGATATGAGATAACCCAACGAGGTAAATACAACAAACTATTCCAAGAAAAAGTAGTTCCATTACAAAAAGAATTAGATACTCTTTCTGATTTATGGGGAAAAAGTAAATATGCAAGGGGTGGGTTTATGTATGAAGTGCAGAAAAAAGGTTCTCCATCAAATGATATGAGAGAAACTATGTTTACTGCTAAAAACTTAACCGAACTTAAAAAGAAAATTATTGAAAAATACGGAACATCAGAAGGTTTTATGGTGAGAAGGAGAACAGAACAAGGATATTTTGTACCTGTTAAATTTGAAGATGGTGGTGAAAGTGAAATTTTAACGATGCCAAGACCTGTTATTACACCTGCACCAACAAAGACACCTGCACCTGCAAAGCCGAATAAAAATAACCCATATAAACCAAAAGTAACTCCGAAACCTAAAATGTCTAAATACGATTATATTTGGCTTATTAAATAAATTGATATGAATTTACAAGAATATAAAACAAGATATTACGCAGGTAATGATAGAATGAATCCTGCTTTGGAAAATAAGATAAAAAGTAAATCAACCAATTTATCTAAAAACCCTGCTTTTCCAAACGATTTTGAAGAATTAATTGCGTATAAGCGATTTTTAGATTGCGTGGATAAAGTAAAGCGTTATACAGGATTGAACGACCTTACAAGTGTGCCATCATTTATGATGTTGCAAGAAAAATTAGAGATGGCACTTAAAAAAGTTGTTGAAATAGAAAAACCACACAGGCAATATCTTGAAAAGTTAGGAGTTAAATTAGTTATTGATGAAATGGAACTCCCAAATAACGCTTTTAATTTTGATGCTAAAATAGTTGATTTAGGAACTATTGAACATAGTAAATTTCAGCAAGAAAGTAAAGAGCCAACTCAAAATGAAATTGAGATACAATTTCGTGAACAAGCCAAAGAAGAAGGAATTACTGCAAATGAGTATTTCAGACTATTGAAAGAAAAACGCAGGTTTGTAAATATGCTTATTCAAGGTGCTTCTAAAAGAGGTCATTATATGTTTGAGTTAGTTCGTAGAGATTTGAATAAAATTAATCCCGAATTAGCAGATATTTATGGTATAATTATGTCAATAAATGATTATACATATTGGATTGTTCCCGAAAAATTAGTGGAACAAAATTATGCTAATCCACAAATAACGGCAGGTAAGGAAGAAATTGATAATTCAGAAGATACTCCTAAAATTATTACAAGGGGTGTTTATTTTCCTGTTTCGGTTCACGAAAATATCAAAGGTGTAATGGATATTTTTGGTTCTCACGGATTGCCCGACAATGAAATTGAGCAACAAATGGTTATGAACTCTACCGATACTATGTATAACGAGATTTGGGATATTAGAATTGGTGCAGGTGTTTGGGAAATATTTTTAAAGTCATATCCTAATATGGTATTTGAGCAAGGAGAAAGATATTTGCAACACTATATCTTTATGCGTTTCTGTCAATTAGAACCCGATGAATTATTTAAGGTGGCTAAATTGATTTTAGCAGGTGATGAAAGAGGTTCAAAGTATATTCAAAAAATGGTTGATGATATAATCTATGATTTGAAAAAGGAAGATTTAGAAGGTTTAGGATTTAAAGATGGTGGTAAAGTTGAAGATATTAAAGTTGGTTATGATGTTAATGATGTTGTGCAATTAAAAAATATACCCGAAAATTATCCTTATGAAATAAGGAATGGCATTGTAGATAACAAATGGAAGATTGTAAGAGTAAGCAAAAGTGGTAGGTCAATGTATAGTGATATAATGGAAGATATATTTGGGTATGACATTGAACTTTTAGATACAAAAATAAAATATAAAGCATTTGTTTATCCCGAACAAGTAAAGCCGTATATTAAATATGCCGATGGTGGTGAAGTGTTAAATCGAATACCAAAAACTTATGAACTTGAATTGGATTACAAAGTAGGTCAAAGGTTTAAAGAAGATATTATAGGTGGAACTGCTGATTGTTATATTACGAGTATTGATTTTCAAGTGAATGAAATTAACGGATTACCTGTTGTTCATCCCGATTCATATAGGATAGAATATAAAAACACGACTTATGGAAGCACTAATCAAAGTCATTTTAGTTTTATTAAAAATTTAAAAAAAGAGAAAAATAAAATTAAAATTCAAGTTCCTTATTCAATAGGTGGTGGTATATTTTTCGAGAATGATAGATATAAAGCAGAACGTGATGGAACAAAATTAATTAATGGTAAAGTAGATGCTTTTAAAGTTTATTACTATGGAAGTCGTAATGATTGGTTTAATTATTACACAAATATAAATGGTAAATATTATAGTGTTGATAGCAAAGATGCTTATAGTAGTATTGATAATTATATTAGCAGAGTTTCAAGTGGTAGATTTGTAGAAGAAAAACTTAAAAAATTTAAAGAGCCGATAGGTGGAAAATTAAAAGTTAAGTTAGATTATAAAATAGGTCAAAAAATTAAAATTCCTGTTATGGGTGGGTTTGAACAATCTGAAATAACAAGTATTACTATTGGTGTAAATGCCGAAGATGGTAAAATAGTAAAAAATAATCATAATAGCACAATAAGTTATAAAAATGTTTGGGGTGGAAATGAAGATGTAACTGAAATATATGCAAACTTTGAAAAAGAAGAATATGCAAATAAAATTGAAAATGAAGTTACAATAGATGTTAAAGCACTTTATTTAGAAAATTATATAGTATTACATAGATATATGGAGGGTGCTAAATTGGGAGTTAATAATGTTCGAGGATATAAATTGATAATTAATAAAGATGGTATAAAAACAGGTTATTTTGATGATGATATTGAATTTGAAATATTCACTTCTATTAATGATTTTAAAGAAAAAATTACTTCTAACGACTTTACACCCGAAGGTGAAAAATTTTTAAATAAAGGTAAATATGCTGATGGTGGTGATGTCCGTAAAATGTCTTGGGCAGAAAGTTTTAGAGATAAAATACCTTTTGAAATGGTAATTGTTGCCAAAGAATCTGAAAAAGATGGTGGTAATGAAATTGTATTCAATCTTATGGTTCAAGCACAAAATGATGTAACGGCATATCAAGAAGCAAGGAGAGAATGGGATAAAGAATATCAATCAAGTGATTTGACTATCAAGAAGGTTTACACTAAAAAAGAATACGACAATTTAAGCAAATAATATGTATGCTTTGCATAAGTATATTGGTAAAAATGTGAAACGTAAAAATTTGCGTGGTGGTTACAAGAAATATATTGTAATTGCCTTTTCTGATTTACTCGGATATAAATTATTTGAACCAAAAACAGAAACGAGATTAAATGTTTCACCCGAATTATTTCAAAAACAATTTAAGTTAATGAAATGAAGTGGAAAAAAATTAAATTGAAAGATTTGGAGAGTGTCTTTAATGATTTATTTAATCCCGAATTGCTTTACGGAGAACAAGCCAAAAATTATGACATAGCACTTTCTAATTCAAAACATTTTGGAACTACTTGGAAACACGAAATGGAAAAAGAAAATGAATATCTTTATCTTGACTTCGTAGTTAATTATCTTGAAGAAGCAGGAATGACACCTTCCGATTTTACAGAAGAATAATTATCTTTACTAAAAATAACGAGTATGCCAATTTACGATTTATTAGACCCCAACAAATATGTGAGCAAGGAAGAATACAGAGAAAGATTATTGCTTTGTAATTCTTGCCCCGAAAGACTTAAAGATAGTAATGGTAATCCATTAACTAAATTTAGCCGTTGCCCCGAATGTGGTTGTTTTATTCGCTTAAAAGCAAAATTAGAAACAGAAGAATGTCCATTAGGTGATTGGTAAGAAAATAATTATTATATTTGCTGACCTTATAGAAATAATTACCTAATACAAGGGAATCAATGTCATAGCGTGATAGATTCCCTTTTTTTATTTAACTTCGTTCAAAAATATCTTTATGCGAACTGAAATTAAATCTCTCGTAAAAAAAATAAAGGATTACGAATTAAAATACAATTCTGACAAATCAAAAGATACTAAAAAACAATTAGAATTTTTTATTGATGAACTTTTTCGTGAAGTAGATAGGGAAAATGCAGAAGAAAATACATATATTCTCCAAAACATTTTACCGATAACTACAAATATATTTGAGGGATTCGGAATTAGTTCAATGCTACTTGAAGAACCACAAATGAAAGTAAGTAAATCTATTTGGGGTATCTTGTTAGAAAATAACTTAATTAAAAGGTCAAAAGTTAAATCATTGGATTATTTAATTAATCCTCAAAATAAAGATTTAGAAAAGATTTTTAAAAATATAGTTGGAACAGATGATTTAAGACCTATACTAACAGGAATTAATTATGAAGGTGATTTTGCCACAGGAACAGATGCCCACAAACTATTACATTTAGAAGGAAAACGTATAGGTAATTTTAAAGATGGTGTTTATAAGTTAATAACCAAAGTAGAAAAGGATTATCTAAAAAGTGGTCTTGATGCTTCATTAACATTTGATAAATTCTATCAAATTAAAGATAGGGCAGAAATTGAAGGTAAATATCCTAATTATGTAGCAGTAGTTCCAAAATATTATGTTCACGAAAAAACATTTGACTTGCACTATCTTAATGATGTTGTAAAAACTATTTATCAAAATAAATTAGCAAACCCTACAACAAATCAAGTGGTTTTTGAATTTAATACAAAAGATGGTATTTATAGCATAGGTGTTAATGCTGAATTTCTATCAGATGTATGTGAGAGTTTAATTATGGCAGGTGAAAACTTGGTTAATTTTTATTTTAATGAACCATCAAAAGCAATAGTAATACTTTCAAAAGATAAAAAATTTCCAACAGAAAAAAACGCACAAGATTTTTTTACCAATAACACATTTTGTATTATAATGCCTGTAATGATTGGTTATGGTTATGAAAAAAGAAATCAAGAAGAATATTTAAACTATTATCCACTAATCAAATATAATGATGTTTATGACTTTGATATTACTATTGGAGATTCACCGAGTTACAACCTAATTAGTGAAGATAAAAAAACAGAAAGTAAAAAATCGAAATCAGATATTTACAAAGATTTAATTGAGGGATATGAATTAGCATTAGAAATTGAAAGTGATAAGAAAAAAATAAAATTGTTCCGAGATATTATTGAAGGGTATAAATTAGCATTAGAATTAGTATAATCATAAAATGATAACATTAAATAAAGAGCAGATATACAATTATGTTAGGAATAATCCCGATTATTTTGATTTTTTACCACACGAAGTAAAAGGAAGATTAAATACGAATGATAATTTATCCGTAACTGAAATTCAGAAAAAATTCATTCAAGATGTTTATACGCCATTAACACCTGCCGAAATTGAAAAGATAACACCTTTTACTCAAAAAGCAGAAAGTGAATTGTACCCAATTCTCCATAAGGTAGGAATAACAATTTTAGAACCTATGAAATGGATTATCATAAAGGCAAAGGATGGCTATAATTGGAATACTTGCTACACACAAGGAAATGTAATTGTTTTATCTGAAAATAGATTAAATGATGATGATAATTTAGCGAGAACTTTGGCTCACGAAATGATTCATATTTATCAAAGAAGATACCCTAAATTATTCCGAAATTTCTATAAGAAAAAAATGAATTTTGACGACTTTATTCCGACTAAAAAACAATTAGAAGATTTTGAGAAATTAGGAATCAATGATATTTATGTTCAGAATCCCGATAATTGCGAAATGGGTTTAATGATTTACGATAAAAAGTATTTGCCTATTTCAGTTATTATGGAAAACGAAAAACAACCTGTTAATATCGTTCTTAAAATCAATGAAAGTGATGTAGTATGGGATAAAAATTCGCATCAAATGAATAGTTACGATAAAATGCGACTTGACCAACCAAATGAAATGTTTGCTTATATGGTAACTAAAAATATAAAGTAATGGAAGAAAAAGAACAATCAACTATGGATGAAAGAACATTGTTAATAAACAGGTTTATTGGTGTTTCATTAGTAATCGTTGGTATTTATGGTTTATTTTATGCCTATAAGTTCTACAAAAACAAATAATTAAAAAATAATTGTAAATTTGCTTTATGGATAAAAAGATATTAATTGGATTGCTCGTAGTGGCAGGTCTGTATGTTGGTTATCGTTACATTAGTAAATCAAAAGTAACGGCAGTTAAAAAAGAAACAAACGATACAGGAATGGCTACCGAAAAAGATGGTTATGACTTTTACAATAAAATATCTACCGAAGGAGAATGGCAGTATAGCAAAGAAGGTATTGGTCGTTTTATTAAAGCGTATAGTGAAAATGTTACAAAAGCGAAGCATAATGAAATGATGGGTATTTTAAATCAATCCAAAATTGATAGGAGTGCTGACAAAACAAAAATAATTGATGATACTTTGGATAATATAGTTTCCAAATTAAAATAAATAAAAATGGATAAGACAACAAAAACTCTACTCGTAGGTGCAGGTGCAACAGGTGTTGCTTTTGCAGTTCACAAATTATCAAAAGTAAAAGTAAACCCATATATCTTGGGTGGTGCAGTAATTGTGGCAACAATCGGTGCGTATATGTATTTTGATAAGCAGGAAGAAAAAACAATTTCTGTTACAATAGGATAATTTGTTTTATAAAAAAAATAGTAAATTTGTTATAAATAAAAAAAATAAACTATGAGTAATAGCATATTTAGATTAGTTGGTGCAGGTAAAACATTTTTATCTCCTTCTGATTTTTACATACAAGTAGATACGAGTGGTGGTGCAGTTGAAATTGTTTTGCCTAAAACACAAACTATTTTCGCAGATATAAACAATTCAAATACACCTTATACCTACATTGGTATTCGTTTTGTTGATGTAACCAACAATTCATCCGTAAATAATATAACAATCACAGGTTTTGAAACCGATGTAATTAATGGTCAAACTAATGTCGTTTTATCACAAGATGGAGTAGGTGGTATTTTAACCTTAATTGGTGAAGGTCAATGGTCTTATGAGCAAAATAGTAGTGGTGGTGTTATCCAAGTAGGAACAGGACAAAAATCATCTGTAAGAATAGATAATGGTAATACTGCAAGTGGTGATTATTCAACTATTTTAGGTTCATTAAATTCTGCAAATGCTAATTTTGATACCATTAGTGGTGGATTAAGTAATAATATGTCGTCTTGTAACGGCTCTACTTCAACTTGTGCCATTCTCTACTGCAACACAAGTGGAAGTATTGGTGGTGGTAAATGCAATACAATAATAAACTGCATAAGTCCTGCAACGCTTGGATGTTCTGTTGCTATTGGTAATAACACTATATCGGGTGGATATTGTAATACGGCAGGTCAAACAATTTCAACCTATGATATTACAGGTCTTATAAGTATTGGTGGTGGAGAAAAAAACGTAGCGACAGGTGGTTTGGCAACAATTTCGGGGGGTGGTACAAATACAATTAGTGGTTTGTACGGAACTATCGGTGGTGGTTATTTTAATGCCGTTACTAATTTAAGAGGAACAATCGGTGGTGGTTCATCAAATACAATTAGTGCTTATGATTCCGTTATTAGTGGTGGTAGTGCTAACACAATTAGTGCAAGTGGATATTATTCTGCTATCGGTGGTGGTTTTTTAAACACAACGGCAGGTGCGTTATCAACTATTTCGGGTGGATTTAATCACACTATTAATAGTAGTGGTATTGCTTCAACTATTTCGGGGGGATATAATAACTCTGTAAGTGGTGCTTATGCAGGTATTCTTGGTGGGCGTTTTAATAGTGCTTCTTTTAATGATTCTTTTATTGTAGGAAGCAATATATCAACTGATAGACAATGCACAACATTTGTAAACAATTTATCAATTAAAGACATACCTACTACTGCACCTGCTGAATCGGGGGCAGTATGGAGAAATGGAACTAATTTGGAGATTGTTCCTTAACAAATAATAATTAAAAAATAATAAAAGTGGCAATTACAAATACAGAATATATTTCGCTAACATATTTATCCCCATTATCTACATTAGATTTGTTAGCGAATAATAGACAATCTTATTCTTCAAGTTCAAAACTTCAATCATTTGAAATATTTCTAAAAGAATTACAAGTACAAGTACCTGCTAATTTTGATTTTAGAAATTTAAACTCATTAGTTATTGTTAATGAACAATTTGCACGATTGACTTCAAAACCGAGATTAAAGTTTGAAGATACACCAAGAGAAGGTTTACCGAAAGTTGGACATTTCAAACAACAATTAGCAAAACCATCTAAAAAAGTGATATATGAATGTCAAATCCCATATTCACAATTAAACCTTGTTACATTAGATGCCGTTATTCTGCAAATAAAGAATGGTGGTGGTATTGGATAGTTTTAATGGTTTTATTATTTAGAAGAATATCAATTTCTGATAGTGGAATATCTATAAATTTGATGAATTATTCTTGTCAATTAAATAAGAAGGAAATAGATATTACTGAATTAGAAAAATATATTTCTCAAATATGTGATTTTAAATACATATATGCTAACATTAATAACAAAAATAGTATTGATGTTAGCAATTATGTTTTAGGTCAAAATAAGATTATTAAATGGCAAGATATTGATGAAGATAGATTAATTGAAATAGTAGAAAGTATCATTGAAAATATACCATCAAAAGGTGAGGTCAATTAACATATACCTTAATCAAAAGGAAGTTCTAAATATCAAAAATGGATTAATTAAAGATAGCGAGGGTGGTATCTATAATTCTTCTTTTTTTATAAAAGACGATATTAATTATCTAATAAGTCGTGTCGAAAAAAATAATGAATTAGAAAGACACGAAAGGCATACCCAACATAAACCTGTTATATTTAAGTTGTCAGATGATTTCAGCATTGAATCCCATAAAGATTATGAATTTATTTATGATGGGGATATTAATGAAAAATTAATTGAAAATCAGATAGAAAGAAATGGCTATCAAAAATATCGCATTGAAGATTATAGAGTATTTGAATGGAATAATGAAATTTGGACAAACCATAACCTTAATTTAGCATTAACAAGACCTATAATATCTAAAATTAATTTACAAGAAAATAAATTAGAACACAAAAAAATAAAAGTGTTTAGGATTTTAAATGGAATTGAAAAAAATTGGTTGTTTTTTCAGCATAATTCAAAGTTGAAATTTATTTATTCAATTTATCCTTTTGTTGTTATGTCAAGTGATGATGGATATGAATTTCACAAAGAAATATATTCTAAAATACTAATAGATAAAAATGTATTTTGGTCGGGTTCTACAAATCCTGTGTTATTTGACGATAAATCCTATATTTTCTTTGCCCATTACAGGGATTCTAAAAAGGTTTATTGCCATCACCTTATACTTATGGACAGAGAAACGCTTACACCTATTTTAATATCAAAAAATCCTGTATTTAGAGAAGAAGATAATGGTGGTATAAAAAGTAATGTATTATATCTTATGTCGCATACACGAATTAATAAACAAGATTGGATATTTTCATTTGGGGTGGGTGATTATAACACAAAATTGGTTTTGATAAAACACGAAAACATATTAAAAGAAATAAGCAAAAATGATTAATAGAATACTCGTAAGAGGGGAACGATGCACAGGAACTAATTACCTGTATCGCTTGATTGAAAAAAACTTAAAATCAGTTAGTTTATGTAGTGATTTAGGTTGGAAGCACTCATATATAAATGTTTTCAATAATAATCTTTATAATCAAAATGAATTTCTAACCATTTTCTGTTTTAGAAATCCTATTGATTGGATTGGCTCAATGTATTATCATCAATGGCATTTTGACAAATATGAATATCCGAACATAACATCTTTTATAAGAAAAGAACCAAGACAGATAATAAACGGATTAAGAGAGTTAGTAGAAAAATATCCAATTCAAACAGAATTGTATTGGGAAAGACACCCATTTACATACGAAAAACCAAAAAATATATGCGAATTAAGAAATTGGAAAAATCAAAACTTTCTTGCTTCAAGTAGAATACTGAAAAATGTTATGTATGTAAATTATGAAACATTGTATGATAATCCACAAGCAATTATCAAGGAGATTAATGACAACTACTTGCATCAAGAATTAGGCGAATTTCAAAATGTTTTAGAATATAAGGGCATAGAGAAAAAAGGAATTTATATTCCTAAAAAATATGATATTATTCCCGAAGAAGATTATACGTTTATCAAAGAAAATCTTAATTGGGAATTGGAAAACAAACTTGGATATACAGAGCAAGATGTATTAAAAATATATCTAAATACTAAAAAATAATTATCTTCACTAAAAATTAACGAGCAATATGAGAAACATCATTTTTAACATTGAAGGTGGTATAGGCAAGTCAATTATGGGAACTGCCGTATGTGAAGCAATTAAAAAAAAATACCCTAATGATAATTTAATTGTTTTAACTTCTTATCCCGAAGTATTTATTTCTAACCCACATATTTACAGATGCTATAATCATAATCAGTTATCTTATTTTTATAATGAATACATTCAAGATGGTAACTTTATAACATTTCTACATAATCCTTATCTTGAAACTAATTTTATCAAAGGTAAAGAGCATTTATTGAAAACGTGGTGTTCAATGTTTGATATTCCTTATAAAAACGAGCAACCGAAATTATATTTATCTCAAAGAGAAAAAGATTTTTACGGAAGGCAGTTTAATTCACAAAAACCCATTTTTGTTTTGCAATCAAATGGTGGTTCAAATGAAGAATTAAAGTATTCTTGGGCGAGAGATATTCCTGTTAGTGTTGCACAAAAAGTAGTTAATGAATTTAAAGATGAATACACTATTTATCATATTCGGAGAAACGACCAAATCCCATTAAATAATACAACTCCGATTCAAGCCGATTTCAGAGCATTATTTGGATTGATTAATATGTCCGAAAAAAGACTATTTATGGATAGTTTTGGGCAACATACGGCAAAAGCATTAGGATTAAATTCAGTTGTATGTTGGATTGCCAATTCTCATAATCAATTCGGTTATAACAATAATGTTAATATCGTAGCCAATTCAGAAACAAGAAAACCCGAATTAAAAAACTCTTTTCTCACAAAATATAATATCGGTGGTAATTTAATTGAATTTCCATATAATAACGAATCAGATATTTTTGATACAGAACAAATTATAGAAGCATTAAGAAATTAAGTATGTTAGATAGTATATTTTTTCAAAGTAGTATGCCCCGAAGTGGTAGTACCATACTGCAAAATATAATTGGACAGAATCCCGATTTTTATGTAACACCAACTTCGGGAGTTTTAGAATTAATCTTTGGTGCAAGAAGCAATTATTCTAATTCACCCGAATTTAAGGCACAAGACCAAAAATTAATGGAAGCAGGTTTTAAAGAATTTTGCCGACAAGGAATGATTGGTTATTTTAATGCTATTACCGATAAAAAGTATGTGTTAGACAAGTCAAGGGGGTGGGGAGTGTATCGGCAGTTTTTGAATGAAGTATATCCTAATCCTAAAATTATTTGTATGGTTCGTGATTTGCGTTCAATCCTTTCTTCATACGAAAAAATATATCGAAAAAACCCATTAATTCAAGACCCTATAAGAAATGATTCCACAGGTAAGGGAACAACAATTCACAAGCGTATTGATGAATGGATTCATCCAACAAGTACAATAGGAAGGTCGTTAGAACGTATTTTTGAAATTATGAGATTAGGATATGATGATAAAATGCTTTTTGTAAAATATGAAGATTTATGCCTTAATACCGATATTGAAATAAAAAGGATTTATGATTATTTACAAGTTCCTTACTTTAATCACGATTTTGAAAATATAGAGCAAATAACAAAGGAAGATGATTCAGTTTATGGACTTACAAATGACCTTCACAACATAAGACCTAAATTAGAATTAAATACGGCAGATTATCACGATATTTTAGGTAAGGATATATGTGCTTGGCTATACAATAATTATAAATGGTATTTTGATAGATTTCAATACAAGGGATTGTATTAATAACCAAAGTGTTCAAAGTATTCTTTAAAGGTATCACGAACTATTGTTTCGGTTTTATCATTATAAAATGACATAAAATCATCGTTTGTTCTTCTTTTTGATTGAACATAATGACCTAATTCACGAATAGATGGTGGTAATTGTAAATGAGTTGATATTCTTTCTATATCTTCATTTATGTTTTCGTAGCGTATAAAATCATCAACAATAATAGTGTTATCTATCTTGTATATTTTACTATCTCTTTTGATAATTTTTTTTAATAAGGCAGGTGTTTTAATAAATTCTTCAAAAGAAAGGTGTTTTAGTTTTTTATAATAAAAATAGTTGCTAACCAATAAATCAAAAGGATTCCTAACATTACAGAACTTATAATGAGAATTAAATATATCTTCTCCTATATTATTTTTTAGTTTTTTAGCAAGGATTTGATATAAACCAATTAATAAAATCATCGGGTATTGGCTGAATACCTTCATTTATTAATTTAGGGTCTGTTGTAAGGATTATTTTTTTAATTGTAACATCGTTACTAATTTTTGTATTGGCTCTTTCAATTCTATTTAATAGTATATAGTAATAAAAATCGCCCTTTTTTACCGAATTATCCGAAGTAATATAAATATGTCTATTAACACATTCAGATTCATCATTTTCAATGTAATTAAAACCATAATCACCTAATTCTAATTTACCATCCCATTCAAACAAATGACTTTTATCTTGTGTTGGTAATATGAATATATTTTTCATTTTGTTGCTCATATTATTTTTTATTAGTTAGTTGAAAATAATCGTGTTCGCTAATCAAATACATAAGGAATTGGCTTGTCATATCTTCCTTGAAATTAGCCAACCCTTGTTCCATCCACATTTTGAATTTCTCCAAGTGTCTTGCTTTTTTTAATTTTTGTTCTTCAAGATAATCTTCCACAAATAAATAATTTGAGAACGTGCTATTCTTTACTTTTGTATCACCAATAATTTTGATTATACCTGCATCAAGAAGATTTGAAATGATAGCAGTTGCCGTTTGGTGTGGCATATTCAAACCACTACGAATATGGTCTGTATTACAATTTGGATTATCCTTAATGAAACTCAATACTTTCATAGTTTTCGTTTGGATAATTCCCATTTTTAGGTTTTCCCTATAAGTATCTGTTTTTGCAGAACTAATTACTTGTGTCATAGCGTTATCTATTAAAATTATCAGCAAAAATAATAAATTATTTAATAAGATAACATTGGTAGAAAAAAAAATAACAATTAAATAGTTTTATATATTATTTGTAATTTAGCCGTAAAAATAAAATTATGGACAAGAAAAAAATTATTATAGGTGTTCTTATCGGTGTAGTAATAATCGGTGGTATTTATTTATACAGAAAGAACAAAAAGAAATCAAATTCAAAAACAAGTGGTGATACGGAAAAAAATATTGATGAATCCACCGAAGCAACTCAACCAACTGAATCAACTCAACCAACAAGTAAAGTAGCAGATAAATCAGTTAGTGAATCAACTACAAAATCATCAGATGATATTCTTAAAGAAGTTTTAAAAAATACATTAGGTAAAGGCAAGATGAAAAAAACTGTAAAAGGAGTTGATTATGTTGAACTTGTAATTAATGACCCATTTAAGAAACCTTATACTTGGAAATTCTATGGTAATCAAAAATTTGAAGTGTTTGATGCTAAAAACGTATTAACATTTAGGGGGTCTTATCGAAATAGTGCATTAAGATTAATAATTGGTGCTGATAACTACGAAAATGGTACTACCAATCTTGTTGGTATATCAATAACAGGTAAAAGTATTGAAGAAATTGCAAATAAAATGTTTACTCTAAAATAAAATGAATAATAAACACATTATATTAGGATTAACTTGCCGTAACCCCTTCGGCATTTAATAAAAACTAATCTTCCAACCCTTCCATAGAACTACACCAAGTCATTCTGTCCTTGTGTCGTTCTTCTTGTGTCATAATAGATACATCACAAATTATTGCTTCTGCAACTTCACGCAAGAACAATTTAGCAACAGGATTGTGTTCTTCATAACCTGCTTCAATCAATGTTTCTCTATTTTCTTCATCTTTCCACCACTCCATAAAAATATTTCGCAAATCTTCTATTTGCTTTTCGCTTAACGCTAACAATTTAACCTGCATAACGCATAAAATTAAACTTGGGATTAACTTGCCGTAACCCCTTCGGCATATTGACAAAACAAAGATATAGGGCATCTGTGCAACCATTCTGCATAGATACTATTCAAAAACTAATTCATAATTGAAACGATGTTTGAGATACCCTTTTGTTTTTTGGATAGCATCATCAAATGGAATTAAATAAGACCAATCACAACAGATGTTGCTCGATTACTGAAATGTAGCATATTGCGATTACCAATCAAAATAAGACCAATCACAACCGATAATTTTGGAATCCTTATTCCGTTTTATTTGTTGGTATTTCAGAGTAGAACATTTAACTCTCCGACATAGGACACGCAACTGCCCCTTAAAATTCATATTAAACAAACTCTTTTGCCTGTTCTTTAATTTCTTTTTCTTTCTGTTTTTCTTCTTCTGATTTATTTATTATTACTTCAATTCCATTCATTGTTGCCTTATATACAATCATCTGATTTAAGCCAAAATAAGACCAATTACGAATTAATACTTTATCTGTTTCTTCTTTGACTTCCTTAATGTTATTCAAATAAATTTTACCTATTTTATTTTGAACACAATGATTTATCAATAATCTTGAATATAAGTGCATTTTAGTTTTTACGAAATTTATTTCCTTTTCTTTAAATCTTTCCAATGCCTGTAATTTTTTCTTTCTTCCCTTACCACCACCTTGATATTTTAGTGATGATTGAATTTCATTAATTTTCTTTTGAATATAAACTCTGCCAATCATATAATCATTGAAAGTTCCAATTTTGTAATTATGTTTTTCTTTTTTTACAATGATAGGAAATTCGGGGTCAAGATAACAATGTGCTTCCTTTTCGGGATTTAAAACATTCTTTGTTTTTGGAATCTTTACACAAGCAAGAAGATATATTTTTGTTTTCTTTTTTCCGTAAGATTTATTAGTTGATTTATTAACAACTTTTTCTACGCTATTACCTACTTCAATATCGTTTTCTTCTTCTTCGTCAATAAGAATTGAACTATCGCATAATTGGTATTCATTCAATCCATAAAAAGCATTTTTTAAGATAATCTTATTATTTGATTTATCTCTACCGAAGAATGTCTTGAATGGAGTGTCAAATAGTGTGAAATAAAAATTTTTATCTGTGCCTTCTTTTATGTTTCTTATTTCCTTGCTCTGAAAAGGAATAGGAACACTTTTTTTATAAGAACGTAATGATTTTTCACCTGTAATAACTTTCATTCTTTCTGCACTATAACTTTTGGTTATAACGCTATTGGCAGAAGTCATAATTGACATAGGTATTTCACCCTTGAATTTACTACTTAATAACTGATAGGTGCTATTAGTTTTTGAAGTTCTTAAAATACCATTTTCGTCTTTTTCGTTGTTTTCAAGTTTCAATTTTAAATCTTCCGTTAGATAGAAAAAATCTTTAATGTTATCTTGAACGAAAACGTGAGAACTTATTAAATTAGATGTCCTTCTAATAATTTTTTGATATTTTTTCCACTTTTTCAATTCTTCAATAAATTGTTCTTTGTACTCACTATCAATTATGAGTTGCACTTTTCTTGTAATTGTTATTGTATTCATACTTCATATATTTTACTATTTTACTACCATTCAGTTGCCATTACGATTCAAAATAAGACAATTCACTACTTGGATTTTCTTCCATATTGAAAGTTGCGATTACCATTCAAAATAAGACCATTCAATACTTATGACGATTTCATCGGTGAAGAATTTGAAAGTTGCGATTACCTTTCAAAATAAGACCATTCACAACCGATAATCTTGGAATCGTTATTCCGTTTTATTTGTTGGTATTTCAGAGTGGAACATTTAACCCTCTGACATAGGACACGCAACTGCCCCTATTAAAAAATTATAGTTTATCAATTTCTTCAAAAATTTTACCTAACCATTTATTCAAAATCCCATACTTTATCTTAAATGCTCTTAATTCAGACAATGCTTTCAACTTCTGATATTCAATTAATTTATCATCCTTTTCAATATCTTCTAATGAAACATAATAATTATCTGTCATTTGATTTCCGTGAATAACTAAATCACAATTATCAACTTCACTAACACTTAAAAATGCTCTTACACGATACTTTTGATTATCTTCATTTGTGATTTCTAATATAATTTTCCTTATTAGATTTCTTGCTTGAATTAGCCGATACTTATTACCTGCTATTTCATCATCCCATTCAAAATGTTTATGTAAAGGGTGATTAGGATTTTTTGCTTGTTCAAGAATCTTTTCGGGTGTAATAGATTTATCTTTTTGGTAAATCTTATTGATTTCCTCATAGATTTCAGAACCTTTTGTAGTTTTGATTTCGTTCATAGCGTGATTAATTATTTACAAAAATAATAATAATTAATAAATAAAATAATAATAGACATCAAAAGTTATTAACAATTTTGAAAAAAGTAGTTACAAAAAAATATATTTATCTAATAATGTGAGATTATTTAATAAAATAACTATCTTTGACTAAATCTTTAAAAAAAAATAAAATGGAAACAAAAATGCAAAAAGTGGTGAATACCATAGTTATTATGTTAGAAAGAGATTCAAAAGAGTATAAACAAGTTATGACTGAATATCTGAAAATAAAAACGGACAAGTTGGGGCAAGAAAAAGCCAAATTCTTTACAAATAAACAAAATATTATTGACGCAAAATATTATTTGTATAATCCCAATTAATTATACAGAATAAATTATTTACATAACTTTCCCTATCTGCTTCATAATTAAGATAGTATGCGTGTTCCCAAACATCTATTCCCAAAAGTATTTCGCAGTCCACATACATAAGTGGATTATCTTGATAAGGCGTTTGAACGATTGCCGTTTTTCCATTTTGATATATTATCCACCAAACCCAACCCGAACCAAATCTCTTTTTTGCAGTTTCCTTAATTTTATTTTTGAAATTTTCATAACTACCAAAATCCCTATATATAATTTTTTGAACCAAATTAGGTGGTAAATTTTTTGACATTGTTGTATTAGGTCGCAACATTTTCCAAAACAAAGAGTGATTAAAATATCCCCCTGCATTATTTCTTACATCAGTAGAATAATCATCAATGTTTATGATTAAACTTTTTATTGGTTGTCGTGATGATACCAATTCATTTAATTTATTCAAATATCCTATGTAATGTTTATTGTAGTGAACAAACATTGTGTTTTCGCCAATATAAGGTTCTAATGCTGAATAATCGTAGGGTAATTTAACAAGTTGGTACATCGTAGTATTTTGTAATAACAAATATAGGTATATTTTCTAATCTTATTTTTTTTGTAATTTAGTTTTATAAAAATAAATTATGTTACCCTATTTAATCGCAGGTGCAATCGGTTACGGAATTGCCAAATTGTTTGAATCAGATAAAGCACCAAAGTATGCTGATGGTGGTAGTATTCTTTTAGCCCCAAACGGAAAGCCGAGTAACCTAACCCCCGAACAATATAAATTAGTTCGCACAAAAGCGTTCAAAGATTGGTTCGGTGATTGGGAGAATGACCCCGAAAATGCAAGTAAAGTAGTTGATGAAAATGGAGAGCCGAAAGTTATGTGGCATTATTCACCAAATCAGTTTTTTGTTTTTAATCCAAATGCGAAAAGTAGATGGACAAATCAAAGAAAAGAAAATGTAGTGTGGTTTGGAGGAACTAATAAAGTGATTTCGTATTCAGAAGGTGAAAAAGGTTTTTTATATGAATGTTTCTTGAACGCTAAAAACCCAATAATTGTAGATGCAAAAGATTATGATGTAAGTGATTATTACAAAGACGAGAATGGAAATAAAACTTATTCAATTCAAAGGATTAAAGGTGCTTTTGTAAGTAAATTGGGAGAAGTTCATTGGTCGGGAAAAAAAAATGATAATGATGGTATTATTTTTAAGAACGCTTGGGATAATGTTCCATTAGGTTTGGTTGTTGCTATAATTAATTCCAACCAAATCAAACTTGCCGATGGAAGTAACACTACATTCGATGGTAACAATCCCGACATTCGTTTCGATGGTGGGGGGCAATTAAAATATAAGAATAAAGGTGCTTATGCCGATGTAACTCAAATAAATAAAAAAGAATGGTATCTAAATATGATTGAAGCAGAAATAGAAGAAAAGGGATATGCTCAAAAAATTATGAACCAAATAATAAATGATGCAAAAATTAAAAAAGTTGAAAAAATAACATTAGATACTTCCCCAATGAATAAAGATTACTTTGAATATGGTTATGGATTTGTAGAAAAATCGTACAATGATAATGATGGTTTGTATAGAATGGAATTAAACTTAAAGTAAAGGTTTAAGTAAAATATATTTCTCTCCAAGCATAAATATCCCATTCATTATTGTTTGGGATTTTTTATTTAATTATTTTTTCTTTCTGTTTAATAATTTTTAATCTTTAATTATTTTTTAAAGTATTATTTATCAATTAATTAATTATTTTATTTAAAGTATTACTTTAATTAAATCTTTAATTTTTATCAGTCCATAACCTTACCATAAGAATAAGCCATTTTCCTGCGATTTAACGCACTTTCTACCCTCAACCCTACCATTCACCCCACTCAACCCTTTAAACCACTCCTACCCCATTATTTCCAACCAAAAAAACCCATTTTTTCGGGAA